>MDSZ01223671.1_pt1 | contig 28232 bp, 26 predicted proteins | sample 811201 | NCBI WGS metagenome assembly MDSZ01 (sample SAMN05326647, study PRJNA326480) | marine metagenome | isolation source: seawater | place: Indian Ocean: North | collected 2010 | reverse complement strand
TTTCTTTCTGTACTATGTGGTTTAGGAGGAGCATGCTTAGGCTTAGTGCTTAGTCTGGTTTTCCCTGGCTTAGGTTGGTGGCCTTTGTGCTTTGCTTTGATTGCTCCTTTTGCGGGTGTTTTTTATCGCCAAAGAGCATTTAGGGAAGAATGTGTAGAGCTCAAGTTATTAAAAGTTTCAGATGGCTCATATAGCACCTATCGTATAAGAGCCCATAGAGATGAATTAATAGCTATGGAGTTAGAGCTTTCAAAGAAATTGGGCTTAAAAAGTGATGGAGCTTTACTATCATCTCCAATTTAATATTAATCAATTTCTGTGCAATTAGACTTTACAAGGTTTTTAAAATTTTCTAATTCTTTCCTGAGAGTATTCGCTCTTATTATATTTTTTGGTCATCCTCTATTTTCATCTACCCAGCAGTCAAATAAAGATATTAATTTAGGCCCAAAAGTTAATAAAGATACTCAATGGACAGGCAATCAGCCTGTGTCTAAGAATTTGTCTATTTTAATTTTAGCAGGACATGCAGATTCTCAATTGATAGATGGATCAGGTACGCCCGGCGAAGCAGTGGCTTTACAAGGTAAAAAGCCTATGAAAGTAGATATGAGTGATGAATTGTTTTGGAATCTTCTAATATCAAAACGAATAGTTAAAGTTGGAAAAAGAAAAGGATTAAATATTGATTTTTATGATCCAGAGGTAAGAACAATAATTAATGAGAATGACTTGAGAACGAATTGGTCTATAGGTGCTAAGCATGCAAAACAAGGAGGCTATCCAATTGAGATTCATTTTGATTCTTATGGAGAGTATGGATTTGGGTCTGGATTAATCCCTCCTATTTCTAAGAATATAAATTATGTTGACGAATCATTGGGCAGGGTGTTTGGTAAATATCCTATTTTTTTTCGAGGCGGATTAGGTGCACCTCGCAGACAAATTAGAGTTTTAGAGATAGGAAAACTTGAAGGAGACCTTGAAAAACACTTAAGAGATCTAAATACCAGAGAAAATACTATTGATTTGATTGCAAATAAAATTGTAAATTGTCTTGTTCAAGGTATTAATCAAACCCAACCTTTTAATCAAAAGCTTGATAATTTCGACATATTTTTTCCAAACTTTCATCATCAAACCAATCCTGGGGTTTGGTAAATACAGTGGTTAAAAGTTCTTCTCTTGTTCCTGGTGTTGTTTTAAATCCATATTCCCATCTGGCCAATGGTGGTAATGACATTAAAATAGATTCTGTTCTTCCGTTGGTTTGTAAACCAAATATTGTTCCTCTATCCCAGACAAGATTGAATTCTACATATCTTCCACGTCTATAAAGCTGAAATTGTCTTTCTTTCTCACCAAAAGTATGATTTTCTCTTTTTTCAATAATAGGTATGTATGAAGGCAGAAAAGCTTTGCCACAAGCCTTGGCTAAGGAAAAAAGATCTTCCCATCCAAGTGATAAATTGCCAATTTTCTTTGCAATATTTGCTGCTTGACCATCCTTGTTTTGTCCTTTATATAGCTTTCCTGAACCATCTTGGTAATCAAAGAAAATCCCTCCTACACCCCTGGTTTCATTCCTGTGTTTGAGGAAGAAATATTCATCACACCATGGCTTGAAAATCTTATGAAGTATCGGATTAATAGAATCACATGCTTTTTGATGTGTTCTATGAAAATGAAGAGTGTCAGATAGATATGGGTAATAGGGTGTCAGGTCGGCACCGCCGCCAAACCACCAAACTGGACCTGCTTCAAAATAACGGTAATTGAGGTGAACAGTAGGTATATAGGGATTCTTAGGATGGAGAACCATTGAGGTGCCTGTAGCAAACCAAGGATGCCCTTTGGCTTCTGGTCTTTGGCTAATTATTGATTGTGGAAGCTCTTGACCATATACTTCAGAAAAATTGACTCCTCCTTGTTCAAATATTCTTCCATCTCGCATGACCCTTGATCTTCCACCACCACCTTCAGGCCTCTCCCAACTTTCTTCTTGAAAAGTGCTATTACCATCAATAGTTTCAAGTCCATTGCATATTTCATCTTGGAGAGAGAGTACAAGTGCCTTTGCTCTTTCTCTCGAATGTTCAGGTGGCTTGCCAACGTTAATTGATGACACAGTTGTATCTTTGTAATTTCATCTTGAGCGTAGGACAAACTCACCCTTCTTTTAGAATTAATCTGATGAGCTTGCACAAATCATGATCACAATAGAGTTAATCAACCAAGCTCTTTCTTCTGTGAAAGATTCTGGAAGTGGAAAGTCTTTGTTGGAGTTGGGTTGGCTAGGGAAGATCCAGCTTAATCCACCTAAAGTGATTGTTCGTTTAAATCTTCCTAATTTTGCTCAAAATCAACGGGATAGATTAGCTAATGAAATTAGAATCTTGCTAGAGAAATTCGATGATATAAATCAAGTGCAAATAGAATTAGGCAACGTTTCTGAAAATAAAGCTATTGGTCAAGCAGGGCATGGCGAATTGAAACCTTTGCAGGAAATTGAAGGGGTTAAAAATATCATTGCGGTTTCTAGTGGTAAGGGGGGAGTTGGAAAAAGTACTGTGGCAGTCAACCTTGCATGCACACTTGCTCAAAAAGGTTTCAAAGTTGGCTTGCTCGATGCTGATATTTATGGACCTAATACACCGATAATGCTTGGTGTTACTGATAAATTGCCAGAAGTGTCTGGCAGTGGTTCAGATCAAAAGATTAGGCCAATTGAAAGTTATAGAGTTGCTTTGGTATCCATGGGGTTTCTAATTGACCAAGATCAACCTGTTATTTGGCGAGGACCTATGTTGAATGGAATTATTAGGCAATTTCTTTATCAAACTGTATGGGGTGAAAGAGATTTTTTAATAGTTGATATGCCACCTGGGACAGGAGACGCTCAGCTTTCTCTTGCTCAAGCAGTTCCTATGAAAGGTGCTTTGATAGTCACTACTCCACAAAAAGTTTCACTTCAAGATTCTCGTAGAGGACTTGCAATGTTTAAGCAGATGGATATTCCTATTTTAGGTGTGATTGAAAATATGAGCTCTTTTATTCCGCCTGACATGCCTAATCGCAAATATAAATTATTTGGTGAAGGAGGAGGACAGCAATTGGCTAATGAATATTCAGTTCCTCTTTTAGCAGAACTTCCTATGGAACTAAATGTTGTGGAAGGAGCAAATGAAGGTAGACCAGTTGTTGATCAATATCCAGAGGGTCTTACTGCTCAGGCATTTAATCACCTTGTAGATTTAATTCTGGGCAATAAATCAATAACTACGAATTAATGACATTTTTAGTCAAAACAAATCGAAATAAAAAAAGGTTAAAGAAAGTACTGAATTTACCAAAGAATCTTAAGGATTTTGAATTAGTCCTTTGGTTTATTCCAATAATATTGGTTTTTTTTTCCGGTTTGTTGATTGCTAGCACTCAACGGCAGGCTGATTATGCTATTTGGTACCAACATTGGATAACTGGGGGCATAGGGATAATTATTGCGTTTGGGTTAGCTCAATTACCTTTGGAGCGAATAAGATTATTTGTATTACCTCTCTATTTCACTTCAATTGTTAGTTTAATTGCAGTTAGGTTTTTGGGTACGTCAGCATTAGGATCTCAACGTTGGTTAAGTATTGCTGGATTAAATATTCAACCCTCAGAGATTGCAAAAATTACTGTAATTATTGTTCTTGCATCTCTTTTAGAAAGACAAAGATTTCAAAGCCCTTTTGCTCTTTGGAAGCCTTTATTTGTTATTTTAATACCCTGGTTATTAGTTTTTATCCAGCCTGATCTTGGAACTTCGCTTGTTTTTGGAGCTGTTTTGTTGATAATGCTTTATTGGTCGGGAATGCCTGCTGAATGGGGCTTGTTAATTCTTTCTAGTTTCATAACAGCTGTTTTATCGGGGATTTTACCGTGGACGCTTTATTTTTGGATTCCATTCTTAGGGATACTTGCTTATCGATCGCTGCCTTATAAAAAGATTTTTGTTTCTTTGACAATAACTTGTCACTCGTTAATAGCCTTTTTTTCGCCTTGGCTTTGGACAAATGGTTTAAAAGATTATCAAAGAGAAAGATTGATTCTTTTTCTTGATCCTGCAAAAGATCCACTCGGTGGAGGCTATCATTTAATTCAAAGCACTATAGGTATTGGATCGGGAGGACTCTTTGGGAGTGGTTTTTTTCAAGGTCAATTAACTAAATTGCGCTTTATACCAGAGCAACATACAGATTTTATTTTTAGTGCATTGGGAGAGGAGACAGGATTTTTAGGATCATTCTTGGTGATTCTCGCATTTGTACTTTTAATACTTCGATTACTGAAAATTGCCCGTGATGCAAATAGTGATTTTGAATCTTTAGTTGTTATTGGGATAGGTACAATGTTTATGTTCCAAGTTATAGTTAATATTTTTATGACTATTGGTTTAGGTCCGATTACAGGCATTCCTCTGCCATTTATGAGTTATGGGAGAACAGCTCTATTAGTAAATTTTCTTGCTTTAGGTTGTTGCTTATCTGTTGCTCGCAGAGCAAGGACATTGAATAAAAATTGGTGAAAAATAAAGTCACAATTAATTCTATGCAGCAGCGCATTGCGGAAGGAGTCCCTATTGGAACAGTTGATGAACAAATAGTGAGAAGATTGTGGTGGGCTGCGTTAGATACTCTTCAAGAAGAAATTCTTCCAAAGTATGATCTTACTAGAGGATTATGGCTTGCTGCACCATTACCTGCTTTATATGAACCAAAATTATTAGATCAATTGAATGGATGGATTTGGGCTCCAGATCAACTGGAGTCTTTGATTTCTCCAAATACAGGATTTCTACTTCCTACGAGATCTCAATCAATTAACAAAATTGGTCAAGGTGGTTTTAATAGACTTCCCTTGCAAGTAGATGATGGTCATGATCCTTTATTAATTATAATTTCACCAGAAGTTCAATTGGCTCTTGCTTTGCAAGGAGAGAAAGGGAAACGTAATTTAATTATGCGAAGTGACCCAGAAACATTAACTGATTTATTAAAGATGTTAGATCTAAGATTAGATAGTGAGGACCCTATTCAGGCGAAAAAAATTAGAGAATTACTTGCAGATCTAGGCCAATTGAATAGTAACGCAGGGTTGGAGAAAATCTTTTGGCCACTTTTGTCATCTAAACTTGCAGGAATAGCACCTAGTTTAACTATTCAAACAATTCCTGATAAAAAAGGTGTAGAAAAATCTTCAACAGAATCAAATGCTGATATTTCTCTTTTAGAAGCATTAACACACGAAGTCAGAACTCCTTTGGCAACCATTAGGACATTGATTAGATCTTTACTAAGAAGAAAGGATCTCTCAGAAGTTGTAATCGCTCGATTAAACGAAATAGATACAGAATGCACTGAACAAATCGATAGATTTGGATTGATTTTTAATGCTGTGGAATTAGAAAGAAATGAATCAAAAAAATCTCATCTTGCTAGCACTGATCTTGGAGCAATGCTTAATATGCTTTATCCAGCTTGGTCCCAACAGCTCAAGAGAAGACACTTAAGCCTGCAATTAGACATCTCGCCTGAACTGCCTCATGTATTAAGTAACCCAGAACGACTTGAATTAATGCTTGGAGGATTGATAGCTCGTAATACCAGGGGTTTACAGCCTGGAGAGACAGTTATTTTGAAACTTCGTCCTGCAGGACAAAGATTAAAACTGCAATTAATAGCTCAAGAAATGAAAACAAGAGGTGAAGGCAATTTTGATCTTGATCAGAATTCTGATTTAGGAACTGTTTTAAGCTGGAATCCAAGTACAGGCAGTCTTCAGTTAACTCAAGCAGCAACTCAACGATTATTAGCAAGCCTTGGTGGACGCTTGACTAGACAAAGGGATAGCGCAATAACTATTTTTTTTCCTATTTCAGAAATGAAGGATTAGAAGTTTCTAAATGTTGACTCGTGTGAAGGTTCTTTATTACAAGTAGCAAAAGGTACAAAGGTTAGTGCTACTTTCAACTTGTAAACGAATGCCTAATTGCGAGATTAGCAATGACAGAAGTTTTGAAAGGCAGTCTTCCTCAAAGCATCGGTAGTACTGGTGGTTTACTTAATTCTGCTGAAACGGAAGAAAAATATGCAATTACTTGGACTAGCAAAAAGTCTCAAGCATTTGAATTGCCAACTGGAGGAGCGGCAATGATGAACGAAGGTGAAAACCTTATGTATTTTGCTCGTAAAGAGCAATGCTTGGCTTTAGGTACTCAATTGAGAACTTTTAAGCCCAGGATTGAAGATTATAAAATTTATAGAATTTTCCCAGGAGGGGATACAGAGTTTCTGCATCCAAAAGATGGTGTTTTCCCTGAAAAAGTTAATGAGGGAAGAAGCATTATTAATCACAATTCAAGGAGGATAGGACAAAATCCAAACCCAGCAAGTATAAAATTTACTGATAAGAATACTTACGATTCATAAGTAGCTGAGCAGTTTTGTTGCTTAGATTTCTTATGCAGCTCTCTAGCTGAGATTAATATGCATGCATATTTCAGATCGTGATTCATATTTAGATTCAGTATCAAGAGGATTAACTTTTATTCCATTAACTAAAAGTTGGCCTGCTGATCTGGAAACTCCCCTGTCTACATGGCTCAAAGTAGGACATGGGAACCCTCCAGGTGTTTTGCTTGAGTCTGTGGAAGGAGGAGAAACCATAGGAAGATGGAGTGTTGTGGCTTCAGATCCGTTGTGGGTTGCTTCGGCAAAGGGTGATTCCTTAATTCGTAGATGGCGAGATGGTCATACAGAAGAGAAACAAGGAAATCCACTTACAACGCTTAAGGATTGGATGAAACCATATAAATCAGAAGTGGTTAATGATTTGCCTGCTTTGGGCCAGTTATTTGGAATGTGGGGTTACGAATTAATCCAATGGATTGAGCCAAAAGTCCCTGTTTTTCTAAGAGGTGAGAATGATCCGCCAGATGGTATATGGATGTTTATGGATAGAGTTTTAATTTTTGATCAGCTTAAAAGACTTATTACAGCAGTAGCGTATGCAGACTTAAGTGAAGATTGCAGCCCAGATGATGCATATAACAAGGCAATCAATAAAATCCAAGAACTTGAAAAAAGCATGGCATTACCATTGCCATCTCTACAACCTCTTCCTTGGGATTCTCAGGGAATAAGTAACCAAAGCATAGAAAGTAATTGGTCAAAGAATGATTTTGAATATGCAGTGAAGTTAGCGAAGGAATATATCGGCCAAGGAGATATTTTTCAGCTTGTTTTAAGTCAACAATTTAATGCAACTATTCAGAACAACCCATTTCAAATTTATCGCAGTTTGAGAATGGTTAACCCTTCGCCTTTCATGGCATTTTTTGATTTTGGTGATTGGCAGTTAATTGGTTCTAGCCCTGAGGTTATGGTTCAGGCTAAACCTGCAAAAGAAGGAATTATTGCAAGCTTGCGTCCTATAGCAGGAACAAGGCCACGAGGAAATACTGAAAAGGAAGATGCAATCAATTCAAAAGATTTACTTTCTGATCCTAAGGAAAGAGCTGAGCACGTCATGCTTGTTGATTTAGGCCGTAATGATTTAGGACGTGTTTGTGTGCCTGGCAGTGTTTCAGTTAAGGAACTAATGGTGATTGAGAAATATTCCCACGTGATGCATATAGTTAGTCAAGTCGAAGGAGTGTTGACAATAGATATGGATGTCTGGGATTTATTGAAAGCATCTTTCCCAGCAGGAACTGTTTCTGGAGCGCCAAAAATCAGAGCAATGCAGCTAATTAATGAATTAGAACCTCAGGCTAGAGGACCTTATTCTGGTGTATATGGATCAGTTGATTTGAATGGTGCTTTAAATACAGCAATTACAATTAGAACAATGCTTGCTTTCCCTATTGGAGATAGTTTATGGAATGTTCAAGTTCAATCAGGTGCAGGCATTGTTGCTGATTCAATTCCTGAAAATGAATATCAAGAAACTATTAATAAAGCCAAGGGAATGTTTACAGCCTTGGCATGCTTGAAACCGTGTAAATTATGAAATGTTTACTTCTTAAGGGATTCGAAGTTGAATTGTTTACAGGTTATTTAACTTGTGAACATTATGGGATTTCAGATCATGTCACGAAGGTGTTTTCTGATTTTGTGAAAGAGCCTGATAAAAGGAACTTGGAATATATAACTTCTCCCTATTTTGATTATTTAACCTTAAAAGATTCTCTATTAATACCTAGACGAAAGTTACGCTCTTGGTTGACCAACCGTAATTTAACAATACTTCCTGGGAGTACGCTTAGCTTAGGTGATAGCTCTAAATTTGAAAGGTCTGACTTAACCAGTGATTATCATCAATTTATTGAATTAAATTATGGAACGAAAGTTGTTACCACTAGTGTTCATATCAATTTAGGTATTAAAGAGTTACCTGAGCTTTTTGCTGCTTTAAGACTGATACGCTGCGAAGCAGCATTATTCCTTGCCTTAAGTGCTAGCTCACCTTTCTTAGATGGTTCTATAACAGGGGTACATTCACAAAGATGGATTCAATTTCCCCGAACTCCTCGAGAAGTTCCAATTTTTCTAAATCATGTACATTATATTCAGTGGATTGAAGAACAACTTGATCAAGGTAATATGCATAATGAGAGGCATTTATGGACTTCTGTAAGACCTAATGGACCTAAACGTCCTTATGAATTAAATAGATTAGAATTACGTATTTGTGACTTAATTACTAATTGTGATTTGTTATTGGCAGTTACAGCTTTGTTGGAATTAAGAGTAATTAGCCTTATCAATAACCCCAGTTTGTTAGACCCTCTTGAAGTTAGTGCCTTGTCTGTTAAGGAATTATCTCAATTAAGTGATGAGAATGAGGACCTTGCAGCAAGAAAGAGTCTTGATGCTAATCTTTCTCATTGGATAGATGGCAGTAAAATTACTTGTAGAGATTGGATAGCACAATTGCTTGAAGATGTTGCTCCATTGGCTAATGATATGAATATGATTAATTTATTGTCTCCAATTCATAAAGTTTTAGAAAGAGGTAATCAATCAATGCAATGGCTTAAATCTTGTTCTGAAGGAAAATCTCTACAAGATGTCTTGAAACAGACTATTAGTGATATGGAAGATGAAGAAATTATTTTTAGTAAGACATCGTCAACTTTGAAATAAAAATGTCGAAACATCAAGTTGAAAATCTTTCTTCGCATGACTCTGGACAAGTCAACTGTGTGCTCTCAGATAAAAACTCAGGAAAATTATTGCAAAGTAGATTGGAGCTTGTGGAAGATTTATGGAAAACAGTATTACGCAGTGAATGTCCATTAGAGCATGTAGAAAGAGTACTTCGTTTGAAACAGTTATGTGATCCCAGTGCCTTAATTGATGACGAGAAATCTAATCCAGTAAATGAGATTGTGCTTTTGATTAGAGATATGGACTTATCTGAAGCCATTGCTGCAGCAAGGGCATTTTCTTTGTATTTTCAGTTGGTTAATATTCTTGAGCAAAGAATTGAAGAAGATACTTATTTAGAAAGCATTACCAGTTTTCAAGGAGATGATTTAAAAAATGTATTAGATCCTTTTGCCCCTCCTCTTGCTAGTCAGACATCTCCAGCAACTTTTAGGCAACTTTTTGAACGTTTGCGAGGGTTAAACGTGCCTCCTGGGCAACTTGAGGAGCTATTGCGAGAGATGGATATTCGGCTTGTTTTTACAGCTCATCCTACGGAAATAGTTAGACATACTGTTCGACATAAACAACGTAGAGTAGCGAGTCTTTTAAAGCAACTCCAATCTGATTCTCCTTTTTCATTAACCGAACAAGATAATCTTAGATTACATCTAGAAGAAGAGATAAGACTTTGGTGGAGAACAGATGAATTGCATCAATTTAAGCCAACTGTATTAGATGAAGTGGATTATGCTTTGCACTACTTTCAGCAGGTGCTTTTTGACGCAATGCCTCAGTTACGTAGACGTATTAACTTAGCCTTGGCAGAAAGTTACCCAAATGTAGAAATGCCACAAGAAGCCTTTTGCACATTTGGGTCTTGGGTTGGATCGGATCGTGATGGCAATCCTTCTGTTACCCCAGAAATCACTTGGAGAACAGCATGTTATCAACGTCAGCTAATGCTTGAGCGATACATTTCTTCTGTTCAAGAGTTAAGAGATCAGTTGAGTATTTCAATGCAATGGAGTCAAGTTGGCACTCCTTTATTAGAGTCGTTAGAAATGGATAGAATTAGATTTCCTAAAGTATATGAGGAACGAGCTGCAAGATATAGGTTAGAGCCTTATCGATTAAAACTTAGTTATATCTTGCAAAGATTACAGTTGACACATCAACGTAACCAAGAACTATCTGCACAAGGTTGGCAAACTTTGCTTGAGAAAGACAAATCTATCGACGAATCTAATCAATCGATTAATCAGAATTTGCATTATTGCTCCATAGCTGAATTTCTGAGTGATTTAGAGTTGATCAAGAATAGTCTGGTTGCAACTGACCTTAGTTGTGAGCCATTAGATACATTGATAACTCAGGTGCATATTTTTGGCTTCTCATTGGCTAGTTTGGATATTAGGCAAGAAAGCACTCGTCATAGTGATGCCTTAGATGAATTAACAAAATACCTTGATTTATCTACTCCTTATGGGGAAATGGATGAAGTTGCAAAAGTTAAGTGGTTGATTGATGAGTTGCAAACTCGTCGCCCATTAATCCCCACTGCAGTTGAGTGGTCAAAAAGTACCGAAGAAACAATATCAGTTTTTAAAATGCTTCATCGTTTACAAGCTGAGTTTGGCAGTCGTATTTGTAGGTCTTATGTCATTTCCATGAGTCATACAGTTTCTGATCTTTTAGAAGTTGTGCTTTTGGCAAAAGAAATAGGATTGGTAGATATAGCTACAGGTGCTTCCGATTTACTTGTAGTCCCTTTATTTGAGACAGTTGAAGATTTGCAAAGAGCTCCTGCAGTCATGGAAGAGCTTTTTACGTCAGAAATTTATATAAACTTATTACCACGTGCAGGTGAAAAATCACAGCCTTTACAAGAATTGATGCTTGGTTATTCTGATAGTAATAAGGACTCTGGTTTTTTATCAAGTAATTGGGAGATACATCAAGCTCAAATTGCGCTTCAGAACCTTGCTAATACGCATGGTGTCGCTTTGCGTTTGTTTCATGGTCGTGGTGGTTCAGTTGGAAGAGGTGGAGGCCCGGCATATCAGGCGATTCTTGCTCAACCAAGTGGAACACTTAAGGGCCGAATAAAAATCACTGAGCAAGGAGAAGTACTTGCATCTAAATATAGTTTGCCTGAGTTAGCTCTTTATAATTTAGAGACAGTAACAACTGCTGTTTTACAGAATAGTTTGGTTACGAATCAATTAGATGCAACGCCGACTTGGAATAGCCTGATGACTAGATTGGCTGCAAAATCTAGACAACATTATCGAGCTTTGGTACATGACAATCCAGATTTGGTTGCCTTTTTTCAAGAGGTGACTCCAATAGAAGAGATTAGTAAATTACAAATATCTAGTCGTCCAGCTCGTAGAAAAACTGGTACTAAAGATCTGTCTAGCTTAAGAGCTATTCCATGGGTTTTTGGTTGGACACAAAGTAGGTTTCTTTTACCTAGTTGGTTCGGAGTAGGTACTGCCTTGGCAGATGAATTACAGAATGATTCAGATCAGCTGGAGTTATTAAGGAGATTGCATCAACGTTGGCCCTTTTTTCGAATGTTGATTTCTAAAGTAGAGATGACGTTGTCGAAAGTCGATCTTGAAGTTGCCCATCATTACATGACGAGTCTTGGAAGTACAGAAAATATTGATGCTTTTAAGAAGATTTTTCAGATTATTTCTAAAGAATATAGTCTTACCAAATCATTGATTTTAAAAATAACGGGAAAGCCAAGACTCTTAAGTGCAGATCCTGCATTGCAATTGTCAGTTGATCTTAGGAATCGGACTATTGTCCCACTTGGTTTTTTGCAAGTAGCTTTGCTTCGTCGATTACGTGACCAAAAACGGCAACCCCCTATGAATGAGATACTAACTACGCAAGAACATCAAGGGCGTACATATAGTCGTAGTGAGTTGTTACGAGGAGCTTTATTAACTATTAATGGTATTGCTGCAGGCATGAGAAATACAGGCTGACACTTGCTTTCTTTTCAATATTCAAAATTTTCTAAACTCCCTTTAGGCCTTTTGTTGGAGATTCAAGAGCCTCCATCTCCTCAAGCATTGAATAGTTTGCTCTCAAGGTTCTCTGGCGAAAAACATCCATCTCGGAAACTTGTAAAAGCATTACAAAATAGTTATTGCAACATAAGTATTGTGGAACAAGCAACAGGTAAGTTATGTGGTTTTGTGCGCATTACAAGTGATAAAGGGTTGAATGCTAATTTATGGGATCTTGCGGCTGAGCCAGGTCCAGATCAAATGCAATTGCTTTCTATTCTTGTTAATTCTGCATTAAAAATTATTCAGAAAGAACTTCCAGGATGCAGTATTTCACTAGCAGCACCTCCTATAGCAAGTGAAATATTGAAGCGTAATGGTTTCTTGATGGATCCAAATGGTATTCGTGTTATGGCATACAGGCTTTAAAAACCTTTACTTTAACGAGCATGGAGGGACTCGAACCCCCGACCCTCAGAACCGGAATCTGATGCTCTATCCAGCTGAGCTACATGCCCAAATTCGCATAGTTCAGTTACATGAGACTAATTTTAAATTGCTAATAGACTTAGCTTAGCTAAAGCTTGCCAAAAGAAGATTAGGCTTCATCAACTAGAACTCAACTGTTTCAGGAATTACAGGCGGCTTCAGCTTGAGTTGAAGCAAAAACGTCTGTTGGTCATTGGTGCAAATGGCATAGGGAAATCTAATCTATTAGAGGCAGTTAGCTTGTTAGGGACCCTTCGCTCACATCGAACAAGTTCAGATCAAGATTTAATTTATTGGAATGAAAATAAAGCAGTTTTGAAGGCACTTGTGAATACGGATGAAACGCTTCAGCTTGAATTAAAAAGGCGAGGCGGTAGAAAAGCTTATCGAAATGGAAAACCTTTATCTAGGCAATTAGATTTATTGGGGCCATTAAGATGTGTGAGTTTTAGCTCATTGGATCTTGAATTAGTTAGAGGACAACCAGCTCTTCGACGTAACTGGATTGATAAAGCTGTTCTTCAGCTCGAGCCCGTTTACTCAGATCTTATTAGTCGCTTTTCTAGATTATTACGCCAGCGAAATCATATTTGGAAATACCAAGAGAATGCTACGGGAAAAGATCAAGACAGTTTGTTAGATAGCTTTGATACTCAAATGGCTTTAATCAGTACAAGGATTCATCGTCGCAGACAAAGACTTCTTCAACGCTTGCAACCACTTGCATTGGCATGGCAGAAGAAACTTAGCAATGGCAAAGAAGATCTAAAGCTTGTTTATTCACCTGGTAGTTTTTTGGAAGATAGTAATAAAGATGAATTATTTTGGTCAGAATCTATAGAGCAACAACTTCTACAACAAAGAGGCAATGAAAAGCAATTTGGAATTTGCAAGATTGGGCCTCATAGAGATGATGTTGAGTTTTTGCTAAATGGTGTTTCAGCTAGGAAATATGGCTCTGCAGGCCAACAAAGAACGATTGTTTTGGCTGTGAAATTAGCTGAGTTGGAATTAATAGGAGAATTATATGGAGAACCACCAATATTAATTTTAGATGATGTCCTTGCAGAATTAGATCCTCAAAGACAATTAATGCTTTTAGAGGCAGTAGGCCAAAAACACCAGTGTTTAATTAGCGCCACTCATTTAAGTGCTTTTGAGGATGATTGGAATAGTGAGTCTCAGCTTCTGATATTGGATAAGTAGTATGTTGAGCTACTGGTCGGTTAATCTAGATAGAATTTTAAAGAACTAAATTAATGAAACAAGATTTCTCGGTGTTGCATCCTAATCCGGGATGGCTGAATTCAGATGATTTGTCTTGTGAAGTCAAGAGTGAGAACTCTCAGCATTTGCTAGGTAAGCATTGCATACTTGAATTGCACGATTGTAATCAATTCAAGTTAAATGATGAGGCTTTTGTGAGAACTACGATTACGACTGCAGTAAAAGTTTCAGGTGCAAAGCTCTTAAATTTAGCAACACATAAATTCAAACCTCAGGGAGTAACTGCTCTCGCATTGTTAGCCGAGTCTCACTTGTCTATTCATACTTGGCCAGAAAGCAAATATGCAGCTGTTGATGTTTTTACTTGCGGAGATCACACCATGCCCATTCAGGCGTGTGATTTTTTATATAAGGAATTTGAGTCAGAACGCTATTCTTTGAAAAATCTGCAACGGCAAACATCAATTCAATTAAGTCATGACTTCCGTGAAGCAGGTTAATTAGAAAAATATGTTATTTGATTAGTCATTCGCGTTTTGCAAATCATGTTTCATCATGCGATTAAGCTTTCCACTTATTAGGCCCTCAAGGTCTACACTTACGGAGCTAAAGCCAATTGATAGAAAATAAGTGACTAGTTCTTTTTTATTTATGCCATAGATAAACTCATCAATTTGATTTGCAGGCAATTCGATTCTTCCGGCAAGACCATGAATCCTAACTCTGACAGAGGGGAATCCATGATCTATTAACCATAGTTCCGCTTTGGCTACTTTTTTTAGTCGTTCTGAGGTTATAGATTCTCCGTAAGGAAATCTAGATGCAAGGCAAGGCTGAGAAGGTTTATCCCACCAAGGGAGACCAAGGGCCTTTGAAATTGTTCGTATTGTTTCTTTATTTATTTCTAATTCTGCAAGTGGAGATCGTACACCTGCTTGACGAGCAGCTTCTATCCCTGGCCTGTAATCCTCCATGTCATCCATATTGACTCCATCAATAATTTGCGCTGATTGAAATTTGGTTGCAATTATGCCTATATTTTTATGCAATTCACTCTTGCAAGCAAAGCACCTATTGGTCGGGTTCAAATTGTATTCCGGGTTGCTTAGTTCATCAGTCATGCATTCCTGATGAATAATTCCTATCCATTTCGCTTGATTCCGGGCTTCTTCGAGTAAGTAAGGTGCTAAAGAAGGGGATACTCCAGTTATAGCAATAGCATTTTGTCCTAATTGCTCTTGTGCAATGGCGGCTATTAATGAACTATCAACACCACCAGAATATGCTACACAGACTCTACCAATTTTTTTAATTGAATCTCTTAAATGTTCTAGAACCTTTAGTTGTGATGCATTAAGGTGATCTTGGAGTCTAAAAATCATTGCCTGACTTAATCTCTATAGAAGATTATCTTCTTAGTTGGATCTAGGTAAGCTTTTTATGTAGTTACGTTCTTCTATGGAGTCAGAGAAGTCAAAAGATGCGCATTTAAAAGATAAGACTCATTTAAGAGGCTCATCTCGCAAAAGGTCTATTGGCATTGTTACTGCTGCTGATAGTAAAGAACGAAGGTATGGCCAATTACATATATACGATGGGGAAGGTAAAGGGAAAAGCCAGGCTGCATTAGGAGTGGTTTTAAGAACTATTGGTTTAGGAATCTGTGAAAAGAAGAGAACAAGAGTTCTGCTTCTTCGGTTTTTAAAAGGACCAGGTAGATCGTATGATGAAGATGCAGCAATAGATGCTTTGCAGCAGGGTTTTCCTCATTTAATTGATCAAGTCAGAACTGGGAGGGCAGATTTTTTTACCGCAGAAGACTCTACTCAATTTGATGCAAGTGAAGCTAAGAGGGGATGGGATATTGCGAAGGGGGCTATTGCTAGTGCTCTTTATTCGGTAGTTGTTTTAGATGAATTAAATCCTGTCTTAGATTTAGGTTTATTGAAACTGGACGATGTTGTAAATACGCTTCGTTCTAGACCAGAGGGTATGGAGGTTATTGTTACGGGACGTGCAGCCCCTTTGGAATTAATCCGAATTGCTGAATTACATTCTGAAATGAGGGCCCATCGATCTATAGATAAAAATTCTTCGTTATCATCATCAAATTTTTCAGGTGGAATTGAAATTTATACAGGTGAAGGGAAAGGGAAGTCGACCAGTGCACTGGGCAAAGCATTACAGGCGATAGGTCGGGGGATTAGTCAAGACAAGAGTCATCGAGTTTTGATATTGCAATGGCTTAAAGGAGGTAGTGGTTATACAGAAGATGCTGCAATTGATGCTCTTCGCGAAAGTTATCCTCATTTAGTTGACCATCTTCGATCTGGAAGAGATGCAATTGTTTGGCGAGGTCAGCAGCAACCGATTGATTATGTAGAAGCTGAGCGAGCTTGGGAAATTGCTCGAGCGGCGATATCTAGTGGTCTTTATAAAACTGTTATCCTCGATGAATTAAACCCAACAGTTGATTTAGAGCTAATTCCAGAAGAACCTATTGTAGAGACGTTACTTAGAAAACCTGCAGAGACTGAAGTGATCATTACAGGTAGATGTAAGAATCACCCTTCTTATTTTGACCTTGCAAATATTCATTCAGAAATGGTTTGTCATAAGCATTACGCTGAGCAAGGGGTTAATTTAAAAAGAGGAGTTGATTATTGATTAATTCAAAATATAAGCAGTTATATTTTTTCCCATGCTTTAATACCCCCTTCAAGATTCTTAGCATTGATCCCAAACTTATTTAATATAATTATGGCTTTTTTTGATCTTTTGCCTGTCTGACAATGGATAAAAATTTCTTTGTGAGCAGTAACTTCTTTGATTTTTGTTAAAGCTTCACCACTCTCAATTCTTGAAAGTGGGAAAAGTAAAGAGCCAGGAATTGAATGAGCAATATATTCATGTTCGTTCCTTACATCTATTATAACTATATTATTTATATTAGTTTTCATTAACTCTTTCAATTTATTAGCAGATATGCTGGCAATATTGGTTTCTTTTGGTGAATTAATCTTTGTACTACTTTTATTGCAGAAACTTTTGTAATCTATTAATTCTTTTATTGGCTTAGTTTGTTTATTCTTTTCTAATTTCAGTTCCTTAAAACTCATTCTTAAAGCATCAAATATAAGAATCCTTCCACTTAGAGACTGACCACATTGAGTAATAATCTTTATTGTCTCTGTTGCTTGTATTAAACCTATTATGCCTGGAACAATACCTACTACGCCAGATTCTGAGCATGATGGAAGCAGTTCTCTTGGGGGAGGTTCTGGGATAAAATCTCTTAAATTAGGGCTAAATTTATTTAAATTAAAGACTGTAGCCTGACCTTCGAACTTAGATACAGATCCATATATGTTTGGCTTTTTAAGTATTATTGATGCATCATTAATTAAATATCTACTTTCAAAATTATCAGTGCAATCACATATAACATCAAATCCATCAAGAATATTTAATGCATTTTTTGGAGTGAGAAATTCTTTGAAAATAATAACTTTGCAGAATGGATTAACGTTAAGGATGTTTTGCCTAGCAGAGTATACTTTTTCTTTTCCTATAGATTTTGTCGAATGAATTATTTGTCTTTGCAAATTAGAGCTTTCTACTAGATCATTGTCGACAATTCCTATGCGTCCAACCCCTGCAGCTGCAAGATATAGAAGTAATGGAGAGCCCAAGCCACCACAACCTACGCAAAGTACTGAGCTTTTTTTTAGTTTGAGCTGACCATCAAGACCAATTTCAGGAAGTGATAGATGACGAGAATATCTTTGCAACTCCTCAGAGCTAAGATCAGAATAATAATTGGTTGAAGCATTCATAACTTTATGAGCGCTGTGAGTAAATATTTTGATGTTGAGAATCCCAAGGGATTTCTATTCCTAGCTTGGACTCAGAATTTTTTATCCACCATGCTCGTAGATCCTCATTGTTGTTTGCTATTAGCATTAATGTAGAGGAAGTAGTAGAAGCTAGATCCGTTGTAGATGGAATTGCCACACCATTTGGATGTGAATGTGCATGGCCTAAGATTAAAAGATTTCTTGCTCTCGCCCATTTTTGTGCAATTAATTGTTCTCTAGGGTCTATTAAAAATCGATTTTCTTTTGATTCATGTATTTTTGCTTTATTAAGACTTTTGTTTGCATCATCTAGGTATTTTATGCCTAGTTCCCATATGTTATGACAAGGCCATATTAAAGAGATTTCGTAAACAATTTTTTTTGGCTTGCTCAGCTCATGTTTCTTTATTTTTCCAAGTAATAGGGCGCAACCTTCTTCTGGGGCAACTGCAAGAAGACTTTTAAGAAGAACTGTTTTGGATTCTCCTTTAAATTCGATATTGCTTGGCATTTTCATTTATTTGCTCCGTATAAAAAGTGTTCTTTATCAGGAATCGGACTTATCTCTATATTGATGATGGCAATTAAAAGATAAATAAGATACAATTCGCTCAATTTATATATGAGTATTTGTGTACATGAGTGATGTAACTCCTGAGACAAACTCAGAACCCAATTCCACTTCAACTACTGAGGCCCCTTCTATCTCTGATAGGGCTAGTGAGGTTATGAGTCAAGCCAATGAAATTCTTGGCAAAGTTGATTGGACTCAAATGGGCAAATATGGGAAAGCTGCAGGAATTGTAGCTGTAGTCATAGTTGCTCAAATCATCATTAAAGTTGTTATAGATACAATCAACTTCTTCCCCCTATTGCCAGGATTACTTGAGCTTTTAGGAATAGTTGTTGTAGGTCAATGGAGTTGGCAAAATCTAACAACAAGTGAAAAGCGTAGTGCTGTTGCTGAGAAAGTTCAAAATCTTCGAAAGGAATATCTAGGCTAATCGACTGTATTTTTTATTCATTAAGGAACGTAACTTCTAGCTCTGTTAAAATATCTATGCATTGGTTTTTGTAATAACCGTCAAATAAATTTGCATGATTAAGAAGATGATAGAGGTTATATAAGTTATTACGTGTTTGTGCTGATTCAGGTAATGGCCAAATAGCTTCATATGCTTCATAGAAATTTTTTGAGAACCCTCCGAAAAGTTTTGTCATGGCTATATCTACTTCTCTATCAGCCCACCAAATTGCTGGGTCAAAGATAATTCCTTGTTGATCTTCGTTAATTGCAGCATTACCCTTCCATAAATCTCCATGAACTAATGATGGCGAAGGTGAGTGCTCATTTAAGAATTCAATTAATTTAGATAGTAATTTGGTGAATTTATTCAAATCTAATCCCCATTTTTTAGCAATTTTCATTTGTGGGATTAAACGCAAATTGATAAAGCAATCTCCCCAACTATTTTTAATTCCTCCAGGTTGAGGCCCAGAGCCTATATAACCATTGCTTTTCCACCCGAAGTACTTATGATTGCTTTCAGCAGAACATTTATGAAGCAAGGCAAGCCCTTTGCCAAGATTGATTTCATTACCTTCATGCATGTTTACCCAAGGCAATAATAAAATCGAAGCAGTTTGAAATTTCTGGAGATAGATTGGTTGTGGAATAACTAAGAAAGAATCGTTAGAGTATGTTTCTAGACTTTTAAGTCCAATCGCCTCAAACTCCAACATTTCAAAAGATTCATTTGAAGTTGTTTTTGCAAAAAAACTTTTTTCATTAGACAAGTCCAATCGCCATGCTTGATGAATACAACCTCCTTTAATAGATGTCACCCGTTTGACAGTTTCTCCTGCAAGAGGGCCTTTTGGCCCAATTACTTGCTCAAGAAGAAATCTTTCCATGAAGTTCTCTAGTTAAGATTAATAATTAGATTATGGCTAATCATCAAGTAATAGTAATTGGAGCTGGGATCGCGGGTTTGACATCTGCCGCGTTGTTAGCGCATGAAGGCTTAGAAGTATCTTTATTAGAAGCTCATTCTCAGACAGGGGGTTGTGCAGGGACTTTTCGAAGAGGCAAGTATATTTTTGATGTAGGTGCAACTCAGGTGGCTGGTTTTGAAAAAGGAGGTATTCATGAGCGAATATTTAGATTCTTAGATTACCCTCAACCCTTAGCTAAAATTCTTGATCCTGCTTGTGTAGTGCAATTAGCAGATGAATCGAAAGCTATAAAACTTTTTTATGATCAGGAACTATGGGAGCAAGAACGTAAAGTCCAATTCCCTGGATCTGAAAACTTTTGGAATATTTGCAAACAGCTTCATAGCAGCAACTGGGCTTTTGCAAAAAGAGAACCAATATTACCAATAAAAAGCTTATGGGACTTGCAACAATTTCTCCAAGCAGTCCGTCCATTAACTATTTTTTCTAGTTTATTTACGAAATTATCTGTATTAGATCTGCTTAATTTATCTTCGTGCACTCACGATTTACGTCTTAGACGATTTCTTGAGTTACAGCTCAAATTGTACTCACAGGAATCAATAGAGAATACAGCGGCTTTATATGGGGCTACTGTCCTTCATATAGCACAAAGACCTCTTGGTTTATGGCATCTTCAAGGTTCTATGCAAAGTCTAAGTTCGGCTCTGCAAACTTGTTTTCTTCGTGATAAAGGTAATTTATTTTTGCGTCATAAGGTAGTTGGTATTTCTATGGGAAGCAATAATATTTGGGAAGTAAAAGTTGCTGATCAGAAAGGAATTATACAAAGATTTTGTGGTTCTGATCTGATTTTTAGTTTGCCACCGCAATCGATTTTGCAATTAATGCCCCCTGGATCAGGGATACCTGAGAGTTATCGAGAGGAATTAATAAATCTTTCTAAACCTAGTGGAGCAATTGTTCTTTATGGAGCACTTGAACGTCAACATCTTCCAGCGAATTACCCCTTTCATCTTCAGTTAGAAATTGATGAGGTTGATTCGATATTCCTTTCAATTAGTCAAGAAGGTGATGGTAGGGCACCTATTGGTCAAGTCACAATTATTGCAAGTCAATTTACAGATATTAATGCTTGGAACTTTTTTGAAGATAAAGAATATTATTCCAAAAAGGAGCTTTGCAAGCAAAAAATTCTTAGAGCAATCAATTCATATTTTCAGCTTGATTCGGAAATGTGGTTACATCAAGAGTTGGCTACTCCACGAAGTTTTGCTAAATGGACTGGCAGACCAAAAGGGATTGTAGGTGGTTTAGGTCAAAATTTAGAAAATTTTGGACCTTTTGGATTACATAGTAGAACACCAATGAAAGGTTTTTGGCTATGTGGCGATTCCATATACCCTGGAGAAGGTACTGCAGGAGTAAGTCAATCTGCATTAATGGTTAGCAGGCAATTAATGGCTCGAAAAGGTAGGCAATTTAAGTTACCTCAATAGACTTGAATAGTTATTCTAAGAAATCAGACCTAGATAATTTTGATTCCTTTAGTGTGCTTTGCAATTGATCCCATTGATTGTTTTCAATAAGTGATTTTAATTCTCTTATTGATAAGCAATATGAGCTTAGTGCTTGAACAAGAGCCTCATGATTATACTTAGCCAGATCCACTCCTAAGTTTGGATTTCCAGCACCAATCCTAGTTGTATCTGCAAAGCCACTTGATGCGACAGTTTTTGCAAGTTCTAACAAGGAGGGAGGTTGTCCTTCTCCTACAGTTTTCAATAGTGCTGCACTAATAAAGATAGGAAGGTGTGAAATTAGTGCCACAGCTTGATCATGCATTTCTGCATCCACACTTACTAATTGGCTGCCTAATAAATGAGCAAGCTCATGAATTGTGCTCAAGGCTGTTTGATTAGTTTCTTTAGAAGGTGTTGTGACCCAAGGTCGATTTTTAAAAAGATTTCTTTCGCCTGCTTCAATTCCTGCATTTGAGGTGCCTGCCATTGGATGACTCGGAACGAAAAGAGGATGTATTTTGTTCCAGACTTTTGTTATAGGAGCCTTAACTGAACCAACATCGGTAATGATTGCATTTGCAGGCAAGATATTGATCAACTCTTTTGAAGGTTTGACTAGTTGCGATAAGGGCAACGCAAGAATCACTACGGAACAATTTAAAAGAATATTCGGATCAGTACTAGCCACTTGAGCAAGACCTCTTTCTTTAGCCCTTTGAGCTGTTGATTCGCGATGGGTGAGTCCATATACTCTGCAACCTAATGATTGTAGGTCTAAACCTAAAGAGCCACCTATAAGACCTAGCCCAACAATGCCAACATGATTTAAATCCTTGGGTGATGACTCCATTAAGTTTTGAATTAGTTGTTTTTACAACTAGATCTTTACGACAATATATTAGTTAAAAGCTTTTCAGTTGAGTAGGTCTTCTTTATGTTAGAAGCTTATTCTCACAATTATGTAAAAAGTCTTCTTAAGAAGGAGGTCTCTAAATGGCCTCACAACTTAACCTTAAGTAGATTGATTGGGAGAAGTATTCGAAGGCATGATAGGTCAATTATTGAGTTAGAGGTTAGTGATTACAATTATTGTTGGTTGGGTATTTTAATCCCTCTTTCTATTCATAGAAAAGATGTTGTTTTGGTAGTTACCGAAAAGCAACGTCATAGACTTATTACATTTGAATTGCCCAGATTAAAAAAAGAAGGTTTAAATTTAGCTTGCTGGGAAGCTCTTACTCCCCCTTCTGGCAATCAAATATGGTTGCTGAATCATGTTGATTTTTTAAAGGTATATCGTAAGGGCCATCTTAGATTTAAACAATTATTGATTCCGGAGGCAGAATTATTTATTGCTCGTCTAAGAGAAGCTATGGCAATTAACGTTACTTCTAGAGATTGGGATGTATTAAGAAGAACGCATCCGTCAGCATCTGCAGCGTTTATTCAACTTCATGAGCATATAACTAAAGAGTTGTTTTCAAAGGTCGCATGCATTGACGGCAATGTAAGTATGACATTTTCTGAAATTGCTGCATTGCAAGATCTTCTTGGGCTCTTAGGTGAATCTCCTCAACCCTGGCCTGCATTGCTTAATGCATTAAGCCAAAAATGGGCAAGTTGGGCTGCTTTGAACCATAAATTATTAGATTGGACTTGGCATTTACAGCCACTTGAGCCATTGCTTGATCTTCAGGAACTGTTTCAAGAAAGTCCTTTTGTAATGCTTTTTGGATCCAAAGAAAATACGTTATTCTTGAATCAGCTGGAGTCATGTGTTGGTTCTTTTGATGTCAATGTTCGTGTAGGGAATTGCATTTCCAATGATCAAGAACCAATCCATTTATTTCTTCCACGTAGGCAGCCATTACCTAATACCGAATATTTTGCTGATCATTTATTAGACCAAAGTCGAAGATTAATTCTTGGGCGTTCAGGTTTGACAATACTGTTAGTCGATGATGATTCATTGCTTCGTAAGTTGACAACTGAACTTGCAGCTGAATTTGGTAGAAGAGTTATATATCAATCCACGTCTCCATTATCTAATGGGGTGATTTGTTGTAGTTCTATGTGGTGGTTAACTGCTCAGGAGAAATTACCCGCACCTGAACAATTAATTATTACGATTTTACCTTTTTCCACTTTGGAATCTCCTTTAACAGCTGCAAGGGTAGAGGCTTATAAATTACAAGGGTTAGATTGGTTTAGAGATTTACTTTTGCCAGAGTTGTTAACTCTTCTTCCAAAGTTGGTTTTGCCTGTAAGAGAAAATCAAGGACGTGTTGCAGTTTTAGATGGACGGTTACGCTCTAGAAGCTGGGGTGCAAAAATATTGAGTGTTCTTGAGCCTTGGAATCCTTTAGAACGTCTTTTACCACTTTAGGTTTTCTGGCTTTTATTCATTCTCTAAATATTTGTCATGGGAGAAGCACGTCGTAGATCTCGAGAGGGTCTTCCTCCAAAAACAAGGAAAAATGACAAAGATAAAGTTGTTTCCTCAAGAATTATCTCATGGTTGCCAATTACAGATCAGCAAAGAAATCAATTTATTAGTCTCACAATTCGTGGTGGATGGGTAGGTATTGGCCTTTTGGTTTGCCTATGGTTAATTGTTCGTATTATTGGACCTGCAGCAGGTTGGTGGGTACCTGCTGACGCACGGTAATCCCTTGATTGATTTTATTACGCAGCTGTAGAAACATTATTGGATCTAGATTGTGTCGCAGCAGTACGAGCTGCTGCTGCTAGTGGTCGCATAGAGTTTGCGCTCACCTCAGACCCCTCTGTTAGCTTTTGTCTTACTAGTTTTTCAATTTCATCTTTCGCTTCTGCGTTTTGTTCTAACCAAGTAATTGTGTTGTCTCTGCCTTGCCCTATATTGTCTCCCTTGTAGCTATACCAAGCACCTTTCCGAGTGACAATATTTGTTTCCTCTGCTAAATCCAGTAGACATCCCAATGTACTGATACCTTTCCCAAATAGAATATCGAATTCTGCAATTCGGAAAGGAGGTGCTACTTTGTTTTTGGCTACTTTCACTTTTGCACGTATTCCATATTCTTCAGTCCCTCTTTTAAGAGTTTGAATTCTTCGAATATCTAGACGTACTGAAGAGTAAAACTTAAGGGCGTTTCCTCCGGTTGTAGTTTCAGGATTCCCGTAAGTAACTCCAATCTTGAGACGGAGTTGGTTTAAAAAGATTACTGTACAACCAGATTTACCTATATTTCCGGTGATTTTGCGCATTGCCTGACTCATTAATCTGGCTTGACTTCCGATTACATGATCTCCCATCTCTCCTTCTATTTCGGCACGTGGGGTTAATGCCGCTACCGAGTCAACTACTACAAGATCAACTGCGGCAGACCTAATTAATTGATCTACGATTTCTAAAGCCATTTCTCCAGTGTCTGGTTGAGATACTAAAAGATTCTCAATATCAACTCCAAGAGAGGCTGCATATACAGGGTCAAGTGCATGTTCAGCATCAACAAATGCTGCTACTCCTCCATTTCTTTGGACTTCTGCAATTGCATGTAATGTGAGCGTTGTTTTCCCGGAACTTTCTGGTCCATACACTTCTATAACTCTTCCTTTTGGGTATCCACCACCTAGAGCAAGGTCAAGTGTTAGTGCTCCAGTAGAAATTGTTTCCACCCGCATTCTAGACGCATCGCCTAAACGCATAATTGAACCCTTGCCAAAGTTGCGCTCTATTTGCCCTAGAACGAGATTCAAAGCTTTATTTTTCTCTCCAGATGCTGTTTCATTTTGATTAAAACGAGAATTCGAAGAAGAGTTTGTTTTTATGTCAGTTGACATTGTCGTTGATTAAGGAAAGGAAGAGTTGTGACTTGCTATAGGCTAAGGATTTATTGTCAGCTAATGATTCCTGTGGCCTAATTAGTACAGACGTACCCTAACGAGTTAATTCCAGTTCGCCAAGGGGGTAAGCAAAGTTTCTTGTTTTAATAAATGAATCCCTGGAGGAAGTTTTTTTGTGTCATTGGGTTTTAGATAGCCCCAATTAGCTAAATAGCAAGGTAGAGAGCTTAGGGAAGGAGTCTCCAATATTTCTTCTAAGGTTGCACGACGATCTTCAATAAAGCCTTTGATTTCATAAATGTTTGATAGTTGTATCAGAGTATTTTTTTTAGGTCCTGATTCGTGCCCATATATCATCTTTGGCTTGAGTTTTAAGTTGCTTAACAGTTGAGATGTGAATGCTGAACTTTTTGTACTTAATATTGCGAACTCAACTCCTTGCTCGTTTAATTTTTGAATGCTTTTAGATACCGTTGGGAAAGCTTTGTGATGAGCTAACCAAGCTTGAAGATTATTTTTAATTGCTTTTTGCCTAACTTGATCAAGTTGGTCTTGTAATTGTGTTGATGACCATCCCCATGCTTTGAGTGCTTTCTTGCAATTTTCTTTATAATTATTTGAGAATATTCTTGCGCCAGAAAGTGTTAATGGACTATTTGGTCTCAGAAGCTCGGCGGCAAGAAGAACCATTTCCCATCCATGAGTAACCCATGGTCTAAGTTTCCGAAAATTATCTGGGATGTCTTCTGGTAAATGCTTTGAAAGATTGCTTTCTTTCAAGAGTTCTAAGCAAGCGGTTCTAGAGCTTGACCAATATTCATAAATGCCATCAACAATGACGCCATCGAAGTCAAAAACCAATAGTGGCTTACTTGTCACTAAAATTGATGAAAAACTGGGGCGCTAGGATTCGAACCTAGGAATGGCGAGACCAAAACCCGCTGCCTTACCGCTTGGCGACGCCCCATTGATGATTTAGTGACTTTAAATAATCTACTAAACCATTTATACAAAATAATTGCATATTGTGGATAGAACACGCTCTAAAGAGCTACTAATTCGTTATCTGAATAAAAACCGTAAGATTAGCTTGGGATGTTTTGGGTTTAAAAATCTTCGATTAACCATGGGTTTATAAGTTCTTTTGCTTCTTTCAGAGCTTTGTTCCATCCATCAGAACAGTTAATTAATTTTTTCTTTTGTTCTTGCGCTTCATTGAGATATGGTTGGATTAATGTTCTTGCTTTTCCTCCAAAAGCTATTCCTGCCAAACCAATCTTTGTATCTATATGATCAATAGTTGTAGCATTAGTGCCTCCGGCTAATTGAAGAGGACCTGGTGGAGCTATTGCACGAAGACTTTTCCATAATGAGATTGAAGATTTAGCTGTTCCTTTGCCTATATCACCACTCATTGGTCGACCATCTAATTGCCAAATTGGCTTTTGTTGATAACGACACAAGCATTCATGTCTTTTCCATAGTTCTTGCGCTAATTCATCTGGGTTAATTGAAAAACCTTCTAATCCACAGCTCACAGCAATTCTTTTTAAAGGAATATTGGATTCGACAATTGCTTTTACAGAGGCCTCGAATTCTCGAGAACGTCCTGGTGCAGTATGTATTTCTACCGCATCAGGTTTTGCTTCGGCTAGGAATTCTCCAAATTGTTCAATTTTAAGATGATTTTCTTTTTCCTTAATTAGCCCTAAAGGGCATATTGGCAAGCATCGACCACATCCATAGCACTTGTCAGCAATAATTCCACCAGTATTTGTTATAGCCTCTGCTGGGCATATTTTTTGGCAAGGTCTAGAGCATTCTTCGGGGCAAAGCTGAGGGTCAAATGCAGCTTTTCTAAAGTGTATATCCTTTCCATCACTGATGCTCACCATTAGCCAGGGCCTCACTCCAATTTCAGACTCTGCCCATTTGAGACCTTGTCTTGCAGCATTCACTACTGCCATATCTGCAGCCACATCTACACAATGAACTCCTGCTACTGCATAAACAGCACATAAATCACTTATTGAAGGCAAGTCTTCATTGCTTGCACCACAAATAAGCTTGACCCAGATTCCTTTGCTAAGTGCTAATTCATGGGGAGCAGTGCTGTGTTGCAATGTCTAGTGATTTGTTTCAAGAAATTTGCGCATTGGTTCCCAATGCAGCTTTCTGGCACCACCCATTTCAACAATGATTTTAATCCTTGCTTCTCTATCACAAAGGTCGCATAAAGCTAATAATTCTGACCGCGATAAAACTTGTCCTTCAAGCAGCCAAAGCGCAATTGGCTTATCTTCATTTAGTAATTCATTCAAGATTGGCATTACTTCTTGAACTTCGCCTAAAGCACCATTCCTCCCAACGCTTTGATGACCTAAGTGAGGCGGTCGTACTCCATGAAGTTTTAGTAGAAAAGCTTCTGGATCTCCAAACCCTCTAACAGATGTAATTTGCGTTTTATATCCAACTGTTTTTAAACGTCGTAATAAGCGTGTTTCAGCTCCTCCTTCTAGAGGAACATTGATTGCAAGGCAACCTGCTAACTCTAAAGTCTCACGAAATTTTTTCCCAGATATTAAAAGAGGCATCTTTTTAAAATTAGTTTTTTAAAGTTTGCAGTCTAGACAGAGATTAAAAGGGGTTCTCAATAGTGTATTGTATTAAATCGCAGTGCTTTTCTGTGCCCGTACGCTAGCCGGGCCTCCAGTAGGCAGTGTGGGTCTGATGATTGCATTGGACTTTTAGGCTAATTAGGTTAAGCATTGAGCCTTAGCTTTAGAGAAACTGATTGGTTCTCAATTAAGTCTCAGCCTCTGACATCTTTGCTAGCCCTCCTAAACATTTCTAGATCTGCATTCTTGTGGACAGTTTTTTTCTTAGGTAAGGGTTTATTTGAAGAATTAGTCATTTTCAAATTTGTATACAAATTTGAATTCAGCCCGTTAGCGCAATTTCATGAATTATGTCTATTGGCATCTTGGGTAAGAAGTTGGGCATGTCCCAGTTCTTTGATGAAAAAGGAAGAGCAATACCAGTCACATTGATTGAGGCTGGACCCTGCCGAATTACTCAACTGAAAAGTTCAGAATCAGATGGCTATACATCTGTTCAAATTGGTTTTGGACT
>MDSZ01028092.1_pt1 | contig 28237 bp, 27 predicted proteins | sample 811201 | NCBI WGS metagenome assembly MDSZ01 (sample SAMN05326647, study PRJNA326480) | marine metagenome | isolation source: seawater | place: Indian Ocean: North | collected 2010 | reverse complement strand
GCTTTAGTGTTATCAAAATTAGTTAATCATTCATTTTTTGTAATGAATTCAAAATTTGCAAACAAGAAGGGGCTAAGATTTCTAGAAGATATTAACCAAAGATCAAATATAAAAAGTCAAGGAGTTATTCTTAATGGTATTAAGTCTAATAAGTGGAGAAGGTTTTACAACTATGGATATGGCTACGGCTACGGCTACGGTTATGGCTATGGCTATGGCTATGGCTATGGCTATGGCTATGGATACAGAGACAATGAAAATTAAAATTTATAGTATTTAAATTTTTTTATATTTTTGAGTAATTTTTTTACTCGTTTTCATGATAGAATCACTTGTTTCATCTAAAATGCGCATTAAGTTATTGATGAAGTTTTTTATTAATTCTTCAAATAAAGCCTATTTAAGAAGTTTGTCTGAAGAATTTGGAGATTCTACTAATGGTATTCGATTAGAACTTAATAAATTTGAAAGTTCTGGATTTCTAAAATCTTTTCTTGTTTCTAACAAAAAATATTATAAGGCAAATATTAAACATCCTTTGTTTAATGACATTCATAAAATTTTACTTAAAACAACTGGAATTAATGATGTTTTAGAATATATCATACAGAGAATAGGTCAAATAAATAAAGTATACTTAATTGGATCTTATTCTAATGGATTAGAGTCTAAAATAATTGATTTTTTAATTGTTGGTGATAGTATTAATAAATCTTTTTTAATGGATCAAATTGAGAAAGTTGAAAGAAAAATTAATAAAAAAATAAGATTTGTTATTTATGATAATAAAGAATTTAATTATGAAGAAATTTTAAATGATAAATTACATCCTCTTCTTCTATGGAAAAATGATGATTGGGAATTATGAAAAACAAAAATCAAAATAATAATGAATGGGATTTAATCATAAGCAATAAAAAATCTTTTTTTAAATTAAACCTCAAAGGAATTGTAAATCACAAAGATTTATTATTTCTTTTCGTTTATAGAGATTTTGTTTCAACTTATAAACAAACAATTTTAGGTCCATTATGGTTTTTTATTCAACCAATTTTAACTTCAATTACTTTTGTTATAATATTTGGAGGGTTTGCAAAAATACCATCCGATGGAATCCCAGGAATACTGTTTTATATGTCTGGGATAATAATGTGGAATTACTTTGCAGATTGTATTAACCAAACTTCTCACACTTTTACTCAAAACCAAAACTTATTTGGTAAAGTATATTTTCCTAGAATTATAGTTCCTTTATCAAAAGTTGTAAATAATTTATTAAAATTTTTTATTCAACTCATACTATTTTTAATATTATACGCTTTCTTTTATTTAAATGGTTTTGGATTTTCATTAGGTTGGACTTTCATTTTATTACCACTTTTATTAATACAAATGGCATTTACAGGCTTAGGCCTTGGGATGATAGTATCGTCACTAACAACAAAATATAAAGATTTAACTTTTTTGATAAATTTTGCTGTTCAACTTTTAATGTATGCTTCCCCGATTGTATATCCTATCTCTATTGTTCCAGAAAAATTTAAATGGATAATTATGTTAAATCCTTTCACAAGTATTATTGAGATTTTTAAAAATAGTGTTTTTGGAACGGGATACATTAATATTTTTTGGATTTTATACTCGTTTTGTTTTTCAATAATCGTATTTCTTATAGGTTTAATTATTTTTAATAAAGTCGAAAAATCATTTATTGACACTATTTGAAAATGAGTAATATAGTTTTAAAAATAGAAAATGTATCCAAGCAATATAGATTAGGTCTAATCGGTACTGGTACAATCTCTCACGATTTAAATAGATGGTGGCACAAAATAAGAGGCAAAGAAGATCCTTACATTAAAATTGGGGATATAAATCACAGAGATAAAAAGGGCGGAGATTATGTTTGGGCTTTAAATAATATAAATTTTGAAGTAAATAAAGGAGAAGTTCTTGGAATCATTGGTAAAAATGGTGCTGGTAAATCAACTATTTTAAAATTATTATCCCAAGTTACAAATCCGACTACTGGTAAAATAAAAGTCAAAGGAAGAATTGCTTCATTATTAGAAGTTGGAACAGGTTTTCATCCTGAACTTACTGGAAGGGAAAACATATACTTAAATGGAGCTATCCTAGGGATGGTAAAAGCAGAGATATCTTCTAAACTAGATGAAATTATTGATTTTTCTGGTGTTTCAAAGTATATAGACACACCTGTTAAAAGATATTCTTCTGGAATGATGGTGCGTTTAGGTTTTGCGGTGGCAGCTCACTTAGAACCTGAAATTTTAGTAGTTGATGAAGTTTTAGCTGTTGGAGATGCTGATTTTCAAAAGAAATGCATAGGAAAAATGAAAGATATCTCTGGCTATGGTAGAACAGTCATTTTTGTAAGTCATAATATGACATCTATAAGAAACTTATGTTCTAAAGCAATAGTTTTGGAAAAAGGACAAGTCACTTATTCTGGTCCAGTTGAGAATGCCATTGAGCAATATTTAAAAAAAAGCAATATAAATAATGCTGAAAATATTAAACTTGATATTGAAAGTTCTAACAGAAAATATTCTACTGGTGAGGCATATTATACTCAAGCTTATATTTTAAATGCTAAAAATGAGATTTCAAATAAGTTTTTGTTTAAAGAAAAACAAAAAATCACCTTAATTTTAAAAGTTAATAAAGTATTAAAAAATATTGTTTTAACCTTAGGTTTAGTTTCAAAATTTGGAGATAATTTTGCATATTCAATGTCAAATGATGGTGTAGATTTAGACTGTTTTGAAAGAGGAGTTTATAAAATAGAGTTCGAAGTCCCATTCAACTTAATGCCAGGATCGTATGCTTTAACTTTTGCAATTACAAATTATTATTCGGGAGCTGCAATAGATTTTATAGATTACTTTTTCCCATTTTCTGTAAGTAGTGAATCAACTCCTAATGAACAAAATTATCCGTGGAATACTGTTCATGGTAAAGTAGAAATGAAAAATAAATGGAAAATTAAAAATGAGTAATGATTTAAAAAATAAAAAAATATTAGTTATCGGTGGTGCTGGCTTTATAGGAAGTTTTGTTGTAAAAGAATTATTAAAGCATGATGTTACTGAAGTGGTCATTTTTGACAATCTTTCAAGAGGTAAAATGGCTAACATTGAAAGTTGTCTTAAAGATGACAGATGTAGTACTTACCCTTTTGGAGGTGATATTAGGGAAACTGATATTCTTAATGAGGCAATATCGGGAAAAGATTATGTTTTTCATTTAGCAGCTATGTGGCTACTTCATTGCAAAGACTTTCCTAGAACAGCTTTTGATGTTAATATTAAAGGAACCTTTAATGTGTTAGAGTCATGTGTGAAAAATAAAGTTGAGAAGTTGATTTTTTCTTCTTCTGCTTCAGTTTACGGTGATGCTGTTCAGGTTCCAATGTATGAAAATCATCCATTTAACAATAAGAATTTTTATGGTGCTACAAAAATTGCATGTGAAGCAATGTGTACAGCCTTTAATGATAGATATGGTTTAAAAGTTATAGGTCTAAGGTATATGAACGTCTATGGTCCAGGACAAGATCAGAATGCTGTTTATAGCGGAGTAGTTCCAATAATGTTAAATAAAATTGAAGCAAATGAAGCTCCACAAATAAATGGAGACGGATCACAATCTTATGATTTTATATATGTAGAAGATGTTGCAAAATCTAATCTTGATGCTTTATTAAGTAATGTTGAATTAGGATTTTATAATATTGGAACTGAAATTCAAACTTCAATAAAAGAATTGTGTGATATAATTTTACGATTAAAAAAATCTAAACTAAAGGTTAATTATAAACCATATTCTAAAGATGATTCTAGGCAATTAGTTCAAAATAGAATAGGATCTAGAGAAAAGGCCGAAAGAGAAATCAATTTTAAGTTTAGATTCTCCTTAGAAGATGGATTGCGAAAATTAATAGAGTGGAGAATTAACAGCGGTATTGATAATTAAGTAAAAATGTGTGGAATTGCAGGAGTTTTTAATTTAAATGGTGATGTATTCCCACTTCACCAACTAAAAAAAATGGCTAAAGTTATTGAACATAGAGGGCCAGATAGTGAGGGTTTTTATATTAAAGAAGGAGTTGCTCTAGCGCATAAACGATTGGCTATTTTAGATTTAAGCTCTAAAGGTCACCAGCCTATGAGGTCTAAAGATGGAAAATGGGTATTAGTATTTAATGGTTGTATATATAATTATCTAGAGCTAAAGCAGGAGCTAAAAGCCTTGGGTCACGATTTTATTTCAAATACTGACACAGAAGTAATTGTTGAAGGAGTATCTGAATATGGTACTGATTTTATGAAACGGTTAAATGGTATGTTTGCTATTGTTATTTGGAATACTGAAGAGAAATTTTTAACTCTTAGCAGGGATCGATTTGGAGTTAAACCATTATATTATTGGTTTAATGGAAATAGTATAGTTTTTGGATCAGAGATTAAAGCTATTATTGCACATCCTGAATTTAAAGTTTCAGTAAATTTAGATTCTTTGAATGAGTATTTTACGTTCCAAAATCAGTTCTCATATAATACTTTGTTCGAGGGTGTAGAAATGTTACCGCCAGCAAATACTATTACAATTTCTAAAGATACAAAAGAGATAAAGCACTATTCGTGGTGGGATTTTAACTTTTCAGAACCAGAAAAAGAAATGACTTTTAAAACAGCTAAAGTCGAAACAAATAAATTATTTAGTCAAGCAGTTGTAAGACAAATGATAGCTGATGTTCCAGTTGGGTCTTATTTATCTGGTGGTATTGATTCTGGGTCAATTACAGCCATAGCTAGTAAGCACATCAATCGTTTAGCAACTTTCACATGTGGTTTCGACATGAACTCGGTAAGTGGTTTTGAATCTAATTATGATGAAAGAAGGGATGCAGAATTAATGGCTAGTACTTTTAAAACTGAACATTATGAACAAGTAATAAATTCAGGCGATTTAAGATGGTCACTCCCTAAAGTAGTATACCACTTGGAAGATTTAAGAGTAGGTATGAGTTATCCTAACTATTATATTTCAAGACTCGCTTCAAAATTTGTTAAAGTTTGTTTACAAGGAACTGGTGGTGATGAATTGTATGGAGGTTACCCTTGGCGATACTATAAAGTATTTAAATCAACAAATCAAAAAGATTTTTTTAAACAATATTACAATTTCTGGCAAAGATTAGTCCCTGATAATCAGAAAGTTGATTTATTTACTTCTTTTGTAATTGATCAAATTGAATTAGATAAGCCAAGAAAAATATTTGAAAAAGTTTTCACATTTAATAATAAATTGAAATTTAATACTCCAGAAGATCATATTAGTAATTCCCTATATTTTGAGATTAAAACATTTTTACCCAGTCTCTTATTAGTTGGAGATAAACTAGCTATGGCAAATAGTCTAGAGGAAAGATTTCCTTTTTTAGATAATGATTTGGTTGATTATGCTCAGAAAATACCTGTAAAACATAAATTAGGTAACTTAAAAAAAGAAATTAATAGGATTGATGAGAATGTAGAGAAAAAAAAACAAATTTATCGCAATTTTGATGATGGTAAGAATGTATTAAGAAAGGCTATGGAAGATTTTATTCCTAAAAAAATAATAGAAAGAGATAAGCAAGGTTTTTCTGCTCCAGACGAAAGTTGGTATAGGGGAGAAAATGCAAAATATATTAAGGAATTACTTTTAGGTGAAAAGCTAGCCTGTTCGAAGTATATTAATAAAAAATATATTACAAAAATTGTAAATGAGCATATTAATGATGGTGTTAATCATAGATTATTAATATGGTCATTTATGAATTTTGAATGGTGGTGTAGAATATTTCTTAACGAAGAATCAATATAAATAAGAGTTGCGAATGATTTCATTTTCTATTGACGTTGATTGGGTAAATGATTTTGTACTTGAAGATACCTTGAAAGTATTTGAAGAAAATGAAATTAAATGTACCATTTTCACTACTCATAAAACAACTGTTTTAAGTAGTTTGAATTCTGATTTATTTGAAATTGGTTTGCATCCTAATTTTAATAAGTTGTTAAATAGAGACGCTAAAAAAAGTGCTAAAAAGTTATTACATGAACTAAAAAATAATTATCCTGATTCGATAGGGATTAGATCTCATTCATTAGTAAATAGCACTTATTTATCTAATCTTTTTGTGGAAATTGGTATGAAATACGAATCTAATATATTGTTACCTTATCAAAAATTAATAAAACCTTTTCAATTGTGGAATGGTTTATATAGAACATCTTTTAATTGGGAAGATGATATACATTTCATGTATAAAAAATCTTTTGACTCTTTGGGATTAGATATGCTAAATGAAGATATTGTGTTTAATTTTCATCCAATTCATGTATTTATTAATTCAGAAAATACAAATAGATATAATAGAATTAAAGATAATTATCATGATACTGACATTTTAAAAAAAAATATAAATTATAGTGAGGTTAAAGGCACCCGAGATTTGATGCTTGATTGTATTAGGAAAATAAAAAAGAATGGTATAAAAACAACTACATTAAAAGAAAGATTTAAAGATATTATCAATGACGAAATATAATGAAAGTATATTAAAATTAGGAGAAAAAGTCTTGAGTGGTAAAGATTTAAGTTTTTTTCAACGTGTTTGGAAAACAGATTCGGAGACATACAAAAATAGACTAGCATCAATAGGATTTCAAAATAAAAATAGAGTCTTAGATGCTGGTTGTGGTTTTGGACAATGGAGTGTAGAGTTGGCTAAAAATAATAAAGAAGTTTTTTCGTTAGATATTTGCCAAAAGCGAATAGAACTACTAAATAAAATTAAAAAGAAAATTGGGATTTCAAATATTTTTGAGTCAATTGGTTCAATTGAGAAGTTATACTTTAAAGATGAATATTTTGATTCAATTTTTTGTTATAGTTCAATTTATTTTTCAGATATATCGAAATCTTTGAAAGAGTTTTACAGGGTGTTAAAACCAAAAGGAATAATTTATATTTCAACAAATGATTTCGGGTGGTATATACATAATTTAATAGATGGTCACAATTCTGATATTAATTTTAATTCAAAAATAATGGCAATTAATTCACTGCATAATTCTATAGAATATTATTCAAATGGGAGAAAGTTAGAAGGTCAGATTGTAGTGCCAAAATTATTTTTAAAAAATAAGATGAAAGAAATTGGTTTTAAAAAAATTAGGATTGGTCCTGATGGCACAACTGGTTTAAATAAATTAAATAAAAAAGTAAAAATATTTTATCCAGAAAGCTATAATTTTGGAAAGTCTTACAACGGTGTATATGAAGTTTTAAGTGAAAAATAACATGTTTTATATTATTGGTTGTGCTAGAAGTGGTACAACAGCAATTGCCAAAATTTTAGGTAGATGTGAAAATGTAGAAGTGGGTATAGAATTATTACCAAATCTTTGCATTGAGTCAAGAAATTTATATCAAAACAATCTTAAAATTAATCCGAAAACTGTCTTAACTGAAGCAAGAAAAAATCAAATCCAACAGGTAAATAATAAAGGTAAAATATTTGCTGATAAAAATGTAAACTATCTGCCATTTATTCCTCATATGTCAAAATTATGGAATCCCAAGTACCTTTTTGTTATTAGAGATGGGAAAGATGTTGTAAGATCTCTTATGGACTGGCACTCATTAAGCAGAGGTAATATTTTTGGTAGAAAAGAGGATGATATTACTTCCAAAGTAGTTAAACCTGAACAAGATTGGTGGGACTATAGTAGGATTAGACCTCTTGTAGGAGAAACTTATTACGATGAATGGCCCAATTTATCTAGATTTGAAAAATGCTCGTGGTATTGGAACAAATACAATTTAGAATTGTTAAAACAGATGGATTCAATACCAGATGAAAAAAAAATGACAATTAAATTAAGTAGTAGCAATGTAGATGAAATATTGGAGGTCATGAATTTCTTAGATCTTAAACCATTAAAAATTGAAGAGATTAATTTTTTGCTGAAAAAGAGAATTAACTCTTCAAAAGATAGATTTAATATTGAAGAAAACTTTCCTAGAAAATTAAATTGGAGCAATGATTTAAATTTAAAGTTTGAAAAGTTTGCAGGTAAGTTGTATGAAGAATTAGGTTTTAATTGATTAATAAAATTTAGTAAAATGAATATCAAAATTAATAAAATTAAAAATTGGTTTTTCAATAATGTTTTATTCAAAGAGGACAATTTCATAATGAGATTAATGGACAGTGTTTTTATTTTTTACATTAATATATCGGCAAAAAAAATAAGTAGAACAAGAAATAAAAACTTAAAACCTAGATTGTTGTGGGGAAGCTCTCCATTAATAAATAATAAATACTGGTCTAAAGCAATGGAAGAAGGTGGCTACTCCAGTACGACTTATATGTATGATTTCTACAGTGTAATTAATAATAAAAGTGATTTTGACAAATACTTTTCACCATATTTTAAGGGCATAAAATATTATAAATTCATATTTAATATCATAAATGAATATGATATAATTCATACCTCTTTTGATGGTTTTTTAAAAGGGAAATCAAAATTGATTAAGAACAAAGAGTATGAAATTTTCAAAAAATGTGGTATTAAGTTAATTTTCTTATCTTATGGAAAAGATGTTTACAGATACTCTACAATTATGAATTACTCAAGAAGACACGCTCTTATAGCTCATTACGGTGAAGCTGGAAAAAATGAAAACTTAATTAAAAAGAAGGTAGACAAAGGAATAAAATTTGGAGATTGTATTGTTTCAATGCACATGATTGAAGGTTTATCATTTTGGGATCTTTTTACATTTAGTCCATTTTGTATTGACGATAAATATTTTAATTCAAAAAAAGAAAAGCATAAATTCAATGGAAAAGATGGTGAAGTGAGAATAATTCATTCACCTAATCATAGATTAATTAAGGGCACAGAGTTTATTATTAAAGCAATAAATGAACTAAAGAATGAAGGTTATAAAATAAATTTTACTCTAATTGAGAGAAAGCAAAACAATGAAGTATTAGAAGCTTTATCAAAGTCAGATATATTAATAGAACAATTATTGAGAGGGTATGGGTTTAATGCCATTGAGGGAATGGCAATGAAATGCGCTGTAATATCCAACCTAGAAGGAGATGAAATACCAATTAAAGTATTTAGAAGATATTCTTTTTTAGATGAATGCCCTATAGTATCTGCAACCCCAGAAGATATAAAAGAAGTAATTAGGGATTTATTAGATAATCCTAAAATTAGAGAAAAAATAGGATTTTCAGGCAGGTCTTATGTTGAGAAATATCACTCATATAAAGCTTCTCAATATATGTTTAATAAAATATATGATAAGGTTTGGAAAGGTGAGGATGTTGACTTAATTAATATGTATCATCCTTTAAATAAAGAGTCTTATAATAATCTATCTCCAAAAATCAAACATCCATTAAATAAAAATAAATTGAAACTCCACAAATAATTCGTAAAATGAATATAATCGTTACAGGAGCCAATGGCTTAATAGGGTATGAATTATGTAAGCTGTTATCTTCGTCTTATAATGTTTTTGCAATCTCAAGGAGTAATCCAAATATAACAGGTGTAAAATTTATAAAATTGAACTTTAAAAAGGAAATTGATTTTGATAAACTCCCTAAATCTATTGATGTGATTTATCATTTAGTACAATCAGATAAATTTAGAAATTTTCCTGAATCTGCAATAGAATTATACACTGTAAATACTTTAAGTACATTAAGGTTACTAGAGTATGCTAGAAAAAAAGATTGTATTAAGTTTGTATATGCTTCTTCAGGAGGTGTATATGGGAATAGTGAATCTGCTTTTTCAGAAGAAAGTCCAGTTTTAAATAATGAAGATTTAGGATCTTATATTGGTTCAAAATTATGCTCTGAAATTATGACAGATAATTATAAAAGTTATTTTGATATAATTATAACAAGATTCTTTTTTGTTTATGGTAAACGACAAAATAAGACAATGCTGATTCCACGTTTAGTTGATAACATCAAAAATGGTAAAGAAATTATATTGCAGGGAGTTGGTGGGTTATCATTAAATCCAATTCATGTAAATGATGCTTCTCAAGTATTAATGAAAATATTAGAATTGAATGGTTGTCATAAGTTTAACATCGGAGGAGAACAAGTTTTATCTATAAAAGAAATTAGTGACATTATTGGAGAGAAGTTAGGTAAGATTCCGATTTATTTATTTAAGAAAAGTATGCCTGTAAATTTAATTGGTGATATTACAAAAATGAAGTCGCTCTTAACAACTCCTAAAATAAGATTTGAAGAGGGGATAGAAGAATTATTATAAATGTCTAAACCACTAAAAATTTTTATAGGTAATAACGATATTGCATTGTTAATATCTGATCTAAAACTAGTATTTAATGGATTAGGTATAGAAACATTATCAATTTCTGATATCCCTAATGCTTCTATAATTAGAGTTAACGTAAATTATAATTTTTCTGAGTACAAAAAATGGTGGTTTCGTGGTATCCGATCTAGAAAATTACAAAGATTGCTCCAAGATACAATTAACATTCATAAGAATATATGGAGGAAAGCCATAAAAGAGTTTGATATTTTTAAATTTACATGGAATAGTTTTAAACCAGATTTTTCAGATTTTATTGAGTTGAAAAATAAAGGTAAAACTTTGAAAAATATTTTTGCATGCAATGAGCAAATGAATTTACATCAGATTTCAGAAATAATAGTTGAAAAATTAGGTATAAGTCCAAAATTTAATTTTCTAAAAGACTCCTACAAAGACTTGAAAATTATTGAAGACAACTCTAAAATGAAGAAATTTCTTCATAATCCCAAGGTTCCATTTTATAATGGAATAGATTTCTTAATTAATGAAGTTTAAAAAAAATATAGCTGTTTTTTTGACAGGAATAAAAGATATTTCTGGAGGGGGAGGAGCAGAGAGATTTTGGGCAGATATTTCTCAGATGTTTAAATCTGACTCATTGAACATATATTTTTTTATCGATAAAATAACTTATATAACATTAATTAATGTAAATAGGATAAATAATCATAAAAACATAATTATAATACCAAAATCACCTAAAAATAATTTAGAATTGTTTCCTTATTTAGCAATTTTATTTTTCAAAATATTGAGATATAAAATTAAAATAGTTCATATTGGATTTTATGGAGCCCAGTATTATAAACTATGTAAGTTCTTTTCTTTATTGCCAAAAAAAATTAAGCCAAAATTATCCATTACTATAGTTTCGTGTTTTACTCCTTATTGCTTTATAAGTGAATCATTTGAGAATGATTACAAAATGAAGTTTCGATATCAAGATTTATTTAATTATGTAAAAATTGATGGAATTTTAACTTGGTACAAAAAATTTAAAGAAGTAAATGATTCAGAAAATATAATTAAATCAAATCCATATATATACCCAATCAAAAGCTGTTTTACTAATCTTGATAATTATAGACCTTCAAAAAATAAATCTAATATTATAGTTTTTGCATCAAGATTAACGAAAATTAAAAGACCACTATTATACATAGAAGTTATTAGTTTAATAAAATCACTCCATCCAAATATTTTTGAAGATTGGGAATTTCATATTTATGGGGATGGTCAACAAATGAATGAATTAAAAGAATCAGTTAAATCTAAGTTTTTAGAAAATAATGTTCAACTAAAAAAGTCATACGACCTTTCATTAGTATTCCCCTATACAAAGCTATTTGTTTCAACTCAAGAACTTGAAAATTTCACATCACTCTCAATGCTAGAAGCCATGGCTTGTGAAAATGCAATAATTGCTTTTGACGTTGGTCAAACAAATTATTTTGTTAAAGATAAAAAAAATGGATTTTTATCTAAAGACGGAGATATTAAACAAATGGCAAATAGTATTATAAATTTCACACTTTTAAAAAGTTCAGAACAAATTGAACTACAAAAAAAAAGTAGGTGTATTGCAATTGACCAACATAATTTAGAAAACTTTAGTTCAGAATTAGATGATTACTTTAATCATATTTTATGAGTAAAACATTATTAATATTTACCAATTCGTACCCTTATGGAAATGGGGAACATTATTTGGAAAATGAACTTATTTATTACTCAAATAAGTTTAAAAGAATCATTTTTGTTCCAATTAAAGTAGATGGTAAGGCAAGAAAAATGTCTGAAAATTCTGAAGTTTTAAAAGTTCACTCAAAAGTTAAATTCCCAAAGTATATGTATTTTGGTATTATTCCAAAGTTCATTAATGCTTATTTATTAGAAAAGAAAATAAGAAAATCTAAAATAAAAGGAAATATAATTACATATTATAAGCTATTTTACAATGCCTACATGCATTCAATGTATATCATAAAATGGCTTAAAGAAGAAAATATTAAACCTAATGATATTATATTTTATTCTTACTGGTTTTATCATTGGGTAACGGTAATGTCAATTATAAAAAAGACATTTAAAATTTCAAAATTTATTTCTCGAGCTCATTTAAATGATATTTATGATTATCTAAATTTCAATTTCTGGGGAGGGTTGAAAGTTGAATCTATGGATAAAATAATTACTATTTCAAATCATGCAAAAAATTATTTTATTGATAATTATAAAATTAAAAATGAAGTGTTATCTACTATAAGACTTGGTGTTAAATCATCAATTAAATTGAATCCTGTAAATCAAGAGAAGAAGCTGATTTTTGTTTCATGTTCATCTATTAGAAAAGAAAAAAGATTAGATTTCATTGTTAGTGTTTTAAACGAAATTAAATTAGATATTAAATGGATTCACTTTGGTGAGGGTGAAATGCGTGATGAAATCGAGCAGCTAGTAACGCAGCTTCCTTTAAATATTGAAGTAGAATTTAAAGGTTTTGTGATTAATGAAAAGATTTTAAATTTTTATGAATCTAATCCAATTGATCTTTTTTTAAATTTATCTTCTGAGGAAGGAATTCCCGTATCATTAATGGAGGCAATAAGCTATGGTATTCCAGTAGTGGCAATTGATGTTTTTGGGAATCCAGAACTGGTCAATAAAACTACTGGTTTATTGTTTACATTAGAAGATAATGCTAAAACTATATCTCAAAAAATAAAATTATTTATAAATTCAAAAATAGATCGAAAAAAAATTGCAGACTTTCAAAAAAAGTTTTATTCAGCTGAACTTAATTACTCTGAATTTGAACAAATTTTAATTCATAATGAATAGTCCTTTAATAATTTTACAAGCTCGTACGGGATCAACAAGACTGCCAAATAAAATGATACTTGATTTTTATGAAGGAAAAACAATACTAGAAATAATTATTGAAAATTTAAAAAAAAAATTTAATCCATCACAAATCGTTATTGCTACTACCAAAAAAAAAGAGGATGATGAAATTAAAAAAATTGCTTTAAAATTAAAGATTAATTGTTTTAGAGGAGATGAAAATAATGTATTAAAAAGATTTATTGATTGTGCAGAGACTTTTAAAGCTATCAAAATAATCAGAATATGTTCGGATAATCCATTTATAAATAATAAATATGTCAAAGTACTTTCTGATCATATAATGAGAAATGATTATGAATATATTTCCTATAAGTGGGATGATGGTAGTCCTGTAATGCTATCTCATATTGGAATTTTTGCAGAATCTATGACTTTAGATTTCCTGAAAAAGATTTCTAACTTTACTAATAAACCTATATTCGAAGAGCACGTTACAAATTTTCTTTATGAAAATAGGAATTTATTTAATTTTAAATTTCTGAATATCCCAAGCTACCTTATTGGAAAAAAAAATATAAGATTAACTGTGGATACTAAAGAAGATTTTAATATTACTAAAGAACTTTATAAAAAAATAACCTTAAGGTCAACTTTTTTTGAAACATCTGATTTATTAAAACTTATTGATGAAACACCTTCAATTATTAAAAAAATGCAGATTCAAATAAAAAAAAATGCAAAATAAAACTTATATAATTGGTGAAATTGGACAAAATCATAATGGCTCTGTAGATATAGCTAAATCAATTATAGATCTATGTTCTAAGGGAATTAAAGAAGATATTTTTGGCTATAAATTAAATGGTCTTGATGCAGTTAAGTTAACTAAAAGAGACTTAAAACAAGAATTGTCTCAAACGCATATGGCAAAAGTTTATAATAGCCCAAACTCTTTTGGAAAGACATATGGTGAACATAGAGAGTTTTTAGAACTTAGTAATGAAGAACATTTTGAGATTTACAACTACGCAAAAGCTAAAAATTTAGATTTTATTGAGACCCTATGTTCAATAGGATGTTTATCAATACTTGAATTTTTCTTGCCCGACAAATTAAAAGTTGCGTCAAGGGATTTAACTAATTCTCCACTTATTGAAGCATTAGCTGAAACAAAAATACCAATTATTTTATCTACAGGTATGAGTGGCCAAAGAGAATTAGACTCTGCACTAAATATTATTACTAAATCTCATTCAAATATTTCAATTCTTCACTGTGTTTCTCAATATCCAACCAATCCCATAAATCTAAATTTGAAAACCATACATTTTTTAAAAAAGAATTATCCATCTTATCAAATCGGATATTCAGATCATACTATAGGTATTTCATCAGCTGTAGCTGCTGTTGCTCTGGGAGCCGAAATAATAGAAAAACATATATCTCTTGATAGAACTATGAAGGGAACAGATCAAGCAGGATCCTTAGGTCCTGATGGAGTACATAGAATGGTAAGGGATATTCGTATTCTAGATATGTCTTTGGGAGAAGAAATAATGTTTATTGTGGATGATACTAAAGAAGTAAAAAATAAATTAGAAAGATCTATTGCATCAAATAAATACTTGCCAGAGGGGCACATAATAGAACTATCAGATTTACACTTATTGTCACCAGGAAATGGGTTTAAATGGTCAGAAATAGATCAAGTGGTTGGTAAAAAAATTTTAGTAGATCTTCCAAAAAATGAAATTATATATGAAAAGTTTATTAACTTAATTAAGTGATTAAAATAATACTAAAGTGATTAAAACAATACAATCCGAAGATGAGAAAGAAAATAGGGCTAAACTTAAAGAGTTATATCAAAAAAATCCAATTTTTGAAAATGAAATAGTTAATAATGTAGGAGTTTTTCTTAAAAGACAAGAACTATCTAAAATCCTTTTTTTAAATGAAATTTATTCCAAAATTAAAAATATACATGGTGTAATTATGGAATTTGGTGTTAGATGGGGACAAAACCTAACAACATTGAATAATCTTAGAGGAATTTATGAACCATATAATCATTCAAGAAAAATTATTGGATTTGATACTTTTGAAGGCTTTTCTGGAGTTAGTAAACAGGACGGAAATTATGAATATAATAAATCAGGAGCTTTTAATGTAACAAAAGATTATGATGAATATTTGGCTCAAGTACTAAGATCTCATGAAAATGAATGCCCATTAAGGCATATTGACAAAAATTTTTTAATAAAAGGAGATGCTACTAAAACTTTAAAAAACTATTTAGACCTACACCCAGAAACTATTATCGCATTTGCTTATTTTGATTTTGATCTTTATAAGCCTACTTTAGAATGCTTAAAAATAATTAAACCATATTTAACAAAAGGCTCAATTATTGGTTTTGATGAATTGTGTGATCCAGGATTTCCTGGAGAAACAATAGCACTGAGAGAAGTTTTAGGAACAAATAACTTTAAAATTAAGAGAAATAAATTTTCCGGAATACAATCATATTTTTCATACTCATGAGCAAAATAATTAAGCTACCTAAACTAGTATTAACAGATATTGATGGAGTTTGGACAGATGGAGGCATGTATTATGACAATAACGGAAACGAGTTTAAAAAATTTAATACTTCAGATTCAGCAGGTATTTTATTTTTGAAAAAACTAAATATTCCAATCGGGATAGTGACAGGAGAGGATACAAAAATTGTAAAAAAAAGAGCAGAAAAATTAAAAATTGATTATTTATTTCAAGGAGTTAAAGATAAATTGTCAATAGCTAATAAACTATGTTTAGAACTAAATTTAAATATAAAAGATGTTGCATACATTGGAGATGATCTTAACGATATCAAATTGTTAGAAAGTGTTGGGTTTTCAGCAGCTCCAAATAATGCTCCAATTTATATCAAGAAAAAAGTTGACTTTGTTACAATTAGTCAAGGTGGAAAAGGAGCTTTTAGGGAATTTATAGAAGAAATTTTAGGCGAGGAAACAGTATTGAGGCTAATTGAAAAATAATATTTATTATTAATCTTAAAGTATTAAATTTGCAATATGATAAAAGAGTTAAGATTTATTTTAATAATTCTTATAAATTTAAATTATAGTTTAAATATTTCGTGTCAAATCTCATCCTTTCAATCTGGTGATTGGACTCAGACTTCTACATGGGTAGGAGGAGTAGTACCGACCAGAACAGATAATGTAATCATCAAATCAAATCATACAGTTGAAATAACTTCAGGAAGAGATGTCAGATCCATTGAAATAGAATCAAATGCTACATTAAAATTATCTAATGGCTCAATTGTTCAGCTTTATCCTGGTTTTATTGCCACCCAAAACTTTGTAAATAACGGTACAGTAGATGGGCCTGGAACTCTAAAGGTTTATGGATATACCTATTTTTCTGGGAACGGAATTTTTGAAAATGATATTCAATATAATATTCCATGGTATATGTACTTTGATAGTAATTGTGATTTAGTTTTAAATAACAGCCTTATTGTCACTGGAGGTGGGAAAGTTGAAATAAAATCTGGTTCAAAACTTACCTTAAAAGGCTCTTCTGTATTTTACACTAACTCAAGAATGAATAATTATGGAACACTTGAACTTCAGAATGCTAACTTCTGTAATGCTGGCCTTCCTTCAACTACAGTTTTAAGGAATTTTCTTGGATCTAAAATCATCTATAATTATTCTGGTGAAATCAAAATGCCAACTGAAGGTTTTATGGTTGGAACATATTATTCTCACTTTTACGACGTTGAAATTTTAAATACGTTATCCTCTGATGCAGATATGAAAGTGTATAGATCATTAAAAATAGATGGTACTTTGACCCATTCTTCATCTGGATTAAACGTTGAATTTAATGGAGGAACTTCAGGGTCATTTTCTGGATCTGGGACTGCTAATTTGAAGAGATTACATAACAATCAAGTTTCAGATTTAAGTTTAACATGCAGTAACATAAATATTGATGAAATTTTATACAACTCTAATTCTCGTATTACTACAAATACTTCATCAAATGTAACTTTAAAAAGTGATGTTAATAGTTCTTCTGGAATGTTGAAGGTTGGTTCTTCTTCTGAATATGTTGGTAATATCACAACTGAAAGATATTTTTCTATAGATGGCCCCACTAATGGTGGTTGGGTTAATATTGCATCCCCAATTGAAAATACAACAATGGCTTCACTTGCATCAGCTACAAATTTAACATTATGTGGCGATTTTACTGGATCTAATTTTTCACATGCTGGATGTGGAAATTTCACAAGCTTGTTTTTTTATGATGAGTCATCAGCTGCTGGTACTTTTTCAAATGGATGGAAAAGTGCTGGATCAATTGTTGGTTACAATACATCAAATACTCTAGATATTGGAGATGCACCTTTTCTTTGGGCAGGTCCTAATGCAAATAAAATTTCAATTTCTGGATCTCCTGAATTAGATAATTTATCAGTAAATGTTTCTAAAACAGGATCTAGCGGTACTGAGGATGGATGGAATTTGATATCTAATCCTTACCCATGCTCTATTGATTGGGATGCTTTTAGAGCAAGAAATTCAACTATATCTACTACTGCTTACGCATATTCTCCATCCAATGGTAATTGGAGTTCAATTGTAAGTGGTGGTTCAATTCCTCATTCTCAAAGTATATTTATCCAAACCAGTTCAAGTACAAGTATAAATTTTAATTTATCAGATTTATCATCTTCTTATAATGCAAATTTTGCAAGATCCTCAAATGGAATAAATTTCCCCCTAGTTATTAAAATAAATGGTGATGTTAATTCTTATAATGATAAAATATTTCTAAATACTGGAGCTTCTTTCACCTCAAATTTTGATGATGGATTTGATGTAGGAAAACTTTTAAGTCCTATTCCAGATTATGCTCCAAATATTTACTTTTTAGACTCAATAAACAATAAATTAAGCAATAATTACATAAATAATAATCAATCAGTCTCTATTCCCTTAGCTGCCATCATTGGAACTTATGCTCATGGGAATTATACCATTTCATTTGAAAATTTATCAGAATTTATGGTTGGAGCATGTCTTTCTTTAGAAGATTTACATAACGGGGTTATTACAGACCTAAGAATAGATTCAAATTATACATTCAGCTCTGATACTAATGCAATAAATCCAAGATTTTTAATTCATATAAATACTGCTTATGATATAGATGTATTAAACTCTAATTGTTTTAATGACAGTTCAGGATCCATAAGTTTGAATGGAACATCTATTAATGGTAATTATTATAAACTTTTAAATTCTCAAGGTAATTTATTAGATTCTATTGTTGCAACAAATAATACAGTTTCATTTGATAACTTATCTGCTGATAATTATTCCATATTTACAAACGATAGTAACTCTTGTTCTCTGAATAATCATAATATTATTGTTTCAGAACCAACTCAAGTTATTGCCGATTTCTTGTTTCCTTCTGATACGATTTACTGCGATTCATCATCTACTGCTGAAGTTTCTTTTAGTAATAGATCCGTTGAAGCCTCAGAATTCTTATGGGACTTTAATAATGGTAACTTTTCTAATACTGAAAATCCTACACAAATTTTTTCACCCGGTGACTATGTTGTTAAACTAACTTCATTCATGGATTCAACTCATATTTGTTTCTCAACCATAAATAAATTAATTACTATAGTTGATAGTTCAGCTATTAGTAATTTAAATAAAGTTACTTCTTCAATAAATTACCAAATTCATGATCAAAAGCTATTTATTCATTTAGATGATAAAATTCTTTATAATGATGAAAAGTTAGAAATCTTTGATCTTAGTGGAAAACTTATCCTGTCTAAATTAATTCCAATGGAAGAAAATGAAATTTTTATAAATTTAAAAGATCTGAGAAACGGTATTTATATTTTTAAGTTATTTGATAATTCAGTCAAGTTTTATAAAATATAACACTCCTCATAATCAATTTTAATTATTTATTTAAAATATATAGACTTCTCAAGATATAAATATATCACATGATTTTTTTTGATCTATTATTTGAACTATTACTGAAAAAAAGTATCGATAACTCAAAAATAAGAGAAATTTTTTTTAATCAACATAGTTACTCTCTTCCTGAAAGTTCTAAATCTGATTATTTTATTTATCTAAAACAAGTGAAAAGAATTTTATCAAAAATTTGGTTTACTAAAACCCTTTTTATTGAAAAAAAATATGATTCTAATTCTTCTAGTTTTGCATATATTTTATTTTCTAAAGATTATTCTATTTATAAAGAAAAAATGAATGATCATGATTCAATAAATAGCATTTATTCAAAAGAAAACTTGTTATTAGAACATTCATTTTTAATTAAAATTGCAATGACTATTTTTACTATTACTGCTTTTTGTCTATCTCAAATTTATATTTTTCTTTTTAAAAATAATTTAAAAAATATTTCACTTTTTTCAGAAAACTTTTTGAATTCATATTTTTTAATTAATAAACTTTTAAAAAACAAGTGTAAGAAATTGTATTTTTTTTATACTCATGAACCCGAAGCTAATTTAATATCTCATTATTTGATTAAGCAAGGTGTTTATGTTGTGAGTATTCCAAATTCAAATCCTCTATTTATGTTTAATAAAAATTTAATTTTTTCTGAACTGGTAATCACTCTGGCCTATCAATTTCATGAGTTCAATTTATTTTATAAAAATAAACAGTCAACTTTTTGGAATTTACCTGAATTAACTAATTTTTATAATATTAATTTTTCTTCATTTCAAAAGGGTTCCATTTGTTATTATTCTCACGCTTCATGGCTTAGAAAAGAATTTGACCATAATATAACACCATTTAATGAAGTTAAACTTGAAATTGATTTTCTTAACTATATTAAAAAACATCAATTATTAAGAGATTTTAATATAACTATATGTCTTCATCCAAAGGAAAAAGAATCAGAAGATATCCTTTTAAAATCTAAAATTTTTTATAAATCTATGTTAGGAGAAAAAATAAGTTTTCATTTATCAGACTCTAGAAAATCATTTAAAGATTTTGATTTAGGGTTTGGAACTTTCTCTTCAATTTTATTTGAACGACTGCACTGTGGTTATAAAACACTAATTTTTAATAATTCAATAGATGAATTTCCTCTAAATGATCCTAGACTGAATCAAATAGTAATCTCTGATTACTCTTTATTTGTTACTAAATTATCAGAGTCACTAAATGTAGCAACAAATATATTTTTTGAAGGAATTAAAGATTACACTTTTAATTTAAATAAATTTAAAAATGTTTAGATTTTCATTTGCTAAATTCATTAGAAAAATCCAAATAATTTTCTTTTACCCCTATAAATATAAGGGAAGTTTTATTTTGTCTTTTTTACCAAAATCAATTTTGATTGAAAAGTCTTTAATAATAGAAGAAGATGTTAACTTTTCTAACATAATTAATTTTATAGGAGAAGGAACTTTTATTGGTTCAAGATCTGTAATTGGAAATTGTGAGAAAATTGGTAAATTTTGTTCTATTTCAAAGGATGTTAAAATTGGTATGGTTAACCACCCCTTAAATCTTCCTTTTACTTCTCCTAGATTATATCAAAAAAAATATAAAATTGTAAAAAAAAATTTATATGATCATGATGCAATTAAGCCTGTAGTAATTGATAATAATGTGTTAATTTCTAGTAACGTAGTAATAATTGAAGGTGTTAAAATAGGTGAGGGATCTGTTATAGGTGCTAATTCATTTGTAAATTCTAATGTAGAACCTTATTCAATAGTAGGTGGGGTTCCAGCTAGGGTAATTAGATATAGATTTTCTAATAAAAGAATAAAAGAGTTATTGAAATTAGATTACGACAATATTGATAATCTACTAGCAACTCAAAATTCTGACGATTAGCTAAATTTTTTTAATTTATTGATTTATTTTATAACATATTCAGAAAAGTACAACGGCATTTTTTCTAGTCAAGTAATAGACGTTTGTAAAAAATTAGAAAATATTTCTAAACAGAAAGTAATATTGTTAAGTCTTGTATCATTAAGAGACTTTAGAAGTGAGCGAAAAAAAATTAAAACACATTATAAAAACTCTTTGGTGTTTCCAATGTTTCCTAAAATTCAATTTTGGAAATTGAATATTTTTACTCTAATACCTATTTTCATCTTTAAAAAAAATAATATTCTAATTTCAAGAAATGCAATTGCTACAAACTTAGGATTTTCGTTAAGAAAACTTGGGCTTGTGAAGAGGGTAGTTTTTGATGCTAGAGCTGCAGAATTTGAACAGTTTAAAGAATATAAAATTATAGATAATAAATCATTTGTAGAAAATTTTTTTAACATTGAGAAAAAAGCAGTTATAAGTTCAGATTCAAGAATTGTAGTCAGTGATAAACTAATAAAATTTTGGAATAATAAGTTTAATTATAATGATAAAAATCATTTAATAATACCTTCTACTTTAAATACTATACATCTTTCTAAATCTAAAATATTCGCTAGAAAAAAAATTGGTTTTAGTGATACTGATATAATTTTTGTCTATTCAGGTTCAACTTCTAAATGGCAATCATTTTCAAAAATGTTTCTTTTTGTTGAAAAATTTCTTTTAAATAATACAAAGTATAAACTTTTAATATTGTCGAAAGAAACTACAAAAATCAAAGAGATGATTAAAAAATTCCCAAATCAAATTTCTGTAAAATGGTTGAATATAAACGATGTTATTCCATTTTTAAAAATTTGCGATTATGGTTTAATAATAAGGGATGAATCAATTACTAATCAAGTGTCATCTCCTGTTAAATTTGCTGAATACTTATATGCTGGACTTAAAATAATTATAAGTTCTAATATTGGTGATTATTCTAAATTTGTATTGGATAATGATTGTGGATTTTTAGATAATCAATGCAAAATGAATCTCAAAAAAGTAACAAATAGGCAAAAGAAATTTAATTCAGAATTAGCGCTCAATTATTTTTCTAAAAACTCACCCAATATTGAAAATAAGTATAAAAAATTACTTAAAATTTAGGATGCTAATTGAAGAATCTATATGGATTAAAAATCAGTTTAAAATGCACTTCAATAATGATGATTTTCCTATGTTAAATTTAGGAAGTTCAACGAAGAAGTTTAGGGAAGAAGATCAATCTCATATACATGAAGAAATTTTCTATCCTCTTTTGAAAAAAAACCTAAAAGTCATACATACTGATATAAAAAAGTTTGATGGAGTTGATATAGTTGGAAATATAAATGATTTAAAGTTCAGAAATTCTTTGAAGAAAATTGGCATTAAAAGTATTCTATGCTCCAATTTATTAGAACATATTGAAACCCCCACTTTGATGGTTAGATCTATATTAGATATTTTACCAGATAATGGAAAACTTATAGTTACTACACCATATTATTTTCCATTTCATAAAGATCCCATTGATACCTTATTGAGACCTACAATTGAGGATTTAGAGCTTCTATTTAATGATTTATATAAAATTTCATCATCAACTATAATATCAAATAATAATCTTTTAAAAGTATTAAAATCCAATCCTAGATATCTTTTAAGAATGATTTTAAGATGGGTGACCCCTTTTTACAAATTCTATGAATGGAAATTACACTTTAAGGATTTATTGAGATTAAGAAAAAATTTTTCAGCAAACTGTGTAGTCTTTAAAAAAATAACATGAAAATAATAATCAAAAAAATTATTAAAATTTTAATTTCTAATGATTTTATTTATAAAACTTTCGATAAGTTATTGACTATTGGCTGGATGATAAAATTCCAAAGACAACTTTTAGATAGAGAAAATTTTGAAATTGTACAGAATTCTATTATTAAAGATATTTTTAAAGAACCATTGGTTTTACATGGACCCTTCAAAGGTTTAAAATATCCTGAATTTAAATCAAGAAGTAGTTCACTCTATTCTAAATTAATTGGAAGTTATGAGATGGAATTGCATAATGAAATAAAAAACTTACTTAATTATGATTTTGAACAAGTAATCAATATCGGATGTGCTGAGGGCTATTATGCTGTTGGTTTAGCAATGAATTTACCTAAAGCAGTAATTCATGCTTTTGATATTGATTCAGAGTCAAGAGATTTAACTTTACAAATGGCTTCGTTAAATGGTGTTTTAGATAGAGTAAAAGTTAAAAAAAATATGACTAGTAATAATTTTAAAAATTTTGATCTGAGTAAAAAAACTTTAATTATTTCAGATATTGAAGGTTACGAAAAAAATATATTTGTTAAATCAGTTGCTAAGTATCTTAAAAACTGTTATTTGATAATTGAAACTCATGATTGGGTTGATATTAATATATCATCAGATATTGAACAAATATTTAAAAATAGCCACGATATAAAGACCATTCAAAGCATAGGAGATAATATTAAAGCTAAAACCTATAGTTTTAATGAATTAAAAGGAACAGACTTGTTAACTAAATTCAGAGTTTTTGAGGAGGGCAGACGATATGTTGATGAATGGTTAATAATGTATCCAAAAAATAAATGATGAAAATAGCTTTGTTAACAGATGGAATAACACCATATGTAGTTGGTGGAATGCAAAAACATTCTTTTAATTTAGCAAAGTACTTTACTTTTCATGGTGTTGAAGTAACATTATTTCATTTTGTAGAAAAAAATACTTTTTTAGTCTCAAATAAAGAATTAAATAAAATTTTATTTGGTGAAAAAAGTAATTATACAGTAAAGTCTTATTGTTATCATTTCCCAAATTCATTAAAATTTCCAGGTCACTATATTTATAACTCTTATAGGTATTCTAAATTAATTTTTAATAGTATTAAGCCTATCCTTAATGAATTTGATTTTATTTATTCAAAAGGGTTTTGTGGCTGGAAACTTATTCTAAAAAAAAAAAGAGGAATAGTCTCTCCTAATATTGGAGTTAATTTTCATGGATTTGAAATGTGGCAAAAACCACCCACAATTAAAGCATATTTTCAATCTTTATTATTAAGACCATTTATTAAATGGAATATTAAAAATTGTGATTTTGTATTTTCATATGGTTCAAAAATCTCTGAAATAATAAAAAAAAGAGGAATTAATAATAATTCTATTATAGAATCTCCATCAGGAATTGATGTAGAATTTATAAGGAAATTAGATAGTATTAAAAATTCTCAAAAAAGAAAATTTTTATTTATCGGGAGAGATGAGAGACGTAAAGGAATAAAAGAATTATCAGAAGTTATCAAAAACCTAAACTTAGAAATTTTAAACATTGAATTTCACTTTATTGGACAGATTAAAAATGAAAATAAATTAAAAAGTAAAAATATTTATTATTACGGCCTTATAAAAAATACAGAAAAAATTGTAAAAATTATTGATAAGATGGATGTGCTAATTTGTCCAAGTTATTCAGAAGGAATGCCAAATGTAATCATTGAGGCAATGGCTAGAGGTCTTGCAATAATTGCAACAAATGTTGGAGCAGTATCATTATTAATAGATAATAAAGTAGGATGGCTTATAGATAAAGATAATTTAATATTATCATTAAATAAATCAATAAATAAAGCTTGCCATTTAGAAAATGATAAGTTACTATTAATGAAAAATTCAGCAATTGAAAAAATTATTAAACTGTATAGGTGGGATGAAGTTATAAAGGATTTAATTAAAAAATTAAATAATGGAATTGCAAGATGAATTAAGTTATCAAAATGTAAATTTTAGAAGAACATTTACAGAATTCATTTTAATTCTTACAATGTTTACTAGTTCTTTTGTTTTTTTTAGATCTCCATTTGAATTTTATATTCATTACATAGTCTTTATTGTATACTTGCCAATATTTTTTATAAAATTTAAAATTCCTAAAAATATTACAATTCTTCTTTTGTCAATTTTTTTGATATCATCTATAAATATCATATTTAATAATTTAGACTGGTTTTCTATGATAAAGGTGTGGGGAGGTGCATTTTTATCATTTTACTTTTATTATTTTGTGTATTTATACTTCAATAAAGACATAGTTAAGTTATTCTCTTATTATATAAAATTTTGTATGTTTTTATTAATTTTTGGATTTGTACAACTAATTTCATACAAATTAAATTTCAAAATTGGATATGATTATTCATATTCTATGGGTTTTAATAAATGGGGCTTAGTTGAAAATGGAGGGCTTTTTGGAATTAAAATAAATTCATTACTTGCAGAACCTGCACAGTTAGCTATTGTTACTATACCCGCATTCTTTGTATCCATCAATAATGTAATATTTAAAGAGAATTATTTTATTAAAAATAAATTATTTAATTATTTAATAATCTTTGTATACCTATCAATAACATCCTCAACTGGGTATATTGGCATACTGATTTGCTTATTAATTTTAGCTATAAAAAGAAAATTTTACAATATTATTTTTGGCTTAATAGGATCTTTTTTAATTCTCATTTTATTATATCAAAATATTAGCGAGTTTAGAATTCGATTAGATGCTGCTTTTGAAATATCAAATTCTTTCGAAAATGATATAAGTAGAAAGGTAGCTAATACATCGACTTTTACATTGTATGATAATTATATTGTAACAAAAAATAACTTTTTGAATAATCCAATTTTTGGTTCAGGTATTGGTTCACATGAAATTGCGTTTAATAAATATTCGTTGACTAAGAAATTTTTTGATTTAAATGTATATGCAAATAATAGTAAGGATGCAAATTCCTTATTTCTTAGAATTATTTCAGAGACAGGATTAGTTGGATTATTTTATGTCTTTTATATTATCTTTTCACGTATTAAAATCCTAAACAATCTCAATGAATTAGAATTTATAATATCAATTTCTTTATTAATTTTAATTTTGTTGACTTTCCTAAGGCAGGGTAACTATTTCCTTAATGGCTTACCATTAATTTTCATAATGTTTTATTACAATCAAAATAAATTAGTTACTGATGAATAATTCTATTTAAAGTTTTCGTCCAGGTTTTAATATTATAAATTTTAGATGCAACATGACTATAATCTCCAAATTCTCTTATCTCATTACTTTTTAAGTTAGAAATTTTATGCATTGCTTGTTCTAGGCTTTTTACACTTTTGGCTTTAAAAGAAAAGCCATTTTTATTTGATTTTAGAAACTCATTTATGGATCCTACTTTATCACTACAAATTAATGGAAGTCCGGAAGCTGCAAACTCTTGTACTGCCATTCCCCAGTGATCAAAGTGAGATGGCATTATAAAGACACTTTTATCAAAGGCTAATTTTGATAACTCTTCTGGCTGAATAAATCCATGATGAAAAATTTTTTCATGTATAACTCTACTTTTATATAGATCTCCATTTCCTACACAGTGCAATTCCCAGTCTGGATTTGTTTTAGAAAAATTTATAAATGCTTTCCACAAATCTAAAACTCCTTTTAACTTTAAATATCTTCCTACATAAAGCATTTTTTTACTATTAGTAAAGTAATTTTCTTCAATTCTTTTTTTATAAATTTTATTGAAATCCGTTAGATTAGTTGCATAAAATCCTTTAAAAATATCTTTACTTTCGAACCCAAGTTTCAAAGCATAATTTTTCTGAATTTCACCTGGCACCCAACAGTAATTAAAATATGGTGTTAAAATTTTAGGAATTATTATCTTACCTATTCTTTGTTTCAAAGTATTTTTCCAATAATTATCAAACATGAGTACAGAAGTTATATTTGAATTTTTTTTAACGCATTTAATGTATTCTTTATCAAACCAACCACAACAAATAATTAATTTAATTTTTTGACTTTTTAAATAATCATCAATACTAACATCGTTTTTATTAATTATTCTAATACTTTTTTCAAATTTAAATTTAAAAGGTGCTTCATTATTTATGGGCCATTTAATAACGTGAATTATAATTTGAGGATTTTGTTTTGCAAAGTAATTTAAACAGTTTGCAGTGTATCCTGATAGTTCAGAGTACAGTATTAGAATATTTTTCATTTAATCAATTAATTAATTTATATAATTATATAATTTAGGTTACACTTTGTTAAATTTACTAAAACAAATATTAGATGACTAAAATACTTATCACCGGAGGAGCGGGGAATGTTGGTGGTGCACTGGCAAGAAAATTAGTGGAAAATCCAAATTATTTTGTTGTTATTGTTGATGATCTATCTACTGGTTCCACTACAAAATTACCATCTAAAGAGTTCTCCAATTGGAACTTTGTTAATTGTGATGTGAATAATTATACAAGTATTTCAGAAATAATGTTATCCAATCATTTTGATTATGTTTTTCATTATGCAGCAGTAGTAGGAGTTCAGCGTACTCAAGAAAATCCCATAATGGTGTTAAATGATATTGAAGGCATTAAAAATATCCTTCAACTATCTAAAAATAGTTCTATTAAAAGAGTATTTTTCTCTTCATCCTCTGAAGTTTATGGAGAACCAGTTGAGTTGCCACAAAATGAAGATACAACACCTCTTAACTCTCGAGTGCCTTATGCAGTAGTTAAAAATGTAGGGGAAGCTTTTTTTAAATCTTTTCATAAATCTTATGGATTATCTTTTACTATTTTTCGTTTCTTTAATACATACGGACCAAATCAAAGTGAAGACTTTGTAATATCTAAGTTTTTAAGAGCTGCACTTAATGGTGATGATATTACCATATATGGAGACGGCTATCAAACTAGAACCTTCTGCTATGTAGATGACAATATCAATACTTGCATTAAAATTTTTAAAGAAAATTTAATGTTAAATGATGTTATTAATATTGGTGGTGCACTTGAGTTCACAATCAAGGAAGTTGCAGAATTAATTATTAAAAAAACTCAATCTAGTTCTAAAATTATCCAT
>MDSZ01161108.1_pt1 | contig 28252 bp, 21 predicted proteins | sample 811201 | NCBI WGS metagenome assembly MDSZ01 (sample SAMN05326647, study PRJNA326480) | marine metagenome | isolation source: seawater | place: Indian Ocean: North | collected 2010 | reverse complement strand
TCACTTGCAGGTAATAAACAACATCATCCTGACAAGCCTCTACATTGGGATCGTAGTAAATCAACTGATGACTATGATGCTTTAGCTAGACATCTGATAGATGCAGGAAAGATAGATGATGATGGAATTCGTCATACTGCAAAGGTGGCGTGGCGTGCATTAGCTTGCTTACAAAAAGAAATAGAAAATGGAAAATAAAAAAATAATCAAATATTGTATATGGACAGCATTATATCTTATAGTACTGTTTCATTTATTAAGTTGTAAACCAACTGTATATAATCCAGATACGGATCCTGAAGTTTTAGATTGGTATATAGATAACAATGATACTATTATTTATACTAGACAGGATTCTATTAGACATGAACGTGAAAGGTGGGAGTATATTAGAAGCCTTGAACATGACAGCTTGTGGGAATGAGGTACTTTAGTGTTTGGTACATACCATATAATAAATTACTTAATGATGATCCACAGTATTACACCAAATGGATGGCTGTAATGGCTGATAATAAAGGAGATGCTAAGCAAATGGGAAGACAAGATGGTCTTGTTACCAAAGTTGAGCTATTAAATAAAAATAAAAAAACTATATTCTAAAGATAAGGGAGGGTTGGCGTATTGCCACTAATAATAATATTAGATGTTTTTGCCCTTCCTTATTTATTTCCAGAATATACCACCTACAACATCACCTGCTCCTACTGCATTAGTATTACCATCAGCAGATCCTGTAGTTAAATTCATACCTAATCCTAATTTAAATTGAAAACCAACTTCTAAAGATAGATCTAAATAGCTATCTGCTGCTATACAGAAGATTGCTGTAGGAATATCTGAATTAACAGGGGCTGTAGCTTTATCAAATAATCTTATAAATATATCAGAACTAGTATTATTATGAAGGCTTATAGCATATACACTACCTCCACCTTTTTTAATAAAATCTAGATTGGTATCAGCTGATGAAAGTACTTTATGTATTGATAGTCCTCCAAACCCATATTGATTTGGAACTGACATAGCTTTAGGATACTCAGCATTTAGACTTGATGACTCTGCGTTATTAAATTTTACTCCCATTTTATTTATTTTTATTTATTAATTTATATATACTATGCATACATAGTAACTGCTATTGCAAAAGTTTGTGTACCACTTTGTACAGTTTGACCTGTATCTATTACTTGCATTTGGAATCCTGTTGTAGTATGGTTTCTAGTTACTGCTTGAAGCATTTTCTGACCCATACTAAGCATAATAACTGGTTGAACTAAATAGTTTGCACTAGGTCTTGTTTGATTGAAAGTTACTGTATATAACCCGGTTCCTGAATTATAAGATACTGAATTGTTTCCAGTAAAGATAGACTCACCTTGGTTAATTATACCACTAGTACCACATGAAAAATAATCACTTGGTCCTGGGTCAGATACTACTAAGTTTTTAACTTCAGTATATTTAACTGTATTAGAATCACTTACATCTTGGAATAATACTAAATCATTTTTATCAGGAACTAAACCTGATGCACTTGTTGCAGATTGAATAATAGAATCTGTTCCTACATAATCTACAGCTATATTATTTGCATTAGTTTGTAATCCTGCTCCAGCTCCAACATTTAGGGTTAATGCTCCTGTAGTACTACCACCTGCTTCTGAACATCCTGTTCCTGCAGTTAGACTTGTTACTACTGGTAATGCACTAATAGCTGTTCTCTTAACTGCATTAGTATCACTAGCATCATTGAATAGTACCTCATCTGATGCATCTGCAGTACCTGCTCCTGGAACTTTTATTAAGTTATCAGCTCCTGTAAACTTAACACCTATAGTAGGATTAACTGTACTTGAACCAGACTCAATTTCTAGAGCTTCACCTGCACTTACAGAAGTAACTGTACCAGTTGATGGTGCTGATCCTGGAGTAATTGCTGTAATATGTCCAGTTGCATTATATGTTATAGATGCAGGATATGCTGCTGTAGCAGCTGTAATAGAATCAGTATGGTTAATTGTAACTGTATTAGTAGTTTGAGGACCTGGTCCTGATGATGTTTCACTAATTACTGATGATAAACCTGTTCCGCCAGCAATATCAAAGTTCTCATCTGTATTTACTACAGTTGCTGATCCTGAATCTGCTTGTAATGTAAAGCCATTGTAGAATCCGGGTAGTAAATAAATCTGTTGTTTCTTAAGTGTGTTAGAATCTGAAGTATCACTAATCATAACCCAGTCAGTAGTTGCTACATTTGATTCTGTTGGTTGTGTTAGTATAAGGTTATCAGAACCTACATTGTCTACACCTATTGTTATAGTATTATTAGTAGCTGTATCTATAGTAAGACCACCCTGTGCAGATGTTTTTGCAGCTACATTTAATGTACTACCTAAATTAATTATTTGTGGATTACTTGAATCTGTTACAGTAAAACTACCTGCAGCCATAAATTCTGGTATAGTGTTTTTCTTAATAGTATTAGAATCACTTGTATCACTAAACCATATGTAATCTTGATCTGTTGGGGTTGCCGTACCTGCTTCTAATATAGCATTATCAGTACCAGCATAGTCTATGTTAACAATTGGATTACTTGATGTACCCGTTACATTTATACCTGTTCCTGCACCAACAGTAGTACTACCACCACCACCTCCAGCTGGAACTTGCCATGTACCATCAGCTCTTAAGAATGTAGTTGATTGGTTTGATGCTGATGAGTCTGGAACATATCCTACTACATTACCACCACCAAACTTATTTAAGCTAAGGTTAAGGTTACTTCCAGAAATACTTCCTGCAAAAGGTGTAGTGTTACCTGTAGTTAATGATAAATTTAAGTTAGTTAAATTATTAAATGGTAAACTAGATACTAATGATTTCTTTACAGTATTACTATCATTTATATCAGAGAAAAGAATAAAGTCATCAGTAGCTGGTGTACCTGCAGTTTGTACTTCTATAAAGTTATCTGTACCGGCTATATCTAAAGCTATTGATGCAACATTAGGAATACCACCTGCTACACTAAAGTCTAAACCAGCTTGTCCCACAAAGTTTATAGTTTCTCCACCAGTTATTTGTTGTATTACACCACCATCTCCTTGAATACCAAAACTATCTGCTCTAAGAATATCTACAATAAGTGCACGCTTTACTGTATTACTATCACTAACATCATTAAATGCTATACTATCTGTATTAATATCTAATGCTGAAGCAGCTGCTTCTAATATAAAGTTGTCAGGCCCAACATAATCTACAGCTACTGTAGTTGTTGGTCCTGATCCATTTGTTACTGTAATACCTGGACCTTCTTGTATTGTAGATATTGTACCAGTTCCTGCAGCAATCCAATTAGTACCACTACCAGTAGAACTTAATACTTGTCCAGCATTACCAACGTCATTACTACTATCATAGTATCCGCCAGTTACTCTTATATTACCATCAACATGTAATTTTTGTGTTGGTGTTACACCGTTTATACCTACACCACCAGCTTCTATTCTTATTGGTGTACTTGTTGTACCATTGATAGTTTGTAAAAATTCTAATTTAGAAGCACCTTGACCAGTACCACTTACACCAGTCTGTCTAATTTCATTTTTTATACCTGCTGATCCAACTGCATCTGCAAGTATAATTTGTGCTGTTATATCACCTGCATCATTATTGTTAGAATCAATTTTTACTATAGTTGGTAGATCACCAGGATTTTTAAGAGATAATGTAGTGTTTGCTGTAGGTAATGATGGAAGTCCTATAGCTAAACAATCATCTGAATTATGCCAAAATAAGTTTGCATCACTAGAGATTGTATCAGTAGCTGACCAGAAAGCAACTCTTGTTGCTACACCTGTACCTGTTACAAAACTAAGGCTTGATGCCAAGTCTCCAAGTTTAATACTTTTATTACTATCAGCTGACTCATCATATATCATTAACTTATCAGATATAGTTGCATTTGTTCCAAGGTCAGCTAAAGAAAGTATGGTAGTACCAATTACTATATCAGTACCTGTAGAAACTACATTTGATCCAAGTAAATTACCAGTAGCACTAGCCCCTATACTTTTATAACCTACAGTTGTACCATCTGATATAATTAATTGACCAGCTGTTCCTGGTGGTAAAGGCTGTTGTATATTACTAGAGTTACCAACCCAGATATTACCAAATGGAAGAGTTACTACTGGGTCATCATCTGACCATAGTACTCTACCATCTGCTAAAGATCTTAATACTCTATTAGCAGCACCTGCAGCTGCTCCTGAAGAGTCATGAACTACATTTAAAAGTGCTGTAAAGTTAGTAGTATCACCTGAAGTACCTAGGGTATTGTTTAATTTTAATATACTATTCTTGTCAACCTGTAAGTTTTCATCAACGTTTAAGTTTCCATTAACTATAATTGAATCACCAGTGGCATTCTGGATCATGATGCTATCCTTTATAGATGTATTCAAAGTTGCACATACACCAGAAGGATCTGAGTACATAGGAATTCTAAACTTTGTTGCAGTACTATCAGGGTCTTGCATCACTACACCAAACAATAAATCACATCTGAGGTCACCCCACTTAATAATGAATGGCTCACCTTTAGGATTGTAAGCCGCTCCTGTATTTAGAAAACTATTAGAATAGATCTTAGCAAATTCAAACCAATCTCTTTTCTTATCTAGTTTTACTTGTTTTTTATTTCTTTTTAGTAGGCCTAATACCTCTTGTAAGTAAACACTCATGATTTATTTTTTTATAAGTAAAGTGCTGCAAGTTTTATGCTAGCTTGCACTGAACATGTTATTGTTATATTTCCATCAGCATCATTAAAAGCATCAACTTCAAATGGCCCTAAAAAGCCAATCTCTCCTGCAGCTAAACTTAATACTGCATTTTCTTTTTTTAATGTGCCCAATAGTGGATCTACTACTGTAGTAACTACTGGTACTACTGTAGCTGTCATGGAACCACTGCTTGTATTTTGCACCCAAAAAAATTCTTTTGCTGTATTTTTGAGTTTATCTCCTCCTGAAGCTGGTGTTACCGTTGAAGGTTTTATTCCTGCCTGAGTTATTTGTTGTGCTGTTAATTGTGCCATGATTAAATTTTTTAACTATTTCTATATCCATTTTTAAAAGCTGCTGACTGAACAGGTTCTTTAGCTCTTGTGTCTTTCATTTCACAAACAATACCTGCTTTTGCCAGCCTTTGTCTCTTTGCTACCTTCTTTGCATTTCTTTTTTGCAATTGCTTTTGATACATAGAGGTAGGATTAAAGTATCCGTTTTCCATAATTTCTATTTATTAAGTAAATGTGAACCATCACATAATCCATCAGGATTAAGAGTGCTTCCACATGTACATTGCTGTCCTTTATTATTCATTATTTTTTCATTTTTCCTAAAGTTAATGCTAGTCTAGCACGTTGTGCCGTCTTACCACTGCCTTTTGCTTTCTCTCTCAGCCAAGATTTTTTAATTGTACCATCAGCTTTCATTGCTCCTGCTCTCTTTGCAGTAGCTTTTAAAGCACCAGGCTTTTTGATTGCACCTTTAATCCAGTTCTTACCAGATTTTTTAGCACCACCTTTTTTATAGGATACTACACTCTTAGGCATAGTCCCTTTTTTCTTAGCAGGTTTGATTCTTTTTGCAGGCATAACTATTTTTTCTTTCTTCTTCCTTGTGCACTTGATCTATTACCAGAGTAAGACTTTCTACCCATAGCTTTTTCCATTCCTTTAGATTCTTTTCTACGTGATTTCATAGATTGTTTTTTCTTACCTCTATTTCTCATCCCCATAGACTCATCTAATCTAGCATTGTATCCTTGCTTCTTTTTCTTTTTAACTGCACCACCTTTTTTGTATCTCATTTCTCTGCCACCCATTGCGTATTCCATGACATCACTTACCATTTCCATACCCATTTCTGCAAAGTAATCTATTTGCTGCTTCTGCATTGATTTAGGACTTACAAATTTGTCTCCATCCCCACTTGTCATTGCAGGTCCACCATGCCCGTATAATTTTTTTGTTCCCATGACTTTTAATTTTATTTATTTATTACTAATTGCTTTGAATTTTTCAGCCCCTCGTGAGCCAAAATATGCTACATAGACAGTAATCAAAAGTGACTTGAGTAAATCTACCCAGCCAGCATCTATACCAAACTCTATGTTAAAACCATCTAACAAAATAAATATAACTAATGATACAGTTAAAAATATTAATGTCATTGGTCTTGTGTTTTTACTTAAATATGAATCTGATTGCATGTCTGATGCCCATCTCTTAGACACCTCTTGCATCTCAACCATATCCATTTCTAAAAGCTTTAATGCTTTTTCTTTATCTTCTGGTGGTAACACAGCAGGGTCTTCCTTCTCTATAAGAGATTTAACCATACCAAGTACACCAGCATCTGGAAGTAAATCTCCAGCTACACCTAACAGACTAGGAACTTTCTCAACAAGAAATTTTCCCACTCTGGTGTCTTTAAATTTTTTCTTTCCTTTGCTCATAATTATTTTTTCTTACTTGCAGTTACTTTGCTTTCACCTTTAGTTACTGTAACATCTGTATCAGTAACATCTACCTGCATTGGATCATCTTCTTTATCAGATAATTCCTTGATTAGACTTTTAATTATTTCTAGTTCTGGCTTTTCTTCTTTTTCTACAGCCCCTACTATATGTTGTAGTATGCCTATCATAGCCATTGCTGCAGTAGAAACCAAACCAATAACAGCAGTTAAAGCTCCGCCCTCTAAAAACTGGGAACTAATCACACCTATTATTACTAATATTGTTATATAATTTATAGCATGCTTGCCTAAATGTTTAGATGCTATTTCTTTAGCTGTACTTTGAGCTTCAATTTTATCAATCTCAATCTTTGCTAATACTTCTTCTTTTAGTTTTTCTTTACTCATAACTTAAGGATATATTCTTATTTCTATTCCTGTTCTTACTAATTCACTATCTGCAAGACTACCTTGAGCCTGCACCCCTACCTGAAACTGTGCAGTAGTAGCACTAAATATATTAACCACTACTGTTTGATTTTTTAAATTACCTAATGCAGGTGCAAAAAATACTTTGTTTACATCAGCTAGAGCTGTATCCCAAGTACCTCTATACAGTCCTGTATTTGTACGTGTCCAAGTAATATTATTACCTGTTGTATTTTCTAATACTGTTGCAACTGGTGCAGCAGTTCCTGTTTGATTTAACAAAGCAACATAACTTGTATATGGTCTACCACCTGGAGCACTTAAAGTTATTGTATTAGCACTCTGTGATACATTAATACCTGACCCTTGTACAATACTTCTAAAGTTAAGAGTCTCTCCAACCTTATCTTTAAATAATCCAAAACCACCACCTACATTGGCTGCAGTATTGGGTTCTCCTTCTGTTGTAATTTCTATATAATTATCATCAGAAGATGTAGCAAGAGTAAGGTTGCTGCTTAGGGACTTAAGGGATCTAAAAAATACAGTACAAGTCTCTGTTACTTCAGAAGATTCTGTCTTCTGATATACTTGAGCTGTGCCTGCAGCTGGATCAGCTGGAGAATTTGCATGATTACAGTTCTCTGCAGCAACCTTAAAATCTCTCACTTTTATAACCTTAATACTTTTATATAGTATTGGTGAAGCAACACCAGTCATATCTGGTTCTTCATTAGTACCTAATATAAGTACATCATCTAGATCTGCTTTCTTTGCAAATACAGATCTTCTTATTAAGCTTAATACGTCAGTTAAAATATTCATTACCCACTATATGTATTATGAGTTCCTCCTCCAAGCTTCTTCTTGCCACCCTTTTTCATTTTTGATTTTGACTGACCAAACATTAAATTATCTAACTCTCCTCCAGACATCCTTACTAAAAGTTTTGTCTTTTGTTTAGTCATTTTTTGTTTTGGTAAACCCATTCTTTTACTTTTTCCCATGGCACTTGTCTTTTTTATCACATACACCTTCTCGGCACCAACCTAGGCACACCGTTCCAAAAGTAATCCATTTAATAAATACACAAATGTTTCTCATCTTCCTTGTCCTTTATACAATTTTTTATAGTTTCTACTACTCTTTACTTTAGATGTTCTTGTTTTAGCATGAATACCTGGTCTCTTAGCTCTCCTTGGTCTTTCATAACTAGTATTTAAAACTCTAGCCATTCTTCTTCTTTCTTCCTCTTCTAGGTTTACCTGCTATTGCATCATCTATATCTCCAAGTTGATTACCTACTTCTTTAATTGCTCTCCCAACATCTGCTAACTCTTCTGCTGTTAGCTTATATCTCTTTTTTATCTCCTTTAATGTAGCTACTGCTTTTTCATCTAAAGAAGTTCTTGACCACACTGCTCTCCAATAATCTTGAAGACTGTAAGTCCATAATACATTTACAATTTTTTTAAACATAATAATCTATTTTGTTATACTATAATAATAATATACAAATTTTGCTGGACTCAATCAAATTTAATAGTATATTTGTTGTTTTGCTGACCCCGGCATATATAAATAATATACAAAATTTATTGTAATTAAGTAACCTTTAACAGGTCAAATAAAAAATATGGAAGTATGCTTTTTACTCTTCTATTTTTTTCTTACATTATTAATACTTGCAGCTGCATTTCTTCTATGAGGTGCGGCCTTTTTATACTAATAACTCAATTAAATAATTATGAAAGACATATTCAGACCCAGACTAAATATTTTACCTTATGAATATCCACAGCTCTTAGCTTATAAAGATGCTATTAGACATTCTTATTGGATAGATACAGAATTCAATTTTACAGAAGACATACAAGACTTTAAAGTAACTATCTCTAATGAAGAGCGTGATATAATTAAAAAGACTATGCTTGCAATTGCACAGATAGAAGTAAATGTAAAAACATTTTGGGCTGATATATATAAAAGAATGTCTATAACTGAAATAGGTGATGTAGGTATGACCTTTGCAGAATCTGAAGTAAGACATAAGGATGCATATGCTAGACTCCTCAGAATCTTAGGTTTAGAAAGTGATTTTAAAAAGGTAATTGATGTACCAGCTATCAAAGGTAGAATTAATTACTTACAAAAGTATTTAGATGGATCACGTAGCAGAGATAATAAAATGTATACTAAGTCTGTTCTATTGTTTTCTTTATTCATAGAGCATGTTAGTTTATTTAGCCAGTTCTTAATTATGATGAGCTTTAATAAAGAAAGAAATGTACTCAAGGGTATATCTAATGTTGTTGAGGCTACCAGTAAAGAAGAGGAGATACATGGCAACTTTGGAGCAGAACTTATTAATATAATCAAAGAAGAAAACCCTAAATGGTTTGATGAAGACTTTGAGAAGTTAATTCATTCTGCATGTAAAAAAGCATATGAAGCTGAGTGTGGTATACTAGATTGGATATTTGAGAAAGGTGAATTAGAATTCTTACCAAAGAAAACTATAAAGAACTTTATAAAGAATAGATTTAATAATTCTCTTGAAAAAATTGGGATGCCTGCTTTATTTATTGTAGATTTGGAAATGCTTGAATCAACAGAGTGGTTTGATATTGAAATCACTGGTACTAAAGAGGGAGACTTCTTCTACAAGAAAAGTGTGGACTACAATAAGAAGAGCAAAAGCATAACTGAAGATGACCTATTTTAATTATGGAATATAAAAAATACTACTGGCTTAATGAGAATAGTAGAACCTTCTTATCTAGAGGGTACATTAGTGAAGAACCAGAACAGAGAATAAAAGATATAGCTAATACTGCAGAGAAGTATTTACACATGCCTGGGTTTGCTGAGAAGTTTGAAAACTATATGTCTAAGGGTTATTATAGTTTATCTACACCGGTTTGGATAAATTTTGGAAAACAAAAAGGTTTACCTATCAGCTGTTATGGTTCTAACATAGATGATAACTTAGATAGTATACTAAATGCAGGACGTGAGATAGGAATGATGTCTAAGTATGGTGGAGGTACAAGTTGTTTTCTAGGTAACATAAGACCAAGAGGATCTGAGATATCTACAGGAGGCTTTGCAGATGGTCCTGTTCACTATGCTAGAATATATGACACCGTAGTTGATGTATGTAAACAGTCTGAAGCAAGACGTGGTGCATGTGCAGCATACTTACCAGTAGAGCATCCTGATATAGAAGAGTTCTTAGATATTGGAACAGAAGGTAATCCTATACAAAACCTACAGTATGGTATTACTGTATCTGATGCATGGCTAAGATCTATGAAAGCAGGTAGCAAAGAGAAACGTAAGATCTGGGCTAAAGTAATTCAAAGAAGATCTGAGTTTGGTTACCCTTACATAATGTTTAAAGATAACTCTAATAACAATACACCATACAAAGAAATAGGTATGGAGATAACAGCATCTAACTTATGTTCTGAAATTCAACTTCCTACAGACACATACAACTCTTTTGTGTGCTGTCTAGGATCTATAAATTTATTACACTGGGATGATATCATTAAGACTGATGCTATAGAAACATACGTGTTCTTTTTAAATGCTGTGATGGATGAGTTTATAAGAAAAGCAGAAGTCAAAGCTGGCCTGAAAAGAGCATTTAATTTTGCTAGCAAACACAGAGCTATTGGTCTAGGTGTATTAGGGTATCATAGTTTGTTTCAATCAAAGCTGATTGAGTTTGAGTCTCTTAGAGCTAAGCAGTTAAACAATCATATATTTAAAACTCTAAAAGAAGTATCTGAAGAAGCTTCTAGATGGTTATATGAACACAGAGGATACAGATCATTAAGAGAAGGATATGCTAACACTACTCTTATGGCTATTGCTCCTACTAAGTCTAGTAGTTTTATACATGGTGCTGTCTCTATGGGTATAGAACCTATCAAGTCAAATTACTTTATCAAGGATCTAGCAAAGTCTAAAACAGTTTATAAGAACCCATTCTTAGAACAGGAGTTAGATAAGTATGGATTAAATACTAAAAAGACCTGGGACAGCATTCTTAAGAAAGATGGTTCTGTGCAACACCTTAACTTCCCTACAAAAGAAGTATTCAAATCATTTATTGAGATATCACCAAAGGAACTTGTACTACAAGCTGCACAAAGACAAAAGTATATTGATCAATCACAGTCATTAAACTTAATGATTGACCCGTCAGTGCCAGCTAAAGATATTAATAAACTGTATCTATATGCCCATGAAGAAGGTGTGAAAACTTTATACTATCAGTTTAGTATTAGTTCTGCTCAAGATTTTGCTAGGAATATATTAGAGTGTGCTAGTTGTGAAGGTTAAAATGCTGACTCTTCAATTACAACATTAATAGCATCTTTTAATTCAGATAATCCAACAGGACATTCTAGATCTAAGCCTGCCTTAAATGCCTTTTCTTTTGTGCCTTCCTTGAATATAATAATTGTAGGAGCCATTCTAACTCTGTACTCTTTCTTTGCTGATGGTGCTTTTGCTATATCAACTCTATAGTATTTTACACCGTCCATATCATCTATCTGTTTCCAGTCTGAAAAGGAATTGTCTTTGTTAAACTCTGCCCAGAACTCTATTATTATGATATCTTGTGAATCGTCAAAACCTCCTTGCTCATTTATGATATCTTGAAAGTTGCTATCATCTGCCCACTCTTGAGCAGCAAGGCTTGTCGTGAATAGTAAAAATATTATAAATAGAATTATTTTTTTCATGGTCTACTTTTTAGTAAGATCATAGATCCTCTCCTCCATCTTTTCAAACTTATCTAGGAGCATTTCTACATCTTCTTGGGTATCCATAATTGTTTGTCTAATTAACTCATCTTTCAGGTCGTACTCAACTCTGTCAATGACTGGTGCTGGGAGTTCCATAGCTTGAGCTATATCTGCTTGTAACGTAAACCACATGGTAGATAAGGAGATTACAAACCCTACTATTAGTCCTATTGTTTTTAAATCTAATGTTACTTTTGTTTCTTCTCCTATTTGAGGTGGTTGTGCCATGATCTTAATTTTTATTTATGTTAATGGATGGTTTAGTTCCTGAGTTACCACCATTTGAATTAGTATTTGAATTATTGTTTGGTCTAGGACTATTAGCTGGTCTATTAGGTAATACAACAGTTGGTCTGACAACTGGTCTAGGATTCCAATACATATAGCTATTCCAATTATAATATGGTTGAGTCCTATATATAACTTCTGTTCTATATCTAGGTCTTAGTTTATCTATATCTACAGCTACCGTATCACCAGCAGCTGTTATTGCTAACACTTTATCATACTGCACTACAGGTTGATAAGAGCTGCAAGCTCCTACAAATAATATTAGTATTAATATAGATATAATTTTCTTCATTATTTAAATGTAAAGTTTAGTCCAAAGCTTGTTTGAAATAATTCACTATCCCACATCTTACTATATTCTCCTTCTGCAAAGATGCCAATGTGTTTGCTAATCTTCCAACCAAAACTTATACCAGCAGAATAGTCTTCCCACTGCTCTAGCTCAGAGTCTTGCACTAGTCCACCTTTACCCCAGTTGTTTCTGTTTAAATAAGACAGTGCCTCATCACCTTGTATATACTTATGATATGGTAGTATATAATTAGCATATGCATGCAACCAGAACTTACTCTTATAGTGATAGAAATCTAAACCTACAATAGGTGCAATCTCACCAAAAGGATCTAACAAGTCCCATGCATCTCTGTTAAATCTATTCATCAACTCAGTAAAAATAGTTTCTCTAAATTGAAGATCTGTATAAGCTACAATCTCTCCTTCAGGATCTATCCAATACCAGTCAGAAGTTTCATTACCTAACTCATCTGTTTGTGAATAATATATATCATCATATCCATATTCAAATCCTAATTCATACCAATAGTTAACTGGATACTCTTCTCCATTTATAATCTGTGTTTCATTTAACCATATTTCAATTGGGTTATATCCATAAGCACGGTCATGAGTGCGGTAGATTGCACCGGCTGATATACTAAACTTTTCTCCTAGTGGCAATCTTGCTCTTAGTTCAGCTGATTGATAATTTAAGTTTATCTTTCCAACCTCTCTACTCTCTACTTTTGCTATGTGATATTTACCAGTATGTTTTAAAAAGTATCTGTGGTTGTCAAACATCTCTCCTCTCCATCTCTCTTTCTCAATGTGGAATTGATACTCTAGTCCATCTATTGCTGATGTTGGTGCAGTAAATGCTAATTGTTGTTCTGTCCCATCATACCAGTTTCTAGGCTTTCTTTCATAGTTAAATCTTGCTAGCTTACGTATACCAAAGCCATAACGGTAATCAAAAGCATAGTCAGGAGTGTTATCTACTACATCTGGTATAGAATATAAACCTCCATCTGGATTAGTTCTTACAAAAAATGTTTGCTCTCTGGCCTCAATAGAATTATTAATATCTCCTGCTCCATACACAGTACCGTATTTCAAGAAGTCTTCATATATAGACTTGAAGAATTTGCCTTTCTCTTCTTGATCTTGAGCTGAAACAATATTAAAAAAGAATATACATACCAGTACACTTAAATATCTTTTCATATTTGAATTTAATTTAATTAATAAGATATTACGTTGGTTTGTATAGTAATAATATACAAAAAATTAGTTATTTCCCAGATAGAAATTATCCATTTTTTCAAATGTAGTCCATTTTTGTAGAGTATATAATATTGGTAAGGCATCTTTCCACTGCTTATATACTTTCAATTGTCCTTTTCTAGGTCTGTTCTGATAAACTATATCTTTATTTTGGTAAAATTCTTGGTCTGATTCTCTAGATATCCAGTTGTAAGGTGTCTGTACAGAAAGCGTTAATGCTTCTGTTAGTGCTCCTAATGTTCTTGTGGATGCTATAGGACGCTCTAAGAAACCTGATGCTTCACCCATACCAAAGAATGGAACAAATAAAATTAATTCTGTATAAACTCTATCTGTTTGATACTTGCTCCAGTTCTTAAGCTTCTTTACCCATAGATCATCATCTTCATCATCATCCCAGGCTCTGTCTAACATTGAAAATAATAAAAGAGACATTATAATAAATGATGCTTCAGCCATGGTTCTATTTACATTCTTAATTTTATTATCTATTCTTTGTGCTACACTTGCTGCTCCCATTGGGCTACCATCTTCATTCATTGGTCCTTGAGGTGAGCTATTTATGTCTGCTCTTATTTCATCTTTATACTCACTTATAATGTTACGTAAATCCAATCTACCTTTGACTATATTCTTTTTTAAATATGCTGCCAGCTTCCAAGTACTTGCATATCTTCCTTCCATCCAACCTAGAGTACTATTAAAGTATTCACTTTGATATCTTGCTCTTAATGCTGGTGGTAACCATTTTTTAAATTGGAATAATAGTTTACCTAACCAGAAAGATTGAACTACTGTTCTATCCATTCTAGCATAGTTACCATGCACTTCTTTGTTTACATCTCTAATTTTGTTTCTTATATCTGCATATATTTTAGATCCTTGATCATTTAATGCATCATTCTCAATTGGAACTTTGATTCCTGTTTTGTACTCAGGTATTATTGTATCCCACTTTTTATCATAATATATTTTTCCTGTAATAGGATTAAAGTTTGCTGCATCTATAAGGTTAGAAGATTCTCCAGTCTTAGAGTCTATTACCTGAACATCTCCAAGTATACCAGTTCCTATTTTAGTTTGTACTGCATATTCAAAACCATCTTGAAATAAATAACCTATGCTCATACCTCTTTGAAATCTGTTTTGTTGACCTCTAGTATTATCCATACCAGATTCACGTATATCTACATCTGCATCCATCATTCTCCAATACTCACCTAGTCCTTCATATTTATTATTAGCTTGGTCTGGTTTGTAACTACGCTCTTTGAGTTCTTTACCAGATATAAATGCTCCAGTACTACCACCTATAGCTCCACCCACAGCAGTACCAATTGGTCCAGCAACAGCTGTTCCTATAACAGATCCTATAACACCACCTTTAATTGCACCAACTGGTGCTTCTTCACTACCAAGAAATATATCTGCAGCTTCAGTTGCTACTGCTCCAGTTCTTTTTACTATACCTGGCAATGCTTCTTTAGTATATAATGCTTCAGCTCTCAGATAAGATCCTCTAGTTATAAATCTATTTGCTACACCTTCAATTGCATTGTTGACTTGTGCAATTGCTAAGTTATTTATGTTACCAAATATATTCCATGCAACATAGGATTGAGATGACCATGTAATTAAGCCCATAGCAAACTTATCCCAAAAGCCTTTACTTATTTCATCATTATCATAGAATACCATCTTGGCCCATTTATGTGCCCTTGCTACAACATTAGCTTGGTCTTTTCCTAATCCTTGTCTACCTTTAAGATTAAATTTCTCTGGAATAATTTTATCTAAAACTCCTGTAAACTTATTTCCTCCAGGTTCTAGATATTCTCTCTTCTCTATAACTTTAATTAAGGCATTTATAGTTCCTTCTATTTCTCCTAAAGCTGCAAACTTTTCTGCCATATCAGAGAACATAAGTAAACTTGAACCTAAATCTGTACTTACTTCACCTAGTGTAGGTTGTGATCTTTGCTTTTGTACTTTAGATTCCAATAAAGCTCTTTGTTTTGTATACTGTGCAAGATTAATTTTTTTATTTTTATAATCTAGTTTTAATTGTTTTATTTGATTTTCAAGCTGAGTAAGTCTTTCTTCAACTCTTGGGTTACCTGTAAACATTACAGGAAGAGTATCTACCATCCTACCCTGTTCATCTATAATAACAGTCTTTTGTTCAGTAGTTGAAGTAAAAAGATTTTTTATTGATCTTTGTGTCTTAGCCCATAGTCTTACAAATAAACCACCAGCAGGATCAGATTTTAAATTACTTGCTAAGTTGTCTCTAACTACAGGTATCTTACCTAACATTTGATTTCTTACATCTCTAGGTAATAAGTTAAGTAATGCATTTGGTCCCTCAGCATACTCCGCAATGAACATATCATATACTTCTCTACGTGCTTGAGCTAACGCATCATTAACCTTGGGCTCCATGATATCTATATACTTTTGACTTCTCATATCCATGCCGTCTGCAGTTTGCTCTCTTATCTCTACAAACTCTGGTTTTACAAATGAAAACTTAGCATCTAGTTTTACTTGTCCAGTAGGTGCTCCATTCTTTCTAAATGCTTTGGTGTATCTGGTATCTTCATAGTACTGAGCTCTATACATATTATAGTCAGTGTCACTTTGACCTCTACGTTTCTGCCACATCTTACCATTCCATACTTCAAATTTTGCTCTTGCTTGTTTAAACTCTTCACTATATCTATGGTAATCTCCATCAACAGGTCTTCCTTCAACAGTTTTTTCTGCTCTCATAAAGTCAGAAAACTCTCTCTTTACATCTGCAAGTTTTTTATTATACTCTATATCTTTACGTCCTTGCTCAGTCTGTTGTGCTTCAACTAAATTATATACCGGAGCATAAACAAAAGGTACACCATTAGCATCTAATTGTTTTAGGCGTATTTCTTGTTTCATTTTTTCATACTGAGGCCCTATCTTCTTAACATATGCATCCTCTGATAAAGATCCATCCTCCTCAAAGTTAAGCATAAAGTCATACCGTCTATTAGCTTTTACATTTGGCTGTAACTTTCTTAATTTTTCAAGAGGTTCAACTATTCTTCGTTGTCTATTTTCTCTTCTTTGTAAGTAGTCTAGCCATTTTCTTTTATAAACTTTATCTAATGTTGCTAATAATGCATCTCTACTGGAAGATGTATCTCTCAAAAATCTTTCACCCATTCCAATATCAGGTACAACTGTTAACAGTGCTTCCATATCTGCAACTGTAAATGTCATCTGAGAATGAGACTGAAGTACAGTATTATCCCCTTCATTAAAACCACTTTGTACATTTGCTACAACTACATCAGCAACAAAGTCAAACAAAGCTCTATTTATTAAACCTTGTCTACCACTTTCTCTTCCTGATGGAGGACCTAATAATTCATTAACTATACCTTCTATGTTATTAATTAAATACCTTTGAGTTGCATTTAACTCTTCATAACCTGCTTCTTGTAGAATATATAATCCTTCAAAAGTTTTTAAATACTTTTCAAAATTTAAAAGATAATCTGCAAATTCTGGCTTTTCAAAATTATTAGGATCAATTATATATTCTTTATATTCTTTCATTTGTCTAAAAGCATCCTGCAATAACTGAGTATATGCTACAGAAACATCTTGATTATTTTTAGGATCTGCAAGTGCAAAGTTTATAATAGACAAAGTATTATCTATCTGACTTACCATTCCTGGTTTTGATCTATCAATAAATATATTGTTCTTAGCTTTGTTAAGCATATCTTTTTTAGATATAACTCTTGTTTTGTATTCTTCTATAGCACCTAATAAATAACTTAAAGGTTGATTCTCATATGGATCAATCTGGGTTACCTCTCCTAGATCATTATCATCAACTCTAGCATCATAAAGTTGACCATCTAATCCACCTTGTTCAAACTCTTTTTCTAATTGTTCACCGGCTAAATCATATAAATTTTCTGCAATTAATAAATCTACTAGATATTTATTCTGACTTATAGGCCTTGGGATTACATTTATTCCGTCTTGCTCTATCTTAAATGTACTTGCTTCAAGGTTATCTTCTTGCATTTCTACTTTATATCCTTGGTTTTCTACCATTCTTCTTAGTAGATTTACTTCAAGCATATCTAATACATCCTGGCTCAGACTTGTTATGTTATTGTTTCCTAATAAAGATTCAGATGGTATCTTAACAATTTTATTTCCATCTCCTTTGTCTATAGATAGTTTAGATATTCTAATCTTACCAAACTTATCTATCATTACTAAATCAGCAACACCTGCTATCTTGGACTTAGGATCAGAAAAAACTACATTAGTTACTAATACATCTCCTTCTTGTCTAAGAGTTGCTATAGACTCACTTATATTATTAAATACTTCTTCAGAAATACTTATATCACTTTGTATATCTTGATAAGACTGATTTAGTGCTATAGCATCTAATACTTTTCTATAGTCCATATTTAGAGGATCCTTAAATGTATCTCTATTTCCTATAGCATTGCTAGTTGACAAGTATTTTAAGTTGCTATTTAGATCATAAAAACTATTATTAGAATTATTATATACTACTAAGTTATTTATAAATGTGTTAGGGTTAGTACCTGCTAAAGTATCTGATTCATTTTTAGATTCTTGTACTTCTTGAAATAAATTTTTAACTACTATACGCTGTTGATCAGTAGAAGCTGCAGCATTAGCTTGATTTACTATTGCTTGTTTACCTTCAGATAAACTATATCTAACTCTTCCATTTGGCTTTCTACCTATCTCAAACCTAATACCATTGGTATTTAATAGTTTTGCTATATCAGACATGCTAGCATTTGGATTAATATTAGATACAGGTATTCTTCTTCCTGTTAGATATTGGTTGAAGTTTTGTATCATATTTCTGAACCACTCTAATAATCTTCCTATCACATCTTTAAATGATTGTGTAGGACTCTCTTCATATTCTTTATTAAAGTGTCTACTCAATGCCTGAGTTACTATCTCCATCTCTCTTTCTTCAGCATTTACTCTTCTTTTAGAGTTATAAGCATCCTCTATTTGCTGTGTCATCTCAGGAAAGTTTGTCTTAGCTTCTTTTAATAAGCTTTCAAACAATGGTATATTATCAACTTTAACTGCCTCTATGAAGGGGTGTAATACTTCTTCTATTGCTGTTTCATCAGTAACCCTACCTTTGACAAGCACTACTTCATCATTAACAAAGTAAGAGTTTATGTTAGCAAATGGAACTTTTGCTTTTTGCCACTTAGGTAAGTTATCATATTGTTTTTGTGCTTGAGTTGGTGGTAAAAGTTTTACATTAACACCAGGGAATAGTCTAACTAAATGTTTAACTACATGCCTTGCTCTAGTCATGTCCCATGATCTAGATTTCTCAATCATATCTTTAGCAGAAAATAAAGATGCATCAACAGTAACAGCAAAAGTCTTAGGTGTCTTGTCTAGTTTTATTGAAGACTCAGGTAAATTATTTATTTCTAAATATCTTTTAAGTCTTTTGATATTTGATTTAACTAGATCATCACTAGGTCTGATAGCATCAACTCCTTGCTCTGTATTATTAATATAGTAAGCACCCTGAAAACTATGAATAATTCTTTCCCTTCTTAGATTATTCAATAATGACTCACCAAATTCTCTTTGCTTTAAATTATGTAAAGCTCTTTTTTCTTTAGCATAGTTTCTTGCTTCAGTTACTGTTGGAATAGCCTCACTACCTGTAGCTTGTTGCCAGCTTTGAATTACATTAGTTGTCATCAAATCTGTTTTATAAACTTCAAGTAAAGCTTTGTACTTAACTGTATTTTTATTAGGACACTTCATTATAAATTACATCTTTTAATTTGTTCTATTAGATCTTCAGGCTTTGACCAAAAAGAATTAGGATTATTTTCATACAAATCTATTAAATCTTCTAGAGTATTCACATTATTTTGCTCTTTAAATGCTTCTACTTGCATTGAAAATTCACCAGACTCAATATTATTATCCCAGAATTCTGTTATTTCAGGATAACCAACTGCTGGATCTGTCTCACTTAGTAAGTCTAATGTCAATTGTACACTTTCAGTTATAGGAGGCACAATATTATCATCTATGATTCCAACTTCTTCTATACCTAACTCATCTGTTGCAGCTTGAAAATCTGCCTCTAAGCTAGCAAGCTTATTTACATCATCTATATTTACTTGCGTACCATCTGCAGTTTCAATAATTATATCTTCTCCATTATAAACTGTGTTGAAAGAAGGATTACTTAGAGCTTCTTCTTGTATATCCTGCTCAATTGCAGCATCTGCAAAGTTCTTGCTCATGTCTAACCCCTCATCATTTTTAATTTTTGAATTAGACTTTCTTAAGTCTTTAGTCAATGGTACATCACCAAATATAAAACCTATAGCATTCTGAAGAGGAGAACCTTTTATCTCTATAACTTCAGATAACTCACCTAATCCTTCTTCTTGTAATCTTCTATAAGTAATTGATTTTCTTTCTCCAGTTATAGGATCCATAGGACTTAATGCTTTATATACAATAGGCATATCCTCTACTTTATCTTTTGGTTTCTTTATTTCTAACAACTCTTGAGAAGAAGCTGCAGATAAATAATTTACAAGAAACTCTGATCCTAATCTTCCTACATTATCTAAATTCTGTGGTATAGATTGTAAGTAGTCTTCTAATACATACGGACTTAATGCTTGTATCAAAGAACCAGGAGCTAATTGCATAGCATCTTTTACAAAAATATATTCTATAATCTTTCTAGCATCTTTTCTTGTATCTAAATTATTATACAATTTATTAAATGAAGTTTGTAAATCAGACATTTGTATTCTATTCAATCTTCTCCAAGTATTTGATCTAACTAAATTTATACCGGCAAAGTTTTGTTTTGCTTGTGCTGGTAAAGTAGTTATAAAGTTTTCTAAAAAGAAATTTCCAGGATCTGTTTTCTTAAGTCTTTCAACTGCACTTATAATATTATTTAATTTATTATCTGCTGAAGGATAAATTAAATTATTATTCATACCATCTATAGAGAATGAATCACTCTCTAATTTTTGGTTCATATAATTTTGTAAAGTAAAATATGCTAATAGGTCTTTTCTAGCTTTAGATCTAAAATTAGGATTAAACTCTAGTGCCTGTTGATTTAACTCTGAAAGTAAATCAGTCTCTGCTATTCTAAATTCATTAGTTCTAGTTAAGAAAACGTTTGGTAATAACTCATCATAAAGATTATCAAACATTTTACGCAACTCTCCTAAATATGTATTATTAAATATTGTAGCAAACTGTAACAATGGTAATTCATCTCTTTCCTCATTCAGCATGTCACTTATATCAGATTTTCTCTTGTCTAATCTTAACATGTCTTTTCCTAAACCATTATTTAAACTTAGTACACTATTTAATTTAGCAGTAAAATTACTTATATTATTTATAGTTTTAAATACACTTAATATACCTTTCTGTTGACCAGAAGTTAAACCACTCATATTATCTACACCACCTATCAATATTTCTTGTGTAGGCTCTATATCCTTTGCATTTCCAAGCCTCTTTATCTGATCATCTATACGTGTTTCTATACCTTTAGTAGCTGTGTCACTATTAGCTATTTCTCTATATTGTTGTTGAATAAACTGATTGTTTAATAATAATAAAGATGTATTTAATGGTACACCTATAGCTATCATATTAGTAAGCATACGTGTAGCATGTGAGTTCAGACCTAACTTAGCAACAAAATACTCTTTAGCATTATCAGTCATCATAGTAACCACTGAAGATATAATATCTTGTTTTCTAACTCCATCTGTAGTTGTGGCACCCTTAAATGTAGAATAATATTTTCCATCTAGCGTGAATGATTGTCTGTCAAGAAGAATTCCTGCTTGTACAATAAGACTTAAATATAAGTTTGGACTAACAACAGAGCCAATAGATGCACCTTTATTATTAGTAAATGCTACTGTTTGACCAGCCATGTCATCTATATTTTGTAAGTCTACTATCTCTCTTGATTTTAGAGAAGGAACAAAAGATTCACTTGAAAGAGTTTCCCATGCTGCTTTCATAATATCTAAGTTAGCTGGACTATATGCAATCATATCACCAGATGTCATTTCCTTATTACCTACCAACTCTCTTCTGATATCTACTATTTCATTATTCATAGGTGCATCATATGGTGCATAACCATTCTCAGCTATAAACTCATTGAATTGTTGTTTTGTTACTGGTAGACTTAATGCTTGTAAAGCACCAATAGATTCTCTACTAAACCCTGCTGTCTCAGCAGATGTATCTTCTATATCTGTTAATGAATCTTCAATTAAAGATCCTTGCAAGTTATATAGTTCTAATGCTGAGTTATATATTGTACCTACTTCTTTTACTTCTCTGTTTATATAGTTTACATAATCCTCATAGTTATTTCCATACTCTATAAACTCTTTATCTCTTACATAAAAATCTTTTCTTTGAGAATATCCAACATCAATATCAAAATCTGATCCTGCTATTTCTACTAACTCATCAGGAAACATAGCAGAAGATCCATAGAAAGCAGGTAAAAAGTCAACCATTCTTACACTCATAGCAGAATGTTTATCCTGACTAGGTATACGTACTGTAAACATATTACTTACTACTTTTGGAATTGATTGATCAGTATCTTGGAAATTATAAACAGACTCAAACTGTGGAGGATATATACCTTCTGAATATCTATTTCCTGTTGCATTACCATTATCATCATACTCTGGTATATTATACCTCACACGGTCAAGTATTACAATTCCTTCTTTAGGAATATCTATACCTACCAAATCTTCTGCAGTACGTGTATCAACCGGTATATTTGTTCTATCAACTACACTTGCTCTTAAAACTTCTTGTCTTTGTGGAATACCGTTACTGTCTACACTAAATACACGTCTATAAATTTGATAACCAAATGATGATACTAATGCAAAAGAAGTACCAGGTACTTTCTCTTGAAATACATCTTGACTAAAGTATGATAAGAATAATTGCTCAAACTTAGCAATTGTGTATGGGTTATTTAAATTATACTTTGGTTGATTAAACTTATCTAAACTAAAGAACTCAATTATATTTGAATTAACCTGTGATGCCTTTAATGAATTGACTGCATACTTACTAAATAAAACAGGATTAAATTTATTATTCTCATCAAATGATAAATTTCTCTTATTGAAGAACTTCATTCTTTGTCTCTGTGATATTAGATCATTATATCTTTCTATCTTTTTGCTTAACCTTGGAGATTGTTCATTAGTAATTAATGTTTTCATTTGACTCAACTCAGTAATCTTTTTCTTATTAGAAGGATTTATTTGTTGAAGTCTCATAAATTGTGCAGATAAAGTTGTGCTCTCCTGTGAGAAACCTGGTTCAGGCATTTTTAATTCTTGATAAGGAATTATATCTTGCTTTAACATTTTAATTGCACTTAATGGAGCTGCAATAGAAACAGTTTCAGTACCCTCTTCTAAAGCTTCTAGTCTAACTCTTAAGTTATGTAAAGAAACTGCATTAGGTTTTGCTACAAATAAGCCATCTGCATTTCTCTTTGATGTAAGTTCAGGAGTAAGTACAAAGGCTGACATTTTTAAGAATGTTTCTCCATCAAAATAAACAAGCTTCTTAGAGTTAATCATTCCTTGTTGATCAATAAGATTTTGTATCTCAGACCATTCTAACCTCTCACCTTGTTGAACTTTGTCTAATGCTTGAGCTTGTGCATCTGATAGCATACCAAAACCAAAGAAGAAATGTCTAAATGCTTTTACAGTAATCCACATTTGTGCATCTGCATTATCAATAGATTGTCCACTTATACTTGATATAGACGTTGGTTCACTAATAGTAATTAAATTTATTTTATCTGTTGCATGATTAATACCTTTCTGTGGATCTATAAAAGGTGTGTATGCTGATAATCCAGCACCATTCTGTGCTTTAGCTCTTTTTGTTTTATCATTAAAATTCTTTAAAGTTTTTGCTTGATCTCCTAATAGTAATTCATTTAAAGACTTTACATTAATTGCATTACTTAAAAATATTTGTTTCAAGTTATACTCCTCATCATTTTGTCTTAGATTATATAAGGCATCAACACCATTATCAACAGCTTTTTCATTTAAACCAAATCTAATTCTTTTATCTATCTTTTCTCTTACATTATTGGTGTCAATCAAATCTTTAAATAGTTTATACCTTTCACCTAATTTTTTTCTTAATTGATTTTTAAATTGTGTTACACTGAGACCAGAGTTTTTAAGTGCTTGTTCAAAAGATATAGGCTCACCTTTAGCTTGACCCTCTAATGCTACTTTTGTTGCAGGCTCTAGAAGATAATCATTATTAGCAAAAGTAAACCCTCTTGGAGTTACTTCAGAATCTGCTAAATTATATCCTTGTATACTTTGTGTTAACTCATCTGCATTTCTTTCTCTAACAATTCTATTATACTCATTTTTTACAAAATCATAGAATACATCTAAAGCTTCAGAAGTTATTACATCTTTTCCTTTGACCTTTTCTATAGCTTTTATAATAGGTAATGTAGTAAGATCACCAGTGTTTGAAGATTCTATAACTCTATTAAGTACAGGAGATACTGCTACTTCTGTTTCTATACCAGATACCGGATCCTTTACTAATACAAAACTACTAACGTTATCTTAAAGATAATTTAAATTAGCTAGATAAAGGTTTATATTACTTATAATAAACTCTCCTGGAGTAAACTTACCAAAGTCTGTTGTCTTAAGTGCACTACTTCCATTTGGATCAAGCTCAGTGCTTAATTGATTTAATATTTTAGTACCAGATACTCTTGATATTTTAACCTGTTGATTATCTGCCAAAGCATTAAATGCTTGAGAGTTTAGTAAATAGTTATTATTTAAGAAAGGATCTTCTTTAAGTCTATTTCTTTCCTCTACTGAATTTAATTTTTTTGTTTTAACTAAATGATAAGTAGGCTGTTGATGTGAATTTACTAAATCTCCATTAGAGTTTTTAAATACACTAGCCCCAACAGTTTCATCCAACACAGCATTATTTAGTGCTATGGTTTTAATTCTTGAAGCTGCTCCTTCAATACCTTTATCAAAAGGATCTTGACCAGCTGCAATTAAAGATTGTAAAGCTTGTAGTTGATCATATGTAATAGGTTCTAAATTAGGATAGAAAGCTAATTCTGTTTCTTGATTCTTAAATTTTTTGACTCTAGATTTTAATAAACTAAACCTCATATATCCTACACTTACTCTAAATCCTATTGCTTCATATAACTCTCTTGATAAATCTTTAGCTAATTTATTTGCAGTTTTATTTTGAATTTTCTCATTAGCTTTACGTAATGAGTTTTTAACTTTGGCTAAGTCCTTAAGTGCTCTAGTTTTCTTTCTAGGGTCATCTTGCCACTCTTGAAGTTTACTAGTATAAGCTTCACTCCAGTTATCTACTTGTGTAGTTGCATCATCTCTTTGAGATGCTGAATGAATCAACGTGTTACCATTATCATCTCTTTGTTGGAAATACCACTCAACTCTGAAGTTAGTAAATGCTTTTATTACTTTATTAAAGAAATCAGCATTCTTAAGTTGTAGAGGTAATTCATTTATTACTTCATCCTTTTCATTTAAAGGTATAATACCAGCATCTTCAAATATACTTGAGACCACAGCAGCTGTATCTGGATTTGTTTCACTAAACAGTTGCATCTTTTGTATTATCTGTAAAGGATCTGTTAATCCTTGTAAAGCTTTTAATAATCCATTATATACAACATTAGCTCTTACAGGACGTACAAAAGGCACACCATTACTTAGCTCTATGTTTCCAAAGTAATCAGTTGCTGGCATTGTTACAGTACTTATATACTGTCTTAACCTTGCACTTAAATTATCAAAACCTCCAGTTAAATAAGTTTCTTTACCAAACTGTGATACAGTTCTCAGTCCCCCAAGATCTTCTACAGAACTAAACTCCTGTCCGTCAGCCATGATTATCTCATTATTACTATTCTGTTGAGCAGACTGCAGATCTATTATATCAAGAAGATTCATCACTGAGTCTTTAATGTTATCACTAAAGTCTTCAAATGCTAAAGTTAACTTCTCTAACATCATTCTTTCTGGTGAATCCTGTTTATACTCAGAGTTCTCTTTACTATCCACATCATATAATGTAGCAAAGTCATCTATTATTGTATCTAATTCTTCTTCTAAAATAAACGTAGGTTTTTCTGAGGTTGGTACAAAACTAAATTTCTTTTCAATTAATATACCTGCCATAGTATCTATAATAGGTTCAGCTACAATACTTGGGATATAAAGAATACCATCCTCTTTATTCTCATATTGTGCTTCATAAGGTATTAACTTGTTTGCTTCAACACTAACACCATAGGCACCAGTAGTAAATTCATTTACGGCCATAGATGCTGATGAAAATTTACCAGCATCAATATTCTCAAATAATGTATTTAGTTCATTTCTTCTAAATCTATTTACTAAAGCTTTAATAATTTCAATAAGTCTATTAAAGAAAGCTTTAATCTTACTATTTGTTTTGGTACCTCTTCTATCTTGTTTAAATTGTTCAAACCTGTCTGCTAAATATTCTTCAAAGTATTCTCTTTCTAATCTATCTTTAGACATTGATTTGTATGAAGGCCATGAGTTTCTTAGTTTCTGTAATTCAGATGCAAGACTTTTACCTTCTTTTCTTAGTTCAGCTAGCTTTTCTTTTCTTGCTATACTTAAATACTGATCTTGTTGGGTCTTTGTCAATAGCATTCTATACACACCGTGGAATGCTTCATGATATCTAAATGTATTATTAGCACCAGTATATACAGTACCTTTAACATCTAGGCCACCTGCTATATCAGTAATGTTAATCATAAAGTTACCTACACGTTCTTGGTTGCCTTTGAGATTATTACCTAGATCATTAATATCACCTATAGTTATAAACTCTGGTAAGTTTGTTTCCATCCAACCAGTAAAGACATTTATATCTTCTATATCTTTTGCAGTAAGTTTGCTGTCAACTATCTTATTTGCACTTCTTAACTCATCTCTCTTCTTATAGAGTGCTTGTAATTTTTTGTTTTCTTTTAAAGCCTGTCTCTTTTCTTTACTTGATAATAATGCTGTCTTAGCTTTTATATCTTCTTTTAATTCTTTTATCTGTCTTAGTACAGTATCTAAGGTAACAGCTTCTTCAAGTCTAGCCTCAGATTTTACTTCTTCTATTGCTAGTGTCTGTCTATTAATCTCATCTAATATAGTTTCCATAACAGCCAATCCTTGACCAACTACATTAAACATATCCTTTCCTGTAACTTCCTCTTCTGTTAATCCTTCTGTTGGACTAAATCTCTTATTATATTCTAATGCAAATTTACCTGCAGACTCTGAAGCACTTTGATTAGCTAAAGATCCTTCCTCAGTTAACAGCCATGCAGAAACAAGATCAGGTAAATTAGTTGGTGATAATAAATCTTTCTCCACTAATACTTCCTCTATTTCTGTAGTTGCTACTGGTTCTACAAAAGAGCTTTCTATTATTATAGGCTTATCTGCTTCAGCCTGAACATCTTTTGAATTAGCTGTAATAATTAATTTTTGTCCCTTTCTAAAATTCTGTGGATCTATAGCAGATTCTAAACCTGAAAAATAATCTGATACAGGAGCATCTTGTGCAATAGATACACCAAAGTTTTGTATGTTTAAAATAGGACTTTCATCTCTTGCTATATAAGGTGCGTTAATTTTATCAATAAGCTTTTGGAATATTGCTTTTGCAGTTACTTCTACTTCACCTTTATCATCTCTACTAAAATCTTGGTTATATAAGTATTCTGTTTTACCTACTTGTGCATACTTAGCAGCACCTACTATCTCAGATCCAGGTCCTTTGACTTTATCTTTTACTGATAAAGATATGCTACCAAAAGGAGTTACATCTAAAAAGAACTGTCTTCCTTTTACATCAGATTTAATAAATAGTTTCTTAGATTGTTTTTTATTAAATTCTTTTGTTATGTTTTTATCTTTGACTTCTGTCTTATTACCCTCTCTAGTAACATTAGTTTCTAAAACTTTTTGGGCTTCATTTATATATTCATTTAATATAATCTCTAAGTCTGCTGCTGGTTGAGCCTTTGGTCTAGCAGTTGCTACTGTTAGTAATCCGCTAGGCTGTCTTAGTACAACATTATATCTGTTAGTTGGTTGTTGTTGAAATTTACCATCTGCATCTAATATACCTTGCTTAATTAATTGTTTTTCAATTATCTCTTCTAGCTCAGTTTGATCTTCTAGGTTAGTTATAATAGTAGGAATAAGACTTATTTGATCTACATCTAATACTACAAAAGTACTTCCTCCTTTATCTAAAGGTAAAGATGTTACCTCAGTAAATGCGTTTGGCTTTGTATAATTTGGAAACCCTTGGAAACTTGCAAGACTTAAATTATCAGGTAACTTACCAACTTCTATAGTTCCTTCTTGCGTATCACCTATTGCTTTT
>MDSZ01119912.1_pt1 | contig 28267 bp, 27 predicted proteins | sample 811201 | NCBI WGS metagenome assembly MDSZ01 (sample SAMN05326647, study PRJNA326480) | marine metagenome | isolation source: seawater | place: Indian Ocean: North | collected 2010 | reverse complement strand
TTATTGGCACTGTATCTTATTAGCTAGATAAATCAAGATTAAACTTAAGGATTCTTCCATTTCTATCTATTGTACAATCTATATTATCTCCCGGTCTATATTTAGATATTTGCTCTTGAAGGGAAGAGACGGATTTAATTTTAATGCCATTAATAGTCAATAATATATCTGATACTTGAATTCCTACTTTCTCTGCAGCACCATCTTCTAGAACTCTAGTTATTAAAACACCATTTCTTAACTCTCTACTTTGTGCAATTTCCCTTGGAATCTCACTGATTTGGATTCCAATAAAAGCTCTTCTGACTTCTCCAAATTCCTTCAAATCTGAAACAATTTTCTTAACTATATTTGAGGGGATTGCAAAGCCATAACCAGAATAAGAGCCTGTTTGAGATTGAATTGCAGTATTAATTCCAATAAGCTCTCCATTTGTACTAACTAATGCTCCTCCAGAATTTCCAGAATTAATTGCTGCATCAGTTTGTATAAAAGATTCGATGGCATGTGGGTTTCTCAATATATTTATATCTCTCCCTTTTGCGCTAATAATTCCAGCAGTAACTGTTGAATTTAAATTAAATGGATTTCCAACAGCAATAACCCACTCTCCTACTCTAGCATTATCAGAATCTGCAAAATCAAGTGAACTTAAATTCTGTTCTTCAATTTTTAACAAAGCTAAATCTGTAGTAGGGTCAACGCCAAGAATTTGAGCGCTATAAATTCTTTTATCATTTAAAACTACTTCAATTTCTTTAGCATTATTAATAACATGGTTGTTAGTAACAATAAATCCATCACTAGAAATTATTACTCCAGAGCCACTAGCGGTTTGTTCTTTGGGTTGATTAAAATACCTATAGCTATCTCCATAAAAAAACTGATAAATAGGATCATGATAACGATAAGTTACATCTTCAACATATTTTGACTTAATATGTACAACTGCATCAATAGATTTCTCTGCAGCATACACAAAATCTTTATCCTGATTAGGAGTAGGGTCAACTAACTCAACTTTAGATTCAAATTCAGAAGCGTTATTGCTAATCTCATAATCTTTATCAGGTAACAAAAAATTAAAAAAACTAAATAATAAAATTGAAAATAATGCTATTAAGAAGATTCTATATAATTTCATTTTAGAGTAAGATTTATTTTATCAACGATTTTTTTAGATAATTATTTTTCAAAATTAAAATTAAACTGTTATTTTGAAATAAGCAAATAAATAAGTAATGGAAAAAGAAAAATATATAGAGGAGGCGGAAAAAGTAGATAGAAATGAATTTATTAAAGTAGTTAAAAGTAGAAGAAGTGTTAGGATTTTTAACGAAGAAAAAGTCAAAAAAGATGATTTACTAGAGTGTTTAGATCTAGCCTTATTAGCTCCAACATCTTCAAACTTACAAACTTGGGAGTTTTATTGGGTTAAAGATTCTGATTCTAAAGAGAAGTTAAAAGAATACTGCCTAAATCAGTCTGCTGCAAGAACTGCTCAAGAGCTTATTGTGTGCGTAGCAAGGCCAGATAATTGGAAAAAAAATAATAATCTCTTACAGGAAATATACAATACTAGAAAAGAAAGCACACCTAAAATAGTTGTAAATTATTACAAAAAACTTGTACCAATAGTATATAATCAGGGTATCTGTGGAATCTTTGGTTTAATAAAAAGACTATTAATCAAGATTATTGCAATAAAAAGACCCATTCCAAGAGAACCAGTTTCTATATGTGATATGAAAATTTGGGCTCAAAAAACAACTGCTTTAGCTTGTCAAAACCTTATGCTTTCTCTTAGGGCATACGGTTATGATTCCTGTCCAATGGAAGGAATGGATTCCAAGAAAATAAAAAAATTATTAAAACTACCTAGAAGAGCACAAATATGTATGGTTATTGGAATTGGAAAAAGAGCGAAATATGGAGTCTATGATGAAAGAATAAGAATTGCAAAGGAAAAATTTATTAAAATTATTTAAATAATAATATTGTGTATTTTTGGTTTAAGTATTTACTATGACAATCAGAACATTTATTCTACTTTCAGCATTCATTATCACTGGATGTACAGAAAAAACATTTGATGATTTAATTTTAGAAGAAGATAGGATTACGTATACAGCGGATATTCAACAAATCATGCAAGAAAATTGTGTAGGCTGTCATAATAGTAATTTTTCTAGCGGAGGTGTTAAATTAGATAATTATGAAGATGTAAAAAAAAGTACGCAATCTGGTAATTTGATTAGCGAGATAGCTCTATCAATGCCTCCCCCACCAAATCAAATTATGTCGATAGATTTAAGAAATAAAATTATTGTTTGGCATGCTAATGGGTGTCCTGAAAATTAACTATGAAAAAGATATCCACTATTTTTCTTTTATTTATAAGTTATCTGTGTATAGGACAACACTACATAACTAATTCTGCAAAAATTTCCTTTTTTTCAGAAGCTCCTCTTGAAGATATATCAGCTATTAATCAAAATGTTGGGGCAATATATGATTCATCTACAAAAGAGTTTGCCTTTCAATTAAATATAGAAGATTTTAAATTCAAGAAAGAGTTGATGAGAGAGCATTTTAACGAAAATTACTTAGAATCACATAAATTTCCGACATCAACTTTTATAGGAAAAATAATTAAAAGTGATTCAAATCAAAATCTTTATCCTATAGATGTTGTTGTAGAGGGTGTTATAAAAATACATGGTATTGAAAAAAATATAATAGTTAAAGGGGTAATTGATAAAAATTTTGATAATAATCAAATTGAAATTTTAACTGTAGAATCAAAGTTCTCTATCCTTTTAAAAGACTTTAAAGTAAAGATTCCAAAGATTGTAATTCATAATATTGCTGAAGAAATTGAAATAACTGTAAATGCTAGAATGAGTAAAATACAATGAAATTAATACTATACTTTATTCTCATTCTTGTTAGCCTAACTTCTTTATCTCAGAATAAGCTTCTAGATCAGTTAAATCAAAAAATGCCTGAACCCTCTACTGATTACCAGCCAGCATTTAAGGCAATGAAAATTAGCAATATCCAATCAACGAAAATTGCATCAAAAGGAGAGTTATATATGTATGTATCACATCGATTTGGCACAGTTAAAGATGGTATATCAACTTTTTATGGTTTAGATAAAGCAAATACCAAAATCGAATTAGTCTATGGACTTGTTCCAAAAATACAAATTGGTTTTAGTAGAGAGTCTCTAAGACAGACCTACGCTGGATCTGTAAAATATCTTGTCAAGAAACAAAATGAAATTTTTCCTATAAATATAGCTATATACTCCACAATAAATTTAAACTCTGAAATAAATAAAGAATTGTATCCATTAATGGAATTTTACGATAGATTGAGTTACGCCTCGCAAATACTACTTTCTAAAAGATTAACCAATTTTCTTTCAGTACAATTGAACTCAAGCTATATAAGACAGAATTTAGTCTTAGAGTCATTCCAGAGTCATAATCAATTAGCATGCGGAGCAGGTGGAAGATTAAAAATTAACAATAGATTGTCTTTTAATGTTGATTATATCTATAATCTAAATAGACATATAGATTCTAAATATAATAATCCATTGTCTATTGGAATAGATATCGAAACAGGAGGGCATGTTTTTCAATTACTATTCTCAAATGCACAATCTACAAACGAACCAGGATTCATTAGTAACGCTGAGGGGGATTGGTTAAAAGCTGATGTTTTTTTTGGATTTAATATTGTTAGAGTATTTTAATAATCTTATCTAGCTATACTGACGGCTCTTGTTTCTCTTATAACAGTCACCTTAACTTGACCAGGATAAGTCATATTATTTTGTATATCGTCAGATATTTTATACGACAATTCAGAAGCTTCTTGGTCACTAACTTTCTCACTTTCAACCACAACTCTTAATTCTCTACCAGCTTGTATGGCATAAGATTTTAAAACACCAGGATAAGTTAATGGAATATCTTCTAATTCTTTAATTCTTTTAATATAAAGATCTATTGTTTGTCTTCTTGCCCCAGGCCTAGCCCCTGAAACTCCATCACAAACTTGTACAATTGGAGATATCAGGTTATCCATTTCTATCTCATCATGATGTGCCCCAATTGCATTACATACATCTGGTTTCTCTTTATATTTCTCTGCTAATTTCATTCCAATTATTGCATGAGGGGTTTCTGAATCTTCTTCAGAAACTTTACCTATATCATGCAAAAGACCAGCTCGTTTAGCTAACTTAACATTTAAACCTAATTCGGCAGCCATAACTGCACACATATTTGCTGTTTCTCTAGAATGTTGTAAAAGATTTTGACCATAGGATGATCTATAACGCATCCTTCCAATCATTTTAATTAACTCAGGATGTAATCCGTGTATACCTAAATCAATAACAGTCTTTTTTCCAATCTCTATAATTTCATCTGTAATTTCCTTCTTTGTTTTTCTTACCACCTCTTCAATTCTAGCCGGATGTATTCTTCCATCAGTAACAAGTTTATGTAAAGAAATTCTTGCAACCTCTCTTCTAACAGCATCAAAACAAGAAAGTATTATTGCTTCTGGAGTATCATCTACAATTATATCTACTCCGGTAGCAGATTCAAGAGCTCGTATATTTCTTCCTTCTCTTCCGATTATTCTTCCTTTAACATCATCATTTTCTATATTAAAAACAGAAACAGCATTTTCAATTGCATTTTCAGTTGCTGTTCTTTGTATTGTTTCAATTACAATTTTTTTAGCATCCTGCTTCGCAGTCAATTTTGCCTCTTCAAGAGTAGTTTGTATATAGGAAAGAGCCTCTGTCTTGGCTTCATTTTTCAAACTTTCAATTAAAGTATTTTTAGCATCTTCCGCAGATAATTTTGAAATTGATTCTAACTGTGCAACACGTTTCTTTTGTATTTTATCTAAATCTTCTTCTTTTTTAACAAGTAAATCCCTTTGTTTAGAAAGCTGATTTCTTAGATTTTCAACTTCTTTTTCTTTTCTTGAAAGAAATTCTATTTTTTTATTTACACCTTGTTCTTTCTGTTTTATTCTTTCTTGCGACTTCTGAATAATTAGATTTTTACTATTTATAGCCTGTTCATGTTTGGATTTCAATTCCAAAAATCTCTCTTTTGCCTGTAGTATTTTTTCTTTTTTAATTTGATCAGCTTTATTCTTAGCCTCCTCAAGAATACTTCGTGCCTTGAAAGCGTTAATATTTTTTAGTAAAATATAAGAAAAAGAAAAAACAACAATAACTCCAAGAAAGATCCATAAAAACTCGATTTCCATATATCATTTATTTAAATTATTAAAAAAAACATCTAATTAATTAGATACTTATAATGAATATGTGGATCGATAATAAATTATACTTTTGTATCAATTATAGATTCAATCTGTTTTAATGCTTTAAAAACATCATCATCCTCCATAACTTTTTTAGTTTGATTTAATTCAAATTTTGAAGCATACTCAATCAAACACATTGCTAATAAATCCTGTTTATCTTTTATAGCATAATTGTTTTCATAAAATTTTAATCTTTCCTCGATATCTTTAACCGATTTTCTGATAAACTCTTCAGAATCAGGATCTATTCTCATAGGATAACTACGATTTGCTATATTAATTTTTATTGATAGTTTTTCCAATGTTTTATTTATTTAGCAATGCGATACACTTATCGATTTCTCGCACATATTCATTTATTTTTTTTCTCGCTTGCTTCATTTCATCCTCTGAACCGTTAAAAGATTCAGAAATACTTGCCAATTTAAGCTTGTCTTCAAGTTTTTTTATTTTGCTTTCCGCCTCTGATAAAGTAGATTTAAGCTGACTAACGTCAGACTCTAACCTTACATTCTTTCGTTTCAATTCTTCATGTAAATCAACGAACTTGTTTAGCTTATTTAAAATATTTAAAACAGTATTCTTCAAAAAAAAAATAATACTACAAACTTAACTATTTTAAGAAAAGATTAATTATTATTTAAGTCTATATTTGAAAAATTATTTTTAACTCTAGTATTTATGAAAGTGTTCTGCGTCATTCTGCTTCATCTTTTGTTTGTGCCAAATTATTTAATCTCTCAAGAGTATAGATCTCCAGTAGATTTTAAGATACTTCTATCTGGGACTTTTGGAGAACTAAGATCAAATCATTTTCATGCAGGTATTGACATCAAAACAAAAGGAGTTGAGGGTCAAAATATATATGCAATTGAAAAAGGTTATGTGTCAAGAATAAAAGTTTCTTCTTATGGATACGGAAAAGCTTTATATATAAACCATCCTGACGGAAGAACATCAGTATATGCTCACTTAAAGAAATTTAATTCAAAGATAGAGAAGTACATAAAGAAAGAACAATATAAAAAAGAAAGTTTTGAAATTGATATATCTATACAAAAAGATATCCTACAGATTGAAAAAGGAGATATAATTGCATTATCAGGAAACACGGGAAGTAGCGGAGGGGCTCATTTACATTTTGAAATTAGAGAAACAAAAACACAACGTCCAATAAATCCACTCTCATTTAATATGGATGTTAAAGATGAAATTGCTCCAATAATAGATCAATTTAAAATCTACACTGAAATTGATAAAAATGGGACAGTATATGATTGTTTTAAAAAGAATGAGATATATATTATTAAAGATACAATAGAAGTTGATGGAAACTTTGCTGTATCAGTGTCAACATATGATAAGGCGAATCATGCTTATAATAAGAATGGGATTTATTCAATAAAACTTTGGGCTGATAGTGTACTGACATATCATTTTGAAGTAGATGAATTAGATTTTAGTACTAGTAAACATATAAATTCTCACATTGATTATGCAGAAAAAACAAAAAACAATAAGAAGTATCATAGATGCTTTAGATTGCCATTTAACAAGCTAAATAATTATAAAGAAATAGTAAATGACGGATGGATAATTGGGAAAGATAGTATAAGAAATATTAAAATTTCTATTATGGATTATAATAGAAATTTATCTGTATTGGAATTTAAAGTAAAAAATAAGATTCATCATAATGATAATTATATCTGCAAAGAAGACATATTTTATCATAATAAAATAAACATCTTTCAAAAATCCAACGATAGCAATTATATTAAAATATACACTCCAAAAAATTCATTATATTCTGATGAATGTTTTACTTATAACGAAAAAGATTCTGTTGAAGGAGTGTATGGAAAAATACATTCATGTCACAATGAACTAACTCCTTTGAATAAAAAATACACAATGTCGATTAAACCAAATGTACCAAAGGAAATAAAAAATAAGGTATATTTAGCAAAACGAGATAAAAAGGGCAATCTTAAAAATATGGGAGGAGTGTGGAAAAACAATATTTATGAAGCTAGATTGAAAGAATTTGGAGATTTCTGTATTGTTGCTGATACTATCAATCCCATTATTAAAGGTGTAAATATATTTCCTGGAAAAACTTTTAAAAAGCAAACAAATATAAAATGTATAATTAAAGATAAGGAGAGTGGAATTAAATCATATAGAGGAGAAATAGATGGTAAATGGATACTTATGGAGTATGACTTTAAAACTAATGTTATTCATTTTGATATTGACGATTCATTAAAAAGTGGTGATCATGTCTTTACATTACTAGTAATTGATAATGTAGGTAATAAAGGATTCTATAAAGCAAAATTTACAAAATAGCTGGTTTATATTTTAAAAAAATTGATAAAATAATCACTTAGTTTATCTCGGACTTCAGTGTATACTGATAAAATTTCATCTTCAGTTCCTTTTGCAGAAGCAGGGTCAATGAATGATTTATGTATAATTTTTCTAGCTTTAAAATGAACCGGGCATTTATCTTTTGCTGAATCACAAACAGTAAACACGTAATCAAAAAAAACTTCAGAGTATTCACTAACATGATTGGATTTGTACTCTGAAATATCAATTCCAATCATTTTCATGACACTAACAGCATAGGGATTAACCTTTTCTGGTGCTACACCAGCGCTAAAAACAGTAGCTTTTTTATTTAACAACGAATCAAGGATTCCGTGTGCCATTTGCGACCTACATGAATTTCCTGTACATAGGATTAATATTTTTATCATAATAATCTATAAATGTTACTAATAAATAATTCTTTTCTCAACCTCACCATTGTTATAAATAAAAATAAGAGGTTTTCCAATAGTAGGATCTACCTTTCTTCCAAGAAGGTCTGTAATGTATAAAAGAGATTTTTTTTGATTATTTACCTCAAATATATTGGAGATTGTAGAGTATTCATAAAATTCATACTCAGCTCTTTCCGGATACAACATTACAGCATCATCATTTTCTGCTCTTATATAAAACTTAACATCAGTATTACCGTTAAATGGAATGTAGGTTGAATAAATATTATCTCCAGACATTGCATCCCCATTAGTTCCATCATCATACATTTGATAGGATTGAAATTTAGAAGCATACTCGTTATCAGTTATCATTAACTTCACATCTGTTTCGTTAAAAGAGGAAATTGACACAACGTTATCTGAAATATTTAATCCATATAAAGTTGGTGGACTTAAAGATATTTCTGGATGTGATAACAAGAACTGCTTTCTAGCATCAATACTTGACATAATACCTCCAAACCCCCAACCTGTCCATATTGGAGCATCAACATTGCTAAAATACTGTTGCATGGAGAATAATTTATTAAAATCATTATCTGCGGCATTATAAGCTAAAGATTGTAATGTATTGATATTTGATCGAATTATTGCAGTATCTAAAGATTCGTTAACTATAGTACGTAAATGCGCAGTATAAACCTTTCTATAAAAAGGATCATTAAGTAACTTCTCAGCAAGAGGTCTTTGGCCAGGAGATCCATAATGATATGGATCATATTCATAAACATTGGATGGATTCCAATAATCCCAACCCATAATTGCTCCTGTAAAGCTATTATCTAAGTCCCAGGGAATCATCTGAAATAAACCATCTTCAGTTTGATATAGATAATAATTGTGAATGTAGTAAGTGTTGTAGCAATCTAGATTTAAAAGGACCTGATTAACTGCAAAAGCCCATAAAGTTCTATCAATATTTAAAACACTGTCTAATTCATTATAATTATATTTCAGTGTTTTTGTTAAATCCATTAGAGAAGACCATCCAAAATCTGACTTTAAGTCATAACTATTATAATATAAGGTAGTATCGTCACCTAAATATTGTAGGTCTGGTGGTAGGGCTTGTGGAGCACCTGAAGTATCACAAAATCTATCAATATTATCACACTTAAAGAGAGGTCCTGATTTCTCTCCGAAGTGTTTCATAAGGAATTGTTTATTAATTGATTCTGCATTAACATAAAGTCCTAGGTAATTTCCCTGAACATGTAATTTCATAAGATTTGCCTGTCCACTAGGAAGATACTTTCTGTATATACTACTTGCAATAATTTCCTTAAGAAAAGTTGGATCCATCCATGCATTTGCGAGCTTAATCTTTTTGTATTCTAATAGTTTCTGGCCGCTAATAAAATAGTTCATATCAATATTGTATGGAACTTTTGGATTATTATTGTCATTTGGAAGGCAAAAAGTTGAATTTCCTTTATATCGAACACCTACGCTGTCATATAGAACACCATTTAAAGTAAGTTGAGCTGGTATGCGTTCAGAAGGTGCATAATACCATAAATATACTAATGAAGAATGGTAATTAGGGTCATAAAAATTTAAATACAAATCTCTTATTGAATCTGTTTCAAACAAACCTCCAGGTAAATCATATGATTGCTGTGGATCATATAATGTTTGTGAAAAAGAAATAATAGGAGTAGAAAGTAGTAAAATTAATAATCTAAAATACATTTTAATGTGTTTGAATTTTTTTCTTTTTAAATAGATTATCATTATTGTGCCCTCTATATGTTGTGTCAAAATTATCATTTATATTTTGATTTAAACTTTTTTTCTTATTATCTTCTGAAGATTGATGCATTATCTGCTTTTGTGGATAAATTTTAAGAGAAGAATTAGAAAAAGCAACTATAACTGATAAAGAAAGGTAAAATAGAGCGATAGAAAAAATAAAAAATAAAAATAACCTCATTGATGAAATAAATAAGAATCAAATAAGTTTAATAAATGCTCAAATATAAGTATTATTTTTGCTAAACATGAAAAGGTTTATTGTCCTATATCTTATAACTATAATTCCAATATACATATTTGGTCAAAGAATTAATGGTAGTATAACTGACAATAATGGTAAGCCATTAAATTCTGTCAATATATCTGTTGTTGGTGAGAGCGGAGGGTCAATCTCTAATAGCTCAGGTAATTATGAGATTAAAGTTACTGCAAATCGATATATTTTAATTGCATTTAGCTCAATAGGATATAATACTGAAAAAATTAGAATCCCAGCTTTAGAAAGAAATCAGAGCTATTCTTTAGATGTCATAATGAAAAGAACAAAAATTATTCTTGAAGATGTTGTTGTAAAAGATAAAAAAGATCGAGAAAAAGGACTTACTAGAATTAAAATCAAACATGTTGATGTAATTCCCGGAATCAATGGAATAGAAACTATTTTGAAAACACTTCCTGGAGTAAGCTCTGCAAATGAACTAAGTTCTCAGTATTCAGTCAGAGGAGGAAACTTTGATGAGAATCTAGTTTATGTTAATGGCATTGAAGTCTATAGACCTTTTTTGATTCATTCTGGCCAGCAAGAAGGATTAAGTTTTGTTAATAAAGACCTGGTAAGTAATATAGAGTTCTCAGCAGGAGGATTTTCTGCAAAATATGGAGATAAAATGTCATCTGTTCTTGATATTAGGTATAGAAAACCAAGAAAACATGCAGCATCACTTTCATTAAGCCTACTGGGAGCATCTGCGCATGTAGAGGGTGTAAATAATAGTAAGAAATTTAGTTATTTATTTGGGGTGAGGCATAAAACTAACCAATATTTATTAGGTTCGATGGATACGGATGCAGATTACAATCCAAGATTCTCTGACATACAAACTCTTCTAAACTATAATCTAAGTGATAATTGGTCCATAAATATCTTAGGAAACTTATCAAAAAATCGATACCAAATGATACCTAAAGATAGGCAAACAGAATTTGGAACAGTTAATGAGGCTTTAAAGTTAAGTGTTTACTTTGATGGTCAAGAATTAGATGAGTACACGACATATTTTGGAGCATTAACCACAAAATACAAAAATGATAATTTAGGCTTATCATTTACAGGATCTGCATTTCAAACATATGAAGAAGAGAATTTTGATATTATTGGAGAATATTATTTATTTCAGTTAGATAACAATCTAGGGTCTAATAGTTTTGGTGATATTAAATTTGATCGTGGAATTGGAAAATACATGAATCATGCTAGAAATTCACTTAATGCACGAGTGATAAACTTTACACATAATGGTATATTTAATTATTTAAATAATGAGTTGATTTGGGGATTTCGAATGCAGAAAGAAACAATTAATGATAAAATTAGTGAGTGGACATTAATTGACTCTGCTGGCTATATATCACCTCGCCCTCAAGATAATATTGGAGGGAATCCTTCAATTGATCAGCAAATATTCATGAGTCAGTTATTAAAAACAGAAATAAATTTGAATTCGTATAGAAATTCAGGATACATAGAGCTAACAAAAAATATTAATAACTTTAGTATAATTTCAGGAACAAGAGGAGTATATTGGACTTTTAATGAAGAATTTCTTCTAAGTCCTAGAGTGTCAATTGCTTATGCTCCTTTATGGGAACAGGATGTTGTTTTTAGAACAGCGGTTGGAGTCTATTATCAAGCTCCATTTTACAGAGAACTAAGAGATTTGGATGGATCAATTAATTATGATGCAGAAGCTCAAAAATCAACTCATTTTCTTCTTGGTTCTGACTATATATTTTATAAATGGGGAAGGCCGTTTAAATGGGTGTCAGAACTATATTATAAAGATCTTGAAAACCTTATTCCATATAAAGTTGATAATGTTCGTATACAATATCTAGCAAATGAAAAATCAAATGGATATGCTGCAGGTATTGATATGAAAATCAATGGTGAATTCGTTCCTGGAATTGAGAGTTGGGCTAGTATTTCTATTATGACAACTCAGGAAGATATATTGAACGATTCTTATTTAGATATTAATGGTAACATGATAGAGCCTGGTTTTATCCCTAGACCGACTGATCAGAGATTTAGTTTTTCAATATTTTTTCAAGATTACATTCCTAGAAATCCTAATTACAAGATGCATCTTAACCTAGTCTATGGAAGCGGACTTCCTTTTGGCCCTCCAAAAGCTGAAAAATTTCAAGATATTCTTAGAATTCCTCCATATAGGAGAGTTGATATAGGATTCTCGGTAATTATTAAAGAAGCAGGGAAAAAATTATGGTTAGCATGGTTAGATCCATTTAAATCTATTTGGTTAAGCGCAGAAGTGTTTAATCTATTAGACATTGATAATACAGTCTCATATTTATGGGTTTCGGATGTTAGCGGAAGAGAGTATGCTGTGCCAAACTACTTAACTTCAAGACTGTTGAATGCGAAACTAAGTATGACTTTCTGATCAATCCAATATATTTCCTAATGAATCTTCGTACATCCTAGAATATTCATTAATATATCCAAAAGATTTATCATCAATTCTAATCTCACTCTTCGTTACATGTCCTAATAACATAAATGGAGTATTTCTTTTGTTTAGTAAATCTAAAAACTCATCCTCTTGGGTTTCTCTAATTGAAACAACGACCCGACTTGGAGATTCTCCAAATAAGAAAGCATCTTCTCTTATATCAGTAGAAGTAGTAATATCAAATCCTAAGCTATTCTTTAAGCAACTTTCAATAAGCGAAACAAAAAGACCGCCATCTGATATATCATGAGCAGATTCAATGACTTTTTCTTTAATTAGAGTACTGACTGTCTTTTGTAAATCATGCTCTCTATTTAAATCAAAATATGGAGCAGGAGATTCCTTAATATTATGAAAAGAATATAAGTATTCAGAGCTACTTATATCATTAACACATTCACCTAAAAGATATATCAAGTCTGATTTTCCCTTAAAACTAAGCCCGGTTATATTTTCTTTATTTTTTATCATCCCTAACATACCAATAGTTGGTGTGGGAAAAACAGGAGTCTCTCCAGATTCATCTGAAGTTTGATTATAAAAACTAACATTTCCTCCTGTTACTGGAGTTTTAAATTTATTACAACTTTTTATCATTCCTTTAATTGTTCCTACAAACTGCCAATAAACTTCTGGATTATAAGGATTTCCAAAATTTAAACAATTAGTAATAGCCAATGGCTCTCCTCCTGAACATACTATATTTCTTGCAGCCTCAGAAACAGCCATGGCTGCTCCTTCTTCCGGATCAGCATTAACAATTCTAGAATTACAATCAACAGTCATAACAAGAGCTTTATTTGTTCCTTTTAAATTAACAACTGAAGCATCAGATGGATCATTTGTAGTCATGTTAATTGTTCCAACCATAGAGTCGTACTGTTCGTAAATCCATTTCTTAGAAGAAATATTTGGATGAGATATTAAAAAATGGCAAACGCTAATCAGGTCTTTTGGTTCCTTGACACTATTTATGTCGAAACGCTTATATCGTTTAAAATACTCGGGTTCTTTATAGTTTCTTTCGTATATAGGAGCTCCACCCCCTAAAACCAATTCGTTACAGGGAACATCAGCAACTAATTTATCTTGCATGTAGTATTTTATTCTATCTCCTTTAGTTACTTCACCTATCTTTTCACATGATAAATCCCATTTAGCAAATATTGATTCTACAATACTTTCTTTACCTTTCTCTACTACTACCAACATTCTTTCTTGGGACTCAGAAAGTAATATCTCCCAATCTTTCATTTTATCTTGTCTTGTTGGAACTTTATCTAAATGGATAATCATTCCATGTTTTCCCGATGCACTCATCTCATTAGTAGAGCAGGTTATTCCAGCAGCACCCATATCTTGCATTCCCACAACTGCATCTGTCTTTGCAAGCTCTAATGTAGCCTCTAAAAGTAATTTTTCTTGAAAAGGATCTCCCACTTGAACTGATGGAAGATCATCTGCAGACTCTTCTGTAATATCTTTAGATGCAAAAGAAGCTCCATGAATACCATCCTTTCCAGTTAAAGAGCCAACAATAAAAATAGGATTTCCTACACCAGTAGAAGTTGCAGATATTGTTCTATTTTTTTCAACAATTCCTGCAGAAAAAGCATTAACTAATGGATTAACATTATAACAATCATCAAAAAAAACCTCCCCTCCAACAATAGGTATCCCAAATGCATTACCATAATCCCCTATACCTTTAGAAACTCCTTTAACTAACCATTTTGTTCTATCCAAATTAAAATTACCAAAACGTAAAGAATTTAACTGCGCAACTGGTCTAGCCCCCATAGTAAAAATATCCCTATTGATACCTCCAACTCCAGTTGCCGCCCCTTGATATGGTTCTAATGCAGAAGGATGATTATGTGACTCAATCTTGAAACAACATGCTAAACCATCTCCAATATCAACAAGCCCTGCATTCTCTTCCCCTGCTTCTACTAGAATATTAGGAGATTCTTTCGGTAATTTTTTTAGCCAAAATATAGAGTTTTTATAAGAACAATGCTCAGACCACATTACTCCAAAGATACTAAGCTCACAAAAATTTGGAGTCCTTCCAAGAATTGTCTTAATTTTTTCATATTCTTCAGCTAACAATCCCATATCTAACGCCTGATCTACTGTGGATAATTCTTCAACTTTACTTGTCATATTTTAAATAATTATTATACAAACATAGCTATATAGAATTTATAAAAAATCCTTTAAAAGAATGTGTTATTAACACTTTATGAAAAGCTTCTGTTAAAATCGTGCGGATACTTTGCTTGAACATCCTTGTACATGTACTCTATTACTGAGATATCTTTCAAATAATCACCAGATGGAATTATTTTACCAATAACGCCAATCTCTTTCTTTTTATAATCAATTGCCATAATAATAATAGGTACGTTTGCTTTCAAAGCTATATGATAGAATCCGGTTTTCCATTTAGATACTCTTTTTCTAGTCCCTTCTGGAGCAAGATTCAATATAAGATCTTCTTTTTCATCAAAAAGCTTACTTAAGCACTTAACTAAATTATTACGATCACTTCTATTAACTGGAATGGCTCCATTCATCTTTAAAAAAGGAGATAAAAACCATGAAAATAACTCACTTTTTGCAAGATATTTTGGTCTAATACCAACAATATAAGCATAACATCTTCCAAAAACAAAATCCCAATTTGATGTATGAGGAGCGGCAATTGCGACACACTTTAAAGGAAATGCATTATCTCCAATAATTTTCCAACCAGTTATATGAAAGAAAAATCTTGAAATTATCTTCATAGATTGATTTATTTTAAAGCAAAGAAAATACAAATTATTATATTATTATTTAAAAATTGTAGATTTGCCTTAAAATTTCCTACTCAATGAAAAGATTTCATATAAAAATTGTTTTGTGGCTAGCAATTATTTGCCTTAGCTATCTTGTCTATAGCAGTATAAAAGATGAAATGAATTTTGAAAGCGATTCAAAGTTAAGATTAGCTGAAAATATCCAAAAACTGAAAGATTTAAGAAAATTACAAATGGAGTATGAAAAAGTTTATGATTTCTATGCCAATGATTTTGCTAGTTTAATTTCTTTTTACAATAATGACTCTGTTCCTATTGTAAAGATGATCTGGGATGAAAAAAAACACGAGGAATATATAAAGAATGAAGAAGCTGAAGATTTAACAGATGAGCAAGCTATAAAACTAGGAATATTAACAAAAGACACAACATTAGTTTTGGCTAAAGATATTGTTTATGATGACCAATATTTAAAGACTCGAAATATAAAATATCCTCTATTAATTGAGGAATTGTCAATGATTCCATTCACTGATAAAGAATATAACATTCAATCAGGTTCGATAAATAAAGGAAATGTTATTGTGCAAGTTTTTCAAATATCTGCTACTTATAGGGATATATTCAACAATCTTCCTATAGAAAACAGGAAGGGCCTTGACAAGCTTTTAAAGGTTGGTTCTATGACAGAAGCTTCCCTAAATGGAAACTGGGGAGAATAAAAAAATACAAAAGATAGTAGCAAAAAGCTATAATGAGCTTTTTTTTGAAAGATATCATCTTTCAATTGAAATCAGTAAGACAAATTTAAGCTATTGTATATTAAACATAGATAATTTTCATTACGAATCCTTTTTCAATAGTAAAATAAATGAAAATAATATATCAGAAATACTTAAATCTGAAGGATTACTTGAAAATAGATTTTTTTCAAAGTCAGTATTGTTTTCAGGATTTCCAAATACTTTAATTCCAAAATCTATTTTAGAAGATAATAGTGAGGAGAGAATATTTAGACTTAATCATGGAAATGCAAAGAATCTTTTTTGCGAATCATTAAAAAATCTTTCAATAGAAAATATAACGGCAATTCCATATGATTTAACTAAAAATATCGAAGAATTGTTTCCAGATATTTTTTTAAAAACAAGATCATCTTTCTTGATTGACTATTTATTTGATATTAATAACAATGAACTCAAAATCTTTATATGTAATCAAGAAACAGGTTTTGAAATTATAATTTTTAAAGATAAAAAATTAATACTCCAGAATATTTTTAATTGCAATACGATAGATGATAAGATATATTATATTTTATTTTGTCTGCAAACAATTGATGCATCCTTAGAAAAAATCACTGTGCAATTATTTGGTAATGCCAATGATAAAAAATTTACAAATTTATTATCAAATTATATTCCAAATATTAGTTTATTAAATAGATCCAATAAGCTATATTTATCTAGTGAATTTGATAAAATTACTACAAATAGATTTTTCTCACTTTTCTCCCAAATTCTATGCGTATAATATCAGGAAAGCTCAAGGGTTCTAAGCTGTTTGTTTCAAAAAAATTGAAATTGAGGCCTACTACAGATCGTGCAAAAGAAGGTTTATTTAATATACTTGAAAATAAATATCATTTCAACAACTGTAGTGTATTAGATTTATTTTCTGGTACTGGAAGTATTAGTTTTGAATTTTTCTCAAGAGGATGTGATGATATCGTAGCTGTAGAAGGTAATAAAAAGTGCATTGAAAGTATTAGGGAATCGGCAAAAAAGCTAAAAATTAATCTAAGAATTTACCACTCAGAAGCTCTAAGGTTTTTAAAAAATCAAAAGAATAAATATGATATTATATTTGCTGACCCTCCTTATAATTTTGATAAATATAATGAGTTAAAAGAATTAATAATTAAAAATAATATTATAAATGATAATGGGTGCCTAATTATTGAGCATGAAAAAAAAACCGTTTTTGAACACCCTAATATAAAAACAAGAAAGTATGGAGAAGTTAATTTTAGTATTTTTTATATATAATAATTATATTTGAATTGATGTTAATATGAAAAAAATTGCGGTTTTTCCCGGTTCATTTTCACCCTTCACAAAAGGGCATGAATCTATTATAAATAGCGCCCTTCCTTTATTTGATCAAATAATTATTGCTATAGGAAAGAACTCTACAAAAAAACCGATATTTTCTATAGAAAAAAGAAAGAATTGGATAAAAGACATATATTCTAACAATCACAAGATTTTTATTTTAGATTATAGTGGATTAACAGTTGATCTTTGCAAGAAAATGGAAGCGAAATTTATATTAAGAGGCTTAAGAAATGTGGATGATTTTAAATTTGAAAATGATATAGCAAAAACTAATATGAAGTTAAATAATGATATAGAAACAGTTTTTTTTATCCCTCCAGCAGAATTCTCTCACATATCTTCTACATTGGTACGTGATATAATGCTTAATAATGGAGATACAAGCAATTTTATAAGCTTCAAATTTTAACTTAAATAAAGATCTAAAAATTTCACTAATTTCTTTATAGCTCTAGATCTGTGCGATATCTTGGACTTGTCCAAGCTACTCATTTCTGCAAATGTTTTTTCTGAATTAACTGGTTGGAATATAGAGTCATAACCAAAACCATTAGAGCCTCGTTTTTTTAGAGTAATTCTCCCCATTACCTCCCCGCGAAAAAAATATTTTTCTTTATCTAAAATTAAACAAATAACTGTAATGAATTTTGCATTTCTATTCTTAAATCCCTGCATTTCATTCAGCACTTTACTTATGTTTGCTTCTGCACTACAATCCGGTCCAGCATATCTAGCAGAAAATACACCAGGGTTTCCATCTAAACTCTCAATTTCTAAACCTGTATCATCAGACAGACAATTGACGTTATATTTTTCAGCAACATACATTGCCTTGTCAAGTGCATTTCCTTGTAATGTATTCTGATTCTCTGGTAAATCATCATAACAAGAAATATCCTCAAGTCCATGTAAATCTATATGACCCAAAAGCATTGTAGTTATCTCTGAAATTTTGTACTTATTGTTTGTTGCAAAAATTATTCTCATAAAAACTTAACAAAAATCTTATTCAAAAAAGTATAGCTTATATTTTTGTATTTTCGAAAATAATAAGAATTAATATGGTATGCTATTAGATGGTAAAATAAATCCTCTAGAGGATAAAAATTTTCTTAATAAATGTAGAAATTTTGTAAAAGAGATATTAAAAGAAGATATAGGTTCAGGAGATTTAACCACATTATCTACTATACCAAAAAAAGCTATTGGTCAAGCTCGACTTCTAGTAAAAGACTCCGGAATCATTGCTGGGATTGATCTTGCAAAGATATTTTCTATAGAAAGAAGAGGTTTAAATATTAAAATTTTAAAACATGATGGTGAAAAAGTAAAGCAAGGAGATGTGGTATTTACCATAGAAGGAAATATTCATGAAATTCTTTCTGTCGAAAGAAGCATGTTAAATTGCATGCAGAGAATGAGTGCTATTGCAACAAAAACTAGTGAGTATTGCTCTCTTGTTAATGGAACAAAAGCAAAAATATTAGATACAAGAAAAACAACTCCATTAAATAGAATCATAGATAAATGGGCAGTCAAGATTGGAGGAGGGAACAATCATAGATTTGGCTTATACGACATGATTATGATAAAAGACAATCATATTGATTTCTCTCAAAACATTATTTCAGCGATAAAAAAAGCAAAATCATATTTGATTGCTAAAAATACTAGTGTTGATATTGTTGTTGAAGCTAGAAACCTAAATGAAGTAGAGCAAATATTAATTGAAGGAGGTGTTAAAAGAATACTGCTAGATAATTTTAACTATAAAGAAACAAGGAAAGCGGTTAAAATGATTAATGGTAAATATGAAATAGAATCTTCTGGAGGAATAACTAAAAAGAGTGTAAGAAATTATGCTCTTTGTGGTGTTGATTATATATCAATTGGCGAGCTAACACATGCGGTATCAAGTTTTGATTTGAGTCTAGATGCGTTTTAAAAATTTTATTATAAAGACTTCTAAGTCTATAAAACCTTGGGGTTTTTATGGAATGAGTCTTTTTGATGTAGCAAATTTCTTTATAAAAGGTCTAGTATATGGATCTATAACAACAAGAGCCTCCTCGCTTGCATTTAATTTTTTTCTTGCTTTTTTTCCTGCAATTATTGTACTGTTTACCATTATACCTTATATACCTATTGAAGGTTTTCAGCTTACTTTAATTGAATTAATTGACACAGTGTTTCCTGCTTCAACTAGTGAAGCAACTAAAATTGCTATTGAAGAAATCATAAAAAAACGTAATAGTGGATTGTTATCATTAGGATTTCTATTAGCATTATACTTCTCAACAAATGGAATAAACTCCCTGATTTCCGCATTTAATGCATCATTTCATATTAATGAGACGAGATCCTTATTACAGCAATTCTTTCTTTCATTAATATTAACTATTATCCTTTCATTTGTTTTAATTATTACAATCATTCTTATAATATTCGGTAAGTATATAATCAACTATTTGATTCTTAAAGGGTTTATTGAGCAAAATATCACGAATTTAATTCTAATTGCGAAATGGGGATTAATAATTGTAATGTTGTTTACTAGCATATCGATAATTTTCCATCTTGGTCCTGCTATGAAAAAGAGATGGAAAATAGTTTCTGCAGGTTCTATAATATCTACATGTCTTATTATTACAACGTCTTTATTGTTTAGCTATTTCATTAATAACTTCAACCAGTACAATAAAATTTATGGCTCGATAGGTACTTTGATGATTATTTTGATTTGGATTTATTTTAATTGTATTGGACTATTATTAGGTTTTGAATTAAATGCTAGTATTTCAAATGCCAAAAAAAAAAGCAAAGAATAAATTTGAGATTTGTAAATTAGCGTTTAATTTCCAATATCAATTTAAAATGAAAAAAATATCAATAATTGCAGGTATATTGTTTAGCTCCTTGTTGTTTGGGCAAGAGCAAAATCAAAATACAAAAGATACATTATTAATTAAAGAAAATAGATTAGCTACAGACACTATAGTAGAAAATAAATATAATCCGCTTAAAAAACCTAATACATATCGAAATAGTGATAATCCAAATTATTGGAAAAATAAGCTTCCAAAACCTGGATACTGGCAACAGGATGTTCATTATAGGATTAATGCAAAAATTGATGAAAATACTGATATTATTACTGCAACACAAAAGCTGACTTATTGGAATAATTCGAACGATACTTTAGATATTGTATATTTTCATTTATATCAAAATGCATTTCAGCCAGACTCATATTATGATGAACTTCAGAAAGAAAACAAAAAAAATCCTCAATATGGAAAGTATGAATCAGAAAAGCTAGGGACTACTATATCTGACGTTCTTGTTAATGGTCAAAAAGTAGACATGGAGTTAGACAATACTATCCTTAAAATTTACTTACCTCAAACACTTTATCCAAATAAAAGTATAAAATTTGAGATGTCCTTTAAAACCTATTTTGATAATGGCAGTGTAAGGAGAAGAATGAAATCGTTTAACTCTTGGGGATACAAACATTATAACGGAGTACATTGGTATCCTAGAATTTGTGTCTATGATGCAAAATTTGGTTGGACAAAGGACCAGCATCTAGGCAAAGAATTCTATGGAAACTTTGGAACCTTTGATGTTGAACTTACATTTGCATCTAATTTTATTGTTGAAGCAACAGGTTACCTTCAAAATAGAGATGAGATGCTTCCAAAATCTCTTCGTGAAAAACTTGATGTAAAGAATTTTAAAAACAAGGAGTGGAACAGTCCTCCTTCAACTGTAATTCCATATGTCAAAGGAGAAACAAAAACCTGGATTTACCATGCTGAAAACGTACATGATTTTGCGTTTACTGCTGATCCCACATATAGGATTGGTGAAGCTAGATGGAAAGATAAAATTTGCTATTCTTTAGTTCAGGAACCTCATGCAAGCAGATGGCAAAATGCCGCTGATTTTGGAGCTGAATGCCTTAAAGTATTTTCAGAAAATTTTGGAATGTATGTGTATCATAAAGTAATTGTTGCCGACGCAAGAGATGGAATGGAATACCCAATGATTACTTTGGATGGTGGAAGTGATCCAGGATATAGGGATTTATTAGCTCACGAGATTGGTCACATGTGGTTTTTTGGACAAGTTGGTAATAACGAAACATATAGAGCTTTACTGGATGAAGGGTTCACTCAGTTCTTAACAGCTTGGGCGTTGATTGAAATTGATGGAGAGTATATGGTTGAAGGGATACCTAAAAGTTCTTATAAACAAAAATTTAAAAAACCTTTTAGGGCAATTGATAGCGAAATCTATTACTCCTATATTAGGGATGCTTCAAGCTCTAAAGATCCAATACTTACAACACATTCGGATTGTTTTCATGGGGCTCTTGGTCATGGTGGAGGTTATCGTCATGTGTATTATAAAACAGCTGCTATGCTGTATAATCTTCAGTATATCTTAGGAGATGACCTATTTCTCCAAGCAATGAAGCATTATTTTAATACATGGAAAATAGCCCATCCTTATGATGGGGATTTTCGAAATACAATTATTCAATTTACAAAAGTTGATCTAAACTGGTTTTTTGATCAATGGCTAGATACAGATAAAAGATTAGATTATGCTATACAGGATGTAAGGAAAATTGATAATGATGAGTTTGCGATAACTTTTAAAAGAAAAAAAAGAATGCAATCATCGATAGATTTTCAGGTGATTTCAAAAAATGGGAAAATTCATAAATTTCACATCCCAAATAATTGGTTCATAAAGAAGACTGATGCTGTTATCCTTCCAAAATGGCATGGATGGGATTTAATTCATCCAACACATACCGTTAATGTAAAAATTCCCTCTGGCATTTCTGATGTAGTAATCGACCCTACAAATAGATTAGCAGATTGTTATATGCCTGATAATTCATGGAAAAAAAATATTTCATTTGAACTTGATCATAAATTATGGCAATATCCAGACTGGAGAAATTATGAGTTTAGATATCGTCCGGATATTTGGTGGAATGAGTATGAAGGTTTAAAGTTAGGGGGTAATATTAACGGTGGATATCTGAATCATCATCATCTAATTGATATTAGTGCATGGTATAATTCAGGACTGTTGCTGGATAAAGATCAAGCTATAAATAAACAAATCTCATATAGTCTAAAATATAATACAAATTTGGATAATATACATCTTAATACTAGATTGTTTATCCAGAGTAGGTTTATAGCAGGACTTCATACAAATAGCCTGTCTATTAGTAAAAAAAGTGCTTCTGGTAAAAATAAAATAGACGTCAAATTCTTAAGCATGTATAGGTCTGATGAGAAAAGTGTAGACTTTCTATTATATCCAGAAATGTGGATTGCAAAGAAGTTAAATAATAGAATTGATGTAAATATGGAACATAAATACAGATATCATTATGGAGAAGGGAAAATCAATTTAAGAATTGAAAACTCTAGTATAGGTTCAGATTATGACTATAAAAGAGTTGTACTTACTTCCTTGAATAAGAATCGAATAGGAAAGATTCAAGTAAATACCAGATCGTATATACAAATAGGATCAGGGGATAACTGGGCTCCAGAAAGTAAGCTAGGTCTTTCTGGTGCAAACAATGAGGAATTGGTAAGTAATAAATTTACTCAGATAAAAGGATTTATCCCTGATGATTATGTAGGTTATAATAATAGTATTAATCATTTTCATGCTGGAGGAGGGCTTAATCTTAGAGGATATAGCGGATATCTAGCTCCTGAATTCGACGAAAATGGAATTATCACATCTTATAATTATACTGGAACCAGTGGAGTCTCCCTAAATGCTGAGGTTGATTTTAGTCAATATCTTGGTTATAATTTTACAAGATATGGATTTAATGCATATCTATTTGGAGATATTGGAGTAATAACTAACGAAAAACTTAATAGGAATAATCTCAAAGATTCTTTCTCTGAATTAAGAGCTGATGCTGGCATAGGAATAACTTACATATTTAATCATTTTAAACCTCTAGAAACTGTAAAGCCTCTACTAATTAGGTTTGACATGCCTCTTTTTCTTAATAGACCTCCTGCAACTGATGATAATTTCGTTCAAATGAGATGGTTAATTGGAATTAGTCGAGCGTTCTAATGAAAAAGATTATCGTAACAGGTGGAGCTGGGTATATAGGATCCCATACTGTAATTGAGTTAAGTAAAGCTGGTTATAAACCAGTTATTATAGACAATCTATCTAACTCAGATATTATTAATATTAAAGGCATAGAGCTTATTTTGAATCAAAATATAAGTTGGTATAAGGCTGATTGCACAGAAAGAAATCAGCTAGAAGATATTTTTAAAAATGAAAAAGATATATCAGGAGTTATTCATTTTGCAGCTTATAAATCAGTGGAGGAATCTGTTCATCATCCAGAAAAGTACTTTAAAAATAATGTAGAATCTTTAGAAAATATGTTAAATGTAATGAGAAAATTCTCAGTTCAAAATATTATATTCTCATCCTCATGTACTGTATATGGAAACCCAGATAATTTGCCAGTAACAGAATCTGATCCATTTAAGGAACCAACATCTCCATATGGTGAAACGAAACAAATTTGTGAAAATATTTTAAAGAGTGATACGTCACATAGTGTATCTCTAAGGTACTTCAACCCAATTGGCTCGCATAGATCCTGTAATATTGGTGATTGCTCAAAAGATAAGCCTTCAAATCTTATTCCTATTCTAACAGAAGTAGCGATTGGAAAAAGAGATAAAATAACTGTATATGGAAATGATTACGATACCAATGATGGAACTTGTGTTAGAGATTATATTCATGTTTCTGACCTAGCAGAAGCACATGTAAATGCCTTAAATTTTCTTTTAAAAAAATCAGGAAAACACATCTTTAATGTAGGAACAGGAAAGGGAATAAGTGTATTAGAAGCAATTAAAATATTTGAGAAAGCAAATAAATTGAAAATAAGTCATCAAATAGGGCCAAGAAGACCTGGGGATGCTGTAGCAATTTATTCAGATAATAAAAAAATTAAGAGGTATTTAAACTGGGTTCCTAAACGAAGTTTAAGTCAAGCAATGATTGATGCTTGGAATTGGGAAAAAAAGAAATTAAATCTATTATAAAAAATAATCGAACTTATCTAAATTTAACTGATATTCTTTATTCAGTTTGTTATTTGTAATTTTAAATTTATCTCTAATCACGTTAATATTTTTTTTACCTAATAATCTTTTACTCTTTATAGGAAATATGCTGATTCTTGAAAATATATTGCGTGCATATTTATAAAGAAAAGGAATATGAAATAGATAGTATTTGTACAATACATTTCTTCTAGTAAAAATATTGAAAATTCGTGCAAGAAATAAGCTAATATAAGAATACGATCTATTATTTTTTTTAAAATCTAATGAATTAAAGTCAACTTCGAAATTGTGATTTTTAATGAATCTTTTAATAAAAATTTCTGGATTCTGTAAAAAATCTTCATATACATAGACATGAATATTCTCTTTTCCTAATAGCCTTTCATACATTTTTATCTTATCATAATAATTAAAATGTTGAAAAGAAAATAGAGATGCTCGATTATTTCTAGGAAATTCTCTATGATAAAGATAGCGATTAAGTGAATAGGTCCCTCCTTCTTTAACATACTGTAAATAAGATGATGAAATGATGTCTTTCTGATTTCTGATAAAGATAATAACCTCCGAATCAATCAGAGATGATATTTTAATTGCCACAGATTCGCTTAAAAAAGAAGCTAGACCTCCATTATGAATATTCCCAGAAAGCTCTTCATCGCAAAAAATACTATTTGATTTAGGGAGATTTATCTTTTTACTATCATAGAAATATGATTGAATATCTTTTCTTAAGACAGATTTTCTATTAGTTTTTGGGTAAAACTCCTTCTGAAACCAAGTCGTTGCAGTCTTATGATATCCAATATGGAAAATATTCTTCATTTAATCTAATAATATATTATTTAACATCTCCCTTCTTTTATCTGAAGAGAAATTATTAACTATTCTTGATCTTGCATTCTTTTCTAAAGAAGTAATGTCAGAATTTAAAGCGTTATCAATAAGTTCTGCTAATAGTTTCTTATTTCTTTTTTCTAATACAAAACCAGAATCTCCAATTATCTCAGGTAAAAAATTAACATCTGACACAATAGGAATACATTCGCATAGCATTGCCTCGCAGATAGCTACACCGAATCCTTCAAAATTAGAAAGCTGAAGATAGAATTGGCTTCTACTATATAATCTTTTAAGTTCTTTGGGAGAAAGTCTTCCAAGAAAAAATATATTCTTTGGAATAGTTTTGTTTTTTATATCCAAGCCAGCACAATAGAAACTACAATCTGGCTTTAACTTAGCAACTTCAATAATTAAATCAAGTCCCTTTCTTTGAATTTGCTTTTCGTTCATTACAGTTACAAAAGAATCAGGGCTTCTTTCTATACCAGGAATTCTATTCCAATCATCTAACAAAAGTCCATTTGGTACTACTTTATAAGGAGTCTGAATATCTGGAAAATGATGCATAACTCCCAATTCAATACTCTTTTCATTATAGTAAGTATTCTTAGTAAACATTAATGATTCACTTACTGGCAGAAGTAGCTTGGATAATTTTAAAGAGTGTTTAATAAAAAAACTAGTAATCGGACTTCTCAAATTACCATAATTTATGTCAAAGAATTTTACGCAATCGGTACCATGTAGAATAATGAAGAGATTCTTCTTAAATAATTTTCCGAATATAGCAGGTAAGAGAGACCAATACCCCGCAAAAGAAACCAAAATACAATCAGCTCTAAAAATATTAAATAGTAAAAAAAAGAATTGATAAATAAGATTAAAAGGGAGTAACCATTTACTATTCCATCTCTGGTCTAAAGAAATCAGTTTGAAATCATTATCTAGAAGCTTTATCTCCGTCTCGATAAATGTGAATCGCTTTGGATAAATAAATATCAGGTTTTTTCTCTTCATGGAAATTAATAAAGTTCAAATATAGAATTCTAATTTCTAATAAAATATTATTCTTGTTAAAAACAATTGTACTTTTGTAAGAAATGGGATTAATTAATTCATTATTACCTAAAAAAATAAAGCCTATATCTAGAGATATTGGTTTCTACATAAAATCCCTTTTATACAGATTTAGAAGAGGGTCATTTAATATTGAAAAAGAATTAATCTTTATATTAGGGAATCAAAAATCAGGAACGTCCGCCATAGCTAGCTTATTAGGTAAGTATACAAATCAAAAAACATCAATTGATTTGTTTTATAGCGGGTTTAATTACAAAGTTTTTGAGATGTGGAAGAAAAAAGAGTTAAGTACTACTTCTTTTGTTAAGAAAAATAACATAGAATTCGCTTCTAAAATTATTAAAGAGCCTCATCTTAGTGTTTTTTACAATGAATTAAAAAAAGAATTTACAGATGCAAGGTTTATTTTTATTGTAAGAAATCCTGTAGATAATATAAGGAGTATCTTGGATAGATTAGGTATAGATGGTTCGTTAGATAAACTAAATGCAACTGAACTTAAAAAGATTTTTCATTCATGGAATCTGGTTTTTAATAATCAATGGCTAGGATTAGAAAACGGTTCATTCATTGAAAATTTAGCATACAGATGGAATTATATTACTGATATTTATTTAGATAACCAGGATTCTGTCATTCTGGTTAAGTATGAGGATTTTCTATTAGATAAAGAAGAGTGTATAGCGAAACTAGCAGAAAAATTAAACTTAGAAAAAGTTAACTCAATTAATGATATCTTAGATTATAGTTTCCAGCCAAAAGGAAAATCTAAATCAATAAATAAGATTGATTTTTTTGGAAAAGAAAATCTAAAAATAATTAATTCCATATGTAAAAAGGGAATGAATCAACTAGATTACACTTAAAAAGGAAGAAACTTCTTTTTTAACTCAAAATACATATCATTAATATCTTCTGAAAGTTCAAGTCTAATCATTAAAGGAATGAAAAAAGTTATAGCTAGTAATGATCTTATGATTAAATCTATATACATATTTCCAAATAGTGGTATCGCATCAATCAGAAAATAAGTTATTAAAAGAAGAAGAATGGAATAAATAGTTTTGATATCAAATGGCTGGATGTTCATTTTAACTTTCAAGAAAATAAGTTTTACTGTATTAAAAATAAATACAGATATAGAAGTTGCAAGTGCTGCCCCGTTAATTCCAGAAATAGGAATCCCAAACAATTCCCAGTTGCTTGGTATAAATAAATAATTTGCTATAATAGTAATTATGAGTAAACAAATAGTAAATAAAAGATCATATCGATAGTATCTTGAATTAACAATAATAGCACCATTAACTCCAGTAGAGATGTTAAATAATTGTGACAGCCCTACAAAGAAAACAACATATTTTCCATTAGAAAATTTTTCAGGTAGTATTCTAAAGACCTCCTCTATACTCAACCATATGCAAACAAAAAACAATCCCCCTATTAAAAGTTGAGTAATAGCTGATTTTTTATAAATTAAATATATTTTTTTCAAATCATTTTCTTCCCATGCTTTAGCTATTAATGGAGTGGATATAGTAATAATGGATCTGCCTG
>MDSZ01050703.1_pt1 | contig 28271 bp, 27 predicted proteins | sample 811201 | NCBI WGS metagenome assembly MDSZ01 (sample SAMN05326647, study PRJNA326480) | marine metagenome | isolation source: seawater | place: Indian Ocean: North | collected 2010 | reverse complement strand
CTGGGGGTGTGGTGGTCGTCGGTTCAAATCCGGCCATCCCGACCAATTTTTAATTTATATTTCTTTTAATTTCTTCTGAAGGTTTAAATGTTAACTTTTGCCTAGGCTTAATTTTAAACTCTTGAAGAGTTTTTGGATTTCTTCCGATCCTTTTAGGAGTTTTTTTATATAAAAAAGTACCAAATTTATTAATATTGCTAATCTTGTTATCAGCTAAAACTTTAAAAAATTCTTTTACAAAAAAAAGGCTATCTTTATGTGATAGCCCTATTTTTTTTGAAATATTCTTTGCTAAGTCTTTTTTGGTTACTGACAACTATTAAGTACTTGTTCCTGTTCCTGTTCCAGTTGATGTACCTGTTCCAGTTCCAGTGCCAGTTCCAGTTCCTGTATCATCATCGTCATCAGATTCATCATTGGTGATAGTTACACAAATATTTTGAGAAGCTGTATTACCTGAGGCATCTGTCGCTTCTACAACATATCCATCAGATTGAAATCCTCCAGTACAACCAAAAGATTGGATAGTCTCGTAATCATTATATCCAGCTGTTATTGCATTAGATGAAAAAACTAATGTTGATGGCGGTGATGATGTATGCCCTCCACCACTAAATTCAAGTATAGATTTACCATTGGTAATGCTAAGAGTTACTGTTTGAAGATCAGTTGCAGTTATAGCACCAATCGAGGTTGCCCCTTCATCAACAGTATAGTTTCCATTGGTTGTAAATACTGGTGCGGTAGTATCGACAACATTAACAACTCTCGTTGCTGTAGCTGTATTACCAGAGGCATCGGTTGCAGTGTAAGAAATTGTGTATGAGCCCAATATATTAGTATCAACAGTTCCTGATGAGGTAACAGTAACGGTATCCAGATCTTCAGCAGTTGCTCCTGCATCTGAATATGATGAACCTAATTCGACAGTTGCAGGGTTATCCCCAGTAACTGTTATAACAGGTGCTATTGTATCCACAACATTTACTGTTCTAGTTGCTGTAGCTGTATTACCAGCGGCATCGGTTGCTGAGTAAGTGATTGTGTAGGTGCCAACAGTATTAGTATCAACTGTACCAGAAGAAGTTACAGTTTCGCCGCCGTCAGCAGTTGCACCGGCATCTGAATATGATGAACCTAATTCGACAGTCGCAGGATTATCACCAAGTATTGTGATTACAGGAAAGACTGTATCAGGTGGTGTTGGTGATTCGTCTGATATATTATCAATAATTACTATCCCAAGAGCGGCAAGCATTACTTCAATGATTGAAAGTTCTGCAAGCAAACTCGAGCGATCCGTTCCATCTACTGGTGCTTCTTCATCAGATGTTTCTTCAAGATAAGAAACAATAAACTTTCTTCTTTCTAGTAGCTCATCAGAAGAGTAACTATCAAGTCTTTGCGTGATTTCTTCTAAACTTTCATTAGTGATCAAAACTTCATTTGAGTAGATATCTACAGAAACAAAAGCCAATAGTGTAAATACTGATAAGTATTTTTTCATTTTTTACCTCAAAGAATTAATTATGCATAAATACTAAGCTAAACTCAATAAAAATAGGTGCAAAAAATATACAATTTTCTTTTACTCAATTATTTCAAAACTAATTCAGTGGTTTGAATTTAACCAACAGATCATAAAGTGTGTTTTTTCGGACTAATTTTGCACCTGGATCCTTTGTCAAAGGCCTCCATGTGTAATTAACAACATTATTAAAAATAGGTACATTGAAGAAAATTCCTTTATCAAAAGAGCCCTCTCCAAATTGCTCAGATGTTACATCTGTAAAGCTAGCAAAAAATCCGAAACTTACTCCATTTTCAAAAGTCCTCGATAATTCAATTGTGCCTCCTTTATCTCCAGCTAAATATTTGCCATAACTTGCTTTTAAATCAAATGGCACTGCACCATAATTTCTATAGTAATAATTGAAGTGACCAGTGGTTATTGAATAGTCGAGAAGTCCAAAATTTAAATCATAATCTCTTTTTTGCACATCAAAGATTTCAAATCCATAAGCATAATTTTTATCTGGTTCAAAATGAAGATATTCTAATCCATAACCTGTGAACATTTCTTCTAATATACCAAAGGTATACATAATGTGATTGTTAGAATTTATAGATTTGTAACCATCAAATTGAGCTCTACCAATAATTATTCCATTATTAAAATTGTTTAGGTAATCCTTAATATCTGACCTCACTTGGGCAGGATATGTATCCTTTGGAGGATAAATAAGGTCATCAAAATTGTCCCAAAGTGAATATTTTAAATTAGAAGAAAAAAAGAAGTTCTCTGTAAAAATATATTCTGAATCGTTCTCAACTAGGGCAGCAAACTTTAAAAATCCTTCTCTACCAGCAAGAAAAGGTCTAAGTTTAAGGCTAGTCCTTGTGTTAAATTTACTTCTAGAATTTCTCAAATATATTACACTCTTATTTTCAAAAGAAGTTTCCTCAAAATTCTTAATAGCATCTAAATCTGCAATTTTATAATTTACAACAACATCTTTATCAATGTTGCTTTCAGATTTAGCATCTTTAATTATTTGATCAATTATTTGCAAAGAGGAATGTTGGAATTGTGTTACCTCTAAACCAATTTTTTTACTCCCCTCAATAATCTTATTGACTCCTAAGCCATTATTTTGAAGACTGCGCCTAAACCTTAAGTAATCATTTTGTTTTATGCTTTCTTCTTTTTTTATTTTTTTAAATTTATAACCTGATTTATTTTCATTACCTTTTTTATAGATAAATTTTAGCGAAAAGGTATTTCCTCTCTCAAATGAAAAACCAAGGTTAAAATTATCATTTATCTTGTAATCTAGGCCAACCGAAAGAGGAATATCTGATTCTTCATAATTTATAAATCCAGGTGTAAGCGTGGTATCCCTCTCAATTTTAAAAATATACTTTTCTCCTAAAGCATATGAAATTCCAAAAAAAGGAGAAATTGATGAATCTGAAAAATATCGTCCACTTTGAAATTCTCCTCCTACATCATTTATAAGCTCTGGTCTTTCTCCAAAGTTGTCACTCAAATAAATTAATGGATTTTTAAAATCTTTTTCCCCATTAAGATTTCCCCAACCCAATCCAAAATGTAAATCAATATTATTTATTCCATATGATGCAACGAGATATTCTGAGCTATATAGACCAGTCCCTCCAATGTCATTTATACCTAAAGCTAAAGCTGGTAAAACACCTTCTTCTTTTATCCTAATCTTAAAGTTGAATCCTTTATCTTTATAGTCTTGAGAGCAAACAGGATCAGAGGGCTCCTCACAATATGGCTTACCTGCTATATTTGCATAAAATAAAGATGCTTCTAGCCAATCAAAAGGAGATGAGGACAAAGTAATCTTTTGGTCAGGATCCCCGCCATACAAGGTGATTCCATATGAAGATTCATCATAAAATCTTGCTGTTGGTGTATTGATTAAACCAATAACACCATGGTTATTAAAAGAATTGTACTTAAAGCTATCACTTAGTAATAACTGAGTATAAAAAATAAAAATTAGAAAGATGGAGAATTGCTTTCTCATCTAGCTCATAATTTAATTACTTGATAAGTTTTCTATAGCAGCGGCAGAAAAAGCAAGATCAGATAGGATTTGTGTAATAGGAACCAAAGCTTGGATACGTGGATTAGTTACAATAATTTTTCTAGGCACAACTATAGTATCACCTGGATCAAGATCAATATTTTTTCCAAAAATATTTCTACCTGCTCTTTCGATAAGACCATTTGATTTAATGACATATACTTTTCTTTTGTCTGCATATTCTTGGAATCCCCCAGCTTTAATAATGGAGTCAGCCACTGTAAGTTCGTCACTGTGCTCAAATGCAATTGGATTTAATACTTCACCTATAACGTTAACAGCAAATGGATTTTTAGGGATTATTATTCTATCTCCATCAAATAAAATTGTTCTACCTGCTGTCTCAGATCTTGGAGAGAAATCACCAGCCAATCTTCCTAGGTTATCTGGCTCAATTGTTTCAGAAAGCGCGCTTAAAATGCCTATGTCAATAATATCTTCGCCTTTTTGTGAATTTAAAAAAACTGCTTGATTTAAATCATTTTTAGATTTCTCAATAGCTTTTATTTGTCTTTCTCTAATAACTTCTCTTGTTAAAATAATGCCCTCCAAAAGTGCCTGACTTTTGAATTCACCAACCAATTTATATAAATCTTCGACAGTAGAATCATCATTTAGAGTATAAGTACCCGGAAATTCTACAGCACCTTCTACAGTGACAGAAATAAGATTATTCATGGGCGATTTAAAGGTTACAGTATTATATTTTTTTGCAAAAAATTGCATATTTAAGTAATTGTCACTAATTACAATATCTTCCAAAGGATTTACATATGTAGCAAAAGTCTCAACATCGCTCATATCTATTCCAAGAAAATCTACGAATGATTTAACTGAGTATTTACCATATACTGGTAATTCAAAAGATTCATTTTTATAATTTAAAATTAGTTGGTAATCTTCTATTAGTTTTTGCGAAATCTGACTAACTTCAAATGACATTTCAAAAATATTTGCAAAATAAATTCTAGAATTAGGTAAAAGCTCTATGGATTCATATGTACTTGGATCGTTAATACTAAATAAAGTTGATGATTTTACTAAGTTTTCCTGATCAAATTGCTCTAAAACTGCCAACCATGGATAAACATCAACAAAGTTTAATCTAGCAATTAGATCTCTTAAATTACTGTATTGTTTTAGATCATAAAAACCTGGTTCCTCTACTGCGCCTAATACTTCAATGTTAGAAGCCATGTCACTTACATAATTAAAAACATTTATCGATAGAACATCTTTGAGATCTTTATTTAAGTTTTTGGTATTCTCTCTAACTATTTTTGCCTCATTTAAATCTAAAGACTCTAAAGAGATTTTTGAATAATTTGCTGTTTGGGTGAATCCTAAGGCGAAATTTATAATATCTTTTAAGGTTTCACCATTTAAGATTTCATATATTCCAGGGCGCTTTACGGCACCAGATATTTCAACAAATTGAGATGCAGCATTTACAAGTAAAGTATCACCAGCTTCAATATTAATATCTCCTGTTCTATCTCCATTGATAAGCAAGCTATATAAATCAAAGGATGAAATTTCTTTATTATTTCTTATTAATTTAATATCTCTTAGTGATCCTATTTCAGAAATACCACCTGAGTATGCTAATGCGCTAGTAATAGTAGTAAATGGATTAACAAGATAGGTTCCTGGCGTATTAACAGCGCCAACTATTGTAATTTTTTTTGCACTTAAATTTTGCATTGATACATCAATATTCACACCGATATATGATTGATTAATTAATTGAGTTAGTTTGTCTCTGACTTCTTGCAAACTAAGCCCGGCAACATAAATGGCTCCAATTTCAGGGAACAAAATTGTGCCATCAAGATTAACATTTAAATTAAATACAGCATCTTTTGAGCCTGATAAGATAATTCTAAATTGATCTCTCAGAGAAATCCTATAATCATTAGGTAACGGCAAGTCTCCAACTGCTGCTAGAGAAGTTGGCATTGATTGGAAAAAATCATAGCCATACTTTTTACTGGGTATATCAAATGCTTCATCTTCTGGAGTATCTTTCATTATCAAAGACTCATCTTCCTCAATTGGTAATATTTCACCAGATTCATTTAGAGAATTACTTTCTTCATAAAGGTCTTTTGCGATCTGAATCTGCTCTGGACTAAGCTCAGATAAAATAGACATATCTATCTCTTGAACGTAAATATTAAGTGAAAGAATAGAGAAAATCAGAAAAAAGATCTTTTTATGGCTGTTCATATGATGATTTATGAATAAATTATTAACATATTTTACATTTATTTATCGATTAGTGTAGTGGTAGTTATCAGTTAAAATAGTTCTTATTCAAATCCTGGAATAGACACATCATCTAATTCAATGATTGGTCTTAATAAGCTATTAACGCTATTTAGAATTTCCTGATCGGATAAGGTCTTATGATGTGACTGAAAAACAAGTCTTATGCCAACTTTTATTTCGTTAAGTTTGTCATTTTTATAAAAATCAAAAATAAATGAATCCTTCAGATTTTCATCATTTAGATCTAACAAATGATTAATCACAGAACTATACTTTTTTGGATCCTTTATAGAAAAAGAAAAGTCTCTTGTGCTTGTAGGAAATTCAGAAACTGATTTATATTTAATAAAATTAATTTGCCTCGTTCTAGAATGGGATTTATATAAATCTTTAGGGATTTTGTTTATTAAAATTTCTGTATAGAAAATCTTTTCTTTCTTTTTTGATTTGACTTCAGTCCTGGGGATTTCTTTTATTTCAAAAGTAGAATCATTAGTATCTTTATTTAGAAGTTGCTCTAAATATTTATGATCAAGTGGAAGAGAAAAATCTTTGTAATTATGGCCTCTTCTTCCGCTAATTATTATCCCTAATTTTGTCTCTTGATTTATTTGATCACTTTTTGAATAAATATCACTGATTTCAAAGAGTTTAATTGAATCCTTTTGTCTTCTCTCGTTATAAAGAAGATTATCAAGTAATGAATCTCTTAATGATATTCTTAGATGATTTTTGTTTGAATCAAGAGGGTTATCTATTAGTATAGATTTTTTTTCACTACTTGAAGTAAATGGGAAATTTATAGTTTCAGAAAACCCATTTTCCATAAGAAAGAATTTTATTTCATTTAAATCATTCAAATTCTTTCTTGTCTTATTGATTATCTTTAGGGGCTTACTTTGAATATTGTTATATCCAATAACCCTAGCAATTTCTTCAGCAAGGTCATTTTGAGATGAAATATCATGTCTATGAGATGGAACAACAATTTCATCTTCAATATCAAATCCTAATTTACTAAGATATGCCAAATAATCTTTTTCTTTTAAATTTGTTCCTAAGATTTTATTAATCCTATCTATATTAATTGGAATACTTAATTTCTTATCTTTAGACTCATCAAATTGCTTTATTTTTATACTTTTTATTTCTACATGATCATTTACTATTTCGATAAATCTTCTGAGTACTGTTTCTTGTAACTGAATATCAACACCTCTTTCAAACTTATGAGCAGCATCAGAAATAAGATTGTATTTAATGCTTTTACCAATAATAGCTTCTGGCGAAAAGAAAGCACATTCAATCAAAGCTTTTTTTGTTTTTTTTGAACAAGCTGTAGATGCACCTCCCATAACTCCAGCAAGACTTATAATTTCATTATTTAGAGAAAAAATACAATTCTTACCATAAAGTTTTATATCAGATCCATGTAATGTTCTGAAATCCTCTTCGCATGTTCTATTTTCAAAAGTTAATTGATTGCTAATACTGCTTGCATCAAAGCAATGTGTCGGCTGACCTAATTCATAAGAAACATAATTTGAAATGTCAGTAAAAAAATTTACTTTATTATTACCAAGTTTAGAAAAATAGTTTTCAAGATATGGTTTGTATGCACTTATATGTTCATCAATTTCTATTTCTAGAAAACTAACTCTAGGACAGGCATCAGTTGAAAGATTCCTAAAATCAAAATCTAGTGGTTCAATATCTTTCTGAAAGATCTTATATGGGAGTGAATTTCCAAAAAAAATATTTAGGTCTCTGGACAAACCATTTAATGATAAACAATCTCCTCGATTTGGAGTAAACTCAATATCGAATATCTCATCACAAATCTCATGTTCATGACCCAATTGGAAAAGTCTTGATGAAAGGGTTTCTAAAGAAGGCTTTTCAGAGAGAAAGTTTAACAAATCTTGATAAGCAAACTTCATTTAAATTGGCCTAAAAAATCTAAGTTAGATTTATAAAATTCCCTTATGTCATCTACTCCTAGCTTGAGCATAGCTATTCTTTCAACTCCAAGACCAAATGCAAGGCCACTATAATTCTCAGGGTCAATATTGCAATTTTTTAAAACAACTGGATTGACAATACCGCAACCAAGAATTTCCAGCCATTTTCCATTTTCTGACAGGATATCAACTTCTGCAGATGGCTCTGTAAAAGGAAAATATGATGGACGAAACCTTATCTCAACATCTTTACCAAATATATTATGAATAATTTGGTGAATCAAATCCTTTAAATTTGAAAAAGTTACCTCTTCATCAACATATATACCCTCAATTTGATGAAACATTGGTAAGTGAGTAGCATCATCATCTTTTCTATAAACTTTTCCTGCGGAACTAAATGCAAAAGGTGGTTTAGAATTAATCATGCTCCTTATTTGAACTGGAGAGGTGTGTGTTCTGAGTACTTTTTTCTTATTTTCAATGTAAAAGGTATCATGCATCTGCCTAGCTGGATGAGATTTTTTAATATTTAGCATATCAAAGTTAAATTCTTCACTTTCTATTTCGGGACCATGAATCTCTGTAAAACCAATATCAGATAAAAGTTTTAAAAGAAAGTCTTTCGTTTGATTTATTGGATGAAGCGAGCCAAGATTTTTATTTATAATTGGTGGCTCTATGTTGTCCATATTAGACATTGAGCATTTATTTTACTGCAGTCTTTACGATTTTCTCAAAAGCAGAGATATCGTTAGCAGCAAGGTCAGATAATACTTTTCTATTAATGATGATTTTATTTTTAGTCATCCCATTGATAAGTTCTGAGTATGAAATACCCATCTCTCTGGAAGCAGCATTTATTCTTGTGATCCATAAAGATCTAAATGATCTTTTTTTATTTTTTCTATCCCTAAAAGAATATTGCAAAGCTTTAATATGAGATTGTTTAGCAGTTTTGAAAAGTTTTCTTCTAGCTCCATAATGACCCTTTGTAGACTTAAGTATTTTTTTATGTTTACTTTTTGCTGATAGTGACTTTGTTACTCTAGGCATTGCTACTTAATTAAATTTTCAGCTATTTTGAGCGTAGAGCCAGATAGCTTATTTAACCCTCTGTTATGTCTTTTCCTTTTTGTAGACTGTTTTGAAAGAATATGGTTCCTACCAGCACTTCTGGATTTAACAGATGAGGCAGTTCTCTTAAAGCGTTTAGATGCACCCGAATGTTTCTTAAGTTTATAGCCCATAATTATCTATATAATTTACTAATTCTTCTTTAAAGGAGAAAGAACCATTAATAATTGCCTTCCTTCTAATGACGGTTCTTGGTCAACTTGAGCGATTTCAGCTAGTTCATCTCTTATTTTATTAAGAAGATTAAGACCAAGATCACTATTAAGTATTTCCCTACCTCTAAATCGGACGCTAATTTTAGTCTTATTTTTATCAAGAATAAAGCCTTTAATCTTTTTTAATTTAATATTGTAGTCACCTATATCTGTTGACGGTCTGAACTTGATCTCTTTAAGAGTAGTTTTTTTGGTCTTTGATTTGGACGAAGAGATATTTTTTTTTCTTGAAAAAATATGCTTCCCATAATCTAGAATCTTGCAGACTACAGGAACTGCTCCTTTTGGAGAGACTTGAACAAGATCTAGGCCTAAACTCTCAGCTTTCGAAAATGCAACTTTGAGAGGTAAGAGTCCAAGCTTTTCTCCATTAGGATCAATCAAAATAACTTCTTCTGCGTTAATATTTTCATTAACCAGATTCGGATTATTTTTTTTTCTAGCTACTATTTTAAGACCTTTTATTTATGAACACTTTGAAATTTATTAATTAAGAAATAGAAATATTTCACAAGGGTAAGACATTACGCATATTCTAAACCAAAAATATTTTTTCTAAAAGCTTTTAGGGTTGAAGAGTACTTTCAATCCATTTATCCTCGATAAATTTAAACTCATCTCTCTTGTTCAACCTAAATTTGTTTCCCTCCCAGAACTCAAAATAATTGGGTACAAAATAAAAGCCTCCCCAATTTTTGGGTCTTTGTGAAATAAGTTCTTCATTTGCAAGAAAATTTTCATAGTTTTTTTTAACTTCTTCAAAACCATCTATTGGCATGGATTGATTTGAGGAATGAGCCAATGCATTTTTTTCTTTAGATCTTTTTTTATAATGAGTATCTGAAAAGTCTTCTGATGCCCTGAATATTTTTCCTTTAATCCTTATTTGAATATTTATTACTGGCCAAAACTGTACTGCAGAGATTTCGTTAAAAGATTCAAAATCTTTTGCTTTTGGAGAATCATAATTTGAAAAAAAATACCATTTATTTTCAATTATATATTTTAGGTTAACTAATCTTGAATTTATTTGATTAGTCTCTTTATTGAAAGAACTTATATTGATCGCTTCAATACTTTTTTGTTTTTTACTAATAGCCTTCTGAAAATAATCCATAAAGATAGCATATGGTTTTTCATCTGGAATGTTTTGAAGAGTAATCATTTAGGGAACTCATGATCAATTGTTTTATTTAATCCATCTTCTAAACTAAAAGGAGCAATAAAATCATCAGGAATACTATCTGAGTAAAAATGAGAAGAAGCTAGAAACTTCTCAATTCTGATTTTGCTTATTGGAAGAGCTTTTTTGGTTATCTTAGAAAAAAAGTCGGCTAGCACACCAATTGGCATTCCAATTTGTTTAGGTATCCTCATACCAATAGATTTTGAGTTAAATAAATTTCTTTTAATAATGTAAACAATTTCATTCATATCTAGGCTTGGTTCATCTATATAATTAAATAAATAGAAATTCTTGTCTAATTTTAAAGAATAATCTATAAAGCTTGAAACATTCTCTACAAAAGCCATAGATTTAACGTTCTTTCCATTACCAATCATAATAAATCTATTATTAGAGATTGAGTTAATTAAATTGAAAACATTTCCTCTATTATTTGGACCAAATATCACTGTTGGTCGAACTATGACCAAGGACCTCAACTTAGGATCCTCGTTCCACCAATCTATATATACTTTTTCAGCCTCATATTTAGTTCTTCCGTAATCATTAAAAAAATTAATCTTGCCGCTTTCCGATGTTTTTCTTTTTGTGTGACCATAAACAGCAACAGAACTTGTAAAGATAATTTTATTTATTCCAAATTTTCTAGCAGAATTACAAACATTTTCTGCACCTCCAACATTTACTTGATCATATTTTGAAATTGGAAATACATCGTCCCTATGTTCTGCAGCTAAGTTTATTATTACATCATAATTTTCTAGCTTTGACAGAGTCTTAGGTTTTGTTACATCAACGAAAACCTCATTTTTGCTATCCTCAGAAATTCTTTTATCTCCAATACAAAAACTACTGTTATTTCTTTCAAATAGATTTCTTAGGCTAGATCCAACAAATCCACTTCCGCCAATAATGAAGATTCTGTTATTACTCATAATTTTTCTAAAATTTCCTATACTTCAGTAATCCAGCAATTGTATATAATGTGAAGTATTTAAATGAGTCAAAAAGATTTAATTTTTCAAGATTTCTATATGCTTTCCAAACCTGCATTGCTGAATAAAGTTTATTTCTTGAAATAGAATTATCCATAACGCTGTACCTCATTAAATCTTCATCGAGACCAATCCCGATACCTGTTTTTTTTAGAATCCGCAGCCAACAATCAAAGTCATCGTAATATGTATCTTTCATATAAATGTTTGGAAATAGTTCTTTTCTTATTAGAACAGTTGACGTAGCAATAATATTACCACCAAGAAGTTTTTTATAAGTAATCTTCTGAGGTACGCCTATATAAGAACCAACTTTATTTCCGTCTGGACTTATTCTTCTGAAACCAGTGAAAAAAATGCAAACATCTTTATTATTTTTTGCTAAATTTAGAGTCTTTCTTAGTTTGGACTCCAACCACATATCATCACTATCCAAGAATGCAATGAAGTTGCCTGATGCTTTTTCAATTGCAAGATTTCTACTCTTGGCAGGACCTCCATTCTTTTTTGAAAAGACCGGTTTAATTCTACTATCTTTTTTTGAATAGAATTCAATAATTTCTTTAGTATTGTCTTTTGAATCATCATCTGCAATTATTAATTCCCAATTTTTATAATCTTGATTTATGACAGATTCAATTGATCTACCAATTGTAAAACTGGAATTAAAGGCAGGCATGATAATAGAAACTAAGTTTTTTTTCATTGTTTCTGATGCTCTGTTTTCAGTTTATTGTAACTATAAATCGATGGTTCAAAAATCATTGCTAGAATGAGTGCAGAAACTTTTACCCAATAAGTCCATGCAACAAAAAATTCAATCATACCACCTAAAATAACAAGTGATATGCCTTGGAAAACATACAAAGCTGCAGTGGTAGCAATTACTTTACCTGCTGCAAAATTTAAGACAATAAGCTTTGCTGAATAGGCAACCAATAATGCAGTGAAAAAAACTGCTATAAAACCATAATATATCCCAAAAACTTCAAATAAGATTTCAGGATAGCCGCCTTGTAATTGAGTGCCTTGCAAAAGTAACTCTTCTGCTCTATCTATTCCAAGCTCCTGAACCATTAGATATTGAATTCCTGCATTCCTTCCGCCAACTAAGGCAGTGGAAAAAATGAATGTGATTGCAAATGCTGGCTGCCAAACATCATCAAGTAATCTATCCCATGTAGCCCACCACAAATGAACTGGCTGCACAAAAAGTCTCTCTGTCAATGCTTCTAATCCTGTTAATTCAGCATTTGAAACTCTTACATTAAGGTACGAATTTAAAATAGCATAAATCACAGTAAGTAATAAAACTAATAAAAGTATTGATATGTAAGGGAAGATTTTTTTTATAATAATTTTTCTTAACTCTTTATTTATTAAAAAAAATAGTGAGGATGGAAGAATAAAAAAAGAAATAAATTGAAAAAAGCCTGAGAATCTATGACCAACAATAAATGCATAAAATAAGATAATTCCAAGGAGGAATAAAAATCTTCCATCGGGCATTTTATTTTCCAATACAGGTCTTATGAAAAAAGCTCCCATCCAAAAGATTCCCGCTCTTCCATGAGAAAATAAAAACTGATGCAAAATACCAGCATGATTTTCTGCATATTCAAATCTTTCCATTCCAGAAAATAAAGGTATTATTCCAATTAAAAAAAGCGAGATAAAAAGTCCAATTACAAAAAATATGCAAGCGAGATAGAAGACTTCAACTAATGTTTTTGATAGCTGATTACTGAACCTTCTTGTATTGGAAGGCAATTGAGATTTACCAATTTTTCCTAAACTGAATACCCAAAACCAGGCAAAACTTGTGATGAAAATGCATGCAGCAAATGCTAGACCAGAATATCTATTGTAAATAATAATTGAATTACCACCTTCTGTTGGAATCAATCCCTCTAGAGAACTGACGTAAGCAGATGAAAGAAGTCTCCAGAAGAAGAAGAAAAGAACAAAAAAAAGTGCAAAAAATACAACAGGTCTTCTATAAGATTTAATACATAAATATATAAAAACAATTAAACTAGATAAAATATCAACAATCATTTTTTTCTAGAAACTCTTTAATTGACGATGAAAATTCTTCAATCTTAGATTCACTAACAGTGTATAGATCTCCGAGATAAGACATATCCCAGACATTAGAAAAATATCTTAAAACATCATCTTTATTAAAATCTAAGTCTAAATCCTTTTTATTCAAAAAGAGCGGCTCGATTTCACTCAGTTTTTCTATTTTATTTACAAACATTGAATCGCTATAAAATGCGCTACCTAAAACAGCGATCAATTTATTTTTTAGTATTGCTTCTGCTCCAGCTTTTGAGTTAATTGTTAGTACCATTGAAGCTTTATCAAGCACATCAAAGTTATTATTTTTTGGGGAAAGCAACCTAGTATTTGAATTTTCTAAAAGTTTCTTAAGAGATTTAAAGTTTGTTTTGCCTATACAAGCTGGATGCTCTTTAATTGCTATAACAATTTTAGAATTAAAAATTTTGTGTATCTCCAATATTGTATTCAGTTGATCAAGATATTCCGGAGATCTCAAAGTTAAAGCAGCATCACCAGGAACATGAAGAGGAAAATAAATAAAATCGTCTAAATCCTCAAGCTTTGTATAATAAGAATTTAATCTTAACTGATTTATAAACATCATAAAGTGAGATTTAACATGAAATGTAATGTGGCCAAAATCCTGATATTTTCCTAAAAACCACTTATCAAAAGTCTTTTGGAAAAATCTTCTAAAATTATGGATATTTAAAATTTTAAAAATTGGTAATAGGTAATGGTCTTTATCTTTTTCAGGTATTACAACAGTCTTTGAGTCTAAGGCTTTATCTAGATACTCATTAACTTCTTTTAAGTCTCCATGTCTAAAATTAGATGCTATCTTTGGTGCCTCAAAAGAGTTTTTAGTTATAAAGAATCTACCTTTAAAAAAAGACGGCTCAAGGAAGTAGCAATCAACATTTGAGGAGTTTGCACCTAAAAATGAGCCAGTAACGGATACGAATCCTCCAAGCTCTTGGATCATGATAGGATTCTTAGGTTTAAATCTATTGCAAATATCTTTTGACATCAATACACATTTATAAAGTTTCAAAATTATTGAACCGACATCTTTAATATTAAAAAAGTTTAATTCATGTTTAATCCATTTATCGACATCTTTTATATTCTCTTTTCTAAGCAAACTAATTGCTTCATTTGTATCACAGGTTGGCATAGAAAATTCTGAAAAAGAGTTTACATAAAAACTATTTTTTCTAAGTATTTCAGTGCTTCTATCATCAAATGATAGAAAAGCAATTTCATATCCATTAGACCTAAGTATTTTCGCAACTGCTAGCCAAAAATAAGTCTGATATTCGGCAAGGGTAGATATAATTATCATTATTATCTACTTTTTGAAAAATAAAGTATGCTTTTTTCAAGCTCAGACTCATTTCCTGTTAGAGTTGATTGATAGTGAGAATAATCTTTTTCATGAAGAAAAGGAAACGATACGTAAGTTGCTGTATATAAAATTCTTTCATGATCCTTCTTTAGCCTCCCGCCCATATGAAGGCACCTACTTGTTTCAATAAGAATTGCTTTTGAAGTATCTCCCAAAACTTCATGTTTTGAATAGTTAGAAATCTTGCTTTCATCATCAATTCTTGTTTTTAACATTGAGCCAAAATTATCAGATGTTGGACCATCAATGAAATTAAATGGTCCTGAATCTTTATCTAGTACAGGACTTAGGTAAATTTGAAGCTTTAAGACCCTTGTATCATCATAATCTCTGTGCCAAAGTTGAGATTCTTTAGGCATATCTCCAGTTCCTATGCTATGGAAGACTTGAACAGATTCTAATATCGGGACTTCGCCAAGTGATGATGAGACTATATTAATTATTGGTTTTGATAGGGCTAATTCTAAGAATGGATTATAGATGTTAAAGTTTCCCTCCAAAACATCTTTGTCTAAGTACCTAGTCCAAAAGTCTTTCCTTCTTTCTAGCTGAACTTCCTTTATTGCACCTAAATTAGTTTGTTTTTCTTGGATATTTAATAAAATCTTTTCTATAGTAGATTTATTAATTTCTTGATCTAGATAAACGAAACCATCTTTATTTAATTTGCTAGCTTTTGAAATTTCATTTTCAGAAAATACTATTTTTTTAAAAACTTTATTTCGCTTTAAAATATCTAAGGGCTTAAATAGCCTAAAAATATTTTTTACTACATACTTAAATGGAGTTCTCATGGCATACCACTTCCATTTTTTTATTTTAGTAATCATGTCTTAAGAATTAATTAGCTTTTAAAGTTTATCTTAACAAAATTAAAGAATTCATTCCTCGATGCAGTAGGAATAATAAAAAAAATATTAATAAATATAATTAATAAAAAAGAAATTAGAAAAACTGCCATTGCGATTAAAATATTTGCTTTTACCAGTTCGCCAAAGAGTATAAAAAGAATTAGTGAAAAGATAGAAGAGGTAAGTAAATTAGTGAATAGTGATAAATTAAAATCATGGGGTGTCTTAAGAACCTCCCTTGTTAAATTAAAAATAGGAATAGCAACTACAATTGAAGCAAATGTTTGTCCTAAGATGAAAGAGTAAAATGATAAATCAAAGAAGAAAAATATTATTAAAGAAAAAAATATCTGAAAAATCGTTTGAAAGAATATTAAAGAATTATATCTTTTAAAAGCCTGCTTATCGGCAACAAGGAGTGTCTGTAAAAATCCATTTATTGAAGATATTAGAGGAACTATCATCATTATTGATAGCCAGATGCCATATTGAGAGAATTCATCACCAAGCCAAATACCAAGTATCATATCTGAAAAGAAAATTATAAAAATAATAGGGTAGGTACAAATTATTGAAAGAACCAAAGATCCATTTCCTCCTATGTTTGCAAATGTTTGATCATCATCTCTTGAGAAAAGTCGCGCTGAAACAGGGATTGCGGAACTAACCATCACTCCAATGAAAACTTTGCCAAGACGAGCTAATCTAATAATTGCATCATATAGTCCTAAAGCTATAGGTCCAATTAGAATACTTACCGTAAATGAACCAAAATATGGTTGAATGTTATTAATTAATCTATTTTTAAAAAATTCAAACCCTCTTTCTTTAATCCAATAAATGTCTTTTTTATTGAATAAAAAATATCCAAGATTTCTATTTTTTAATAGATAAATCGCAGCAAATAATGAAAACAAAAACCTAAAAAATAAAGATATTAAAAAGGCATATGCGATATAGATAAAGTTTAAGTCTACCTGAAGAAAATAAAGTGCCAAAAGAAAATATATGATGCTGCTAAAGAGTTCAATTATCCTTAATGGCAAAAACTTCTCAAAGCCTTTTAATATTCCCTCAAAAAAAAGTAATAAAAACAAGATAGGTTGAAGAAATGAGGTATATTTGATTAAACTCGAAAAATTATCGTAATTTTCCCCAGACAATGAAAATAAGTTTGGTATTTGAGATGATAAAAGAAATAAGAAAAAACCAGCAATAATTCCAATCAATAAAAGAAGAATAAAAATTATTAATAATTTATTTTTAAGAAAGTATTTCTTCCTATTCTCTCTATAGGATGAGACTGCGATCGATGTTATTTCACCTAAACCAAAATCTATGACTGACATTAAAAATAGAGGAATAAAAAATCTTGCAATCATAATTATTCCGTAGGCTTCAATTGAATAACCTTGAATAATTAGAGGAACTAAAATCAATCCCAAAAGAGTCATTAAGAAATAACTGAAGATTGTTACAGATGAATTGAAAAATAAACTTCTTAAAATTTAAATCACCTCTTAAAAATTTTGATTGCTCTATTACTTGATAGCCTGCTCTTAAAACCTATATCAATATCTGTGTTTGGAAAATCGCAAGTCAGGCCCCCAAAATGATCGTTAATATCTTTTAGCTTATCCAATATATTTTTAACTTCAGCAAGTCTAAAACTTTTTGAGTCTTCATTCTTTTTCTCAACAAATAAATTGTAAATAAAAAAGTAACTTCTATATCCTAAGAACAATACCAAGATATCTTTTAATCTTGAAAAAATACTTATTTTTGGGTCCCTGATTTCAATTAAATCCATCTTAAGAGCTGCTAAAATTGCATTACATACCCTCTGATTAGCTTTTCCATCAATTTTATGAAATCTTTTCTCTATTTCGTTTCTAATTTTAAAATCTTTCTTAGGGTCTCTTGTCTTGGTACTAATATCTAAAAAATGTTCAAAAAAATCCTCTTTTGAAGAAAAATTAATACTGACCATTTGGGCAAGCGGTACCTCAAGCTCTTTAGATGAAATCCATGCTGGAGAAAGTGCTTTTTTATTCATCATAAATGCCTCAATAGAGGTTAAGCAGTTGAGATGAATTAAGTTTTTACAATTTGAGATTTGCCTCATTGATGAGCCGCTTGTATTAAGGGAAACATTATCAAAAACAAGCAAGTTTGAATAAGGTTTTGAATCTTCAAAGGGATGAGGTCTCAGAACAAAAGATTCATTTTGAAATTGTTCAATCAATTCTTTAAGAAATTCCTTCATTTTAAGAAAAGTTTTTTTTGTCTCACTTAGTCTAAATTTTGCAGCATCTTTGCTATATCCAATCTTTATAAAATTATTTAGCTCAGCTTGCTCATTGTTAGAAAATTTTCTATTTGCTAATGGAAAATTAGTATTAATAAGGGAAAAATCTTTGATATTTTTACTTATATAAAAACTGGTATATTTCTGAGAGCAAAAATCATATCTTGGATTGCCAGTCTCAAAAAGTCTTTCCTTTGAAATAAGCCTTCTTTTTAGGAGAGCTTTATATTGACCTGATCCCCAACAACAAAAAAAATCTAGATACTCAGATAATCCAGTTTGTGAAATTACATTTGCATAGGCATTATCATCCTTTTCCCCAGCTCCCTCAGTATCTAAAACTCCAACTTTTATGCCTTTTTTTTTGAACCTTTTAAATCTCTCCACATTATTTTTTCTTAGATAGTTAAATACAACTAAATCGATATTGTTTGCAATTACATCAAAGTCTTGGTCATACATACCAATTAAATATACTTCTATATGTTTTGTTGCAAGACTTGCAGCAAGAAGAACGAGCCCCTCTAGGTCTCTTAGAGGATTATCAATAATTATTGCAACTTTTTTCATGAGATTATACTTTTATCATAGTAAGAATTATCGCCCTTAAGATTCTTAAATTACTGAAAATAATCTGGCCAAATCTTGGCTCATCCACTCTTGCTTTAACTTTACATTGTATTTGCTTAACTGCTTTATTGTTCCTTAGAGCAAAAAATAATAGCTCTGTTCCAATTGAGCCATAAGAATCGAAATGACCAAGCTCTCTATAAAGACTGTTGTTATATGCTTTCATCCCACATAAAGGATCTTGTATTTTATAAAATTTATTAGAATATATTGTAAATAAATACTCTGAAAACCTTTGGTGCTTTTGTCTAAATCCTGCTACCACATCATATCCTTTTTCAAGAAAAAAAATAAAGTCTGGAATCAAATTGAAATTATGCTGACCATCTGCATCCATTGTCAAAATGAATTCATAGTCTAAAAAAGATGCCTTTTCAAATCCTTTTGATAGAGATTTGTCATAGCCTAAATTTTTTGAGTTCTTTAAAACTAATGCTCCCGATTTAGTAGAGATATCGTATGTAAGGTCTGTTGATGCATCATCAATGACAATGACGTCCCCATAGGTTTGGGCATTTAAGATCACATCTTTAATAGTACTTGCTTCATTAAATGCTGGAATTACTATTGCTAGCTTAGATCTTTCCATCTAATGATATCTCCTTTAGGAATAGCCCTGTTGATCTTTTTTCCTATCAGATCTTTTTCATGATAAGGCTCAATTCCGTCAACCGGACAAGGCCTCAAAGGAAATAGGTCGCTTTCTGAAATTATATATCCCGATTCGAGATCTCTTGTTGCCCTAATCGCTCTTCTTTGAACAACTACAGTATCTTTTTCATTATTTTCTACTATCTTTTTTCCATCTCCCAAAGATAATTCTAAATCTCTTGTAGCTAGCACCATCTCTTCCCAAGATTTTGGATTCATAGAAAAAAGATGATCTGGACCCTCTCTGTAATTGTCATCAGTAAAATGTTTCTCAATTACTCTTGCGCCCAATGAGACTGCACCAAGCACTGTTGTGTGTCCAGGAGTATGATCACTAAGCCCTAAAACAACACTAGGAAAAATATCTCTATATTGCTTCAGTACATTTAGGTTAATAAATCCAAAATTTTCCAAACTAGCAGTGTAATTAGTATTACATTGCATTAAGCAAAAATTATCATTAATCTTAAGGCTCTCCTCTACAGCATTTTTTACATCATCAATTGAGGATGCTCCAGTTGCTAAAATATATGGTTTACCTTTTTTTGCCATATGTTCAATAATCTTGTGCCATGTAATATCTCCGGAACCAATCTTGTATGCACATACATATTTATCAACTTTATCAACAAGTTCAAATGAATAAGGACTTGTAAAGAAGTGAATACCTGCATCATCTGCAGCTTTTTTGAGTTTTTCCGTCCATTCAAATGGAAGTGAAGCATCTGCGTAAGTATCAAAAACGGATTTTTTCCATGAGGACTGATGAGACATTTTTGATCCAAGATTTTTAAAACCAAAGTCACTTACTATTGTTTCCGCCTGAAAATGTTGAAATTTAGCAGCATCAGCACCCTTTTCAGCACATAAATAAATTAAATCGATTGCGCGATTTATTTCTCCATCATGACTTGCAGCAATATCAGCTATAAAGTAAGTTGGGTAATCCTCTCCAATCTTTTTATCTTCAATTTGAAAAAAGTTTTTATTTTTAGACATCTTTATAATCTCCCGTAACTCGCTTAATCTCATCTTGCAGAGTTGGTAAAGTTATTTCAAGTGTATTTTCAATTTTTTGTGAGCTCATTATCATATTTCTTGGTCTTGGAGTTTTTAATTCTAAATCTGAATAATTTATTTCTTGGTAATTTAAATAATCTTTATTTAATAAATTACAAAAGTAGATTATAAATTCTGCTTTGCTCATTCCAGAGCTAGACCCTAAGTTAAATATTCCTTCGGTTTGAGTGACTATAACTTTGCTGATAACACTGGATAAAGTGCTAATAGAAAGAGGTGAAAAGTATACATCTTGAAATATTTTAATCTTTTTATTTTCTTGGACTGAGTTATATATCCAGTCTGTAAAACTTTCCTTATTATTTTCACTTTTTCCAAAAAAATTAGTTCTTAAAATTGTTGATCTTACCGTTGAAGCAATACTCTCTCCAAAATATTTTGAAAAAGCATAATGGTTTTTTAATGTAATTTTTTCTTCATAATTAATTGGTGATGAATCATATAAATGATCTGTTGATATATGAATGAGGTGACTTCTGTTATCCTTTTTTATCCAAGATACAATATCTTCAATTGTCTTAACATTTGAAAGATATGCTTCATGAGGATTAGACTCACAAAAATCAACATCCGTAAGCCCTATTGTATTCAGTACTATATCTGGTTGATGTTTATTAAGAATAGAAATCCTATCTTTTGTATTAAGACGAAAGTTCGGGCAAATAACTTCAAAATCTTGATAAGATAAGTATTTTTTAAGGCTAGTTCCTAGCATTCCAGTTGAGCCAAGCAAAACGATTTTCATGTTTTTCTATCCATGATTTGAAATAGCAACTCTGCTCTTTTCCAATCTTCTTCATTATCGATATCTATAACTCTCCAATTGGGCACAGGGAGACCAATCCCTGAGCTATGCATGTTAATTTTATTAACCCAAGCACTCGTTTTTCCCCAATAAAATTGTCCTGCATCGTGATAAAGAGTTTCAAAATCTTGAGTTCTTTTCATTTCATTTTCTGGATATGTAAAAGATAAATTACTTTCTTCATTCATCCTTAAAGATCTTTGAGGCGGGTGAGGAAATTCAGTAACAGGATATACATAATCTGAATTGCTTTTAACAAGTAAATTGAAGGCTTTTTTAAGATCTTCTTTTTGTAAAAATGGAGAGCATGGATAGATACAGCATGCATATTCTAATTTATCCTTATCCTCTATAGAATTAATTGTATGAGCAATAACATCAATAGTAGGAGAAAAATCATCAGAAATATTATCAGGTCTAATAAAAGGTATTTCTGCACCAAATCTTTTTGCAATCTCAGCTATTTCATTGCTATCGGTACTTACAACTATCTTATCGAATAAGCCAGATTCTTTAGCAGCCTTTATAGCCCAAAAGATTATTGGTCTTCCATTAAATTTTCTTATATTCTTTTTTTTTATTCTTTTGCTTCCACCTCTTGCAGGTATAATTGCAATTTTCATAATATTTGATCTCAAATCTTACCGATTTTCATTTCATTTTTTTTAATCCATTCTAGTAATTCTTCTTTTTTCATCCATTCATCATTAGTATCACTTTTATAGATAAAATCTTCTGAAACCTTAATGCCATCCTTTATTCTTCCAGGATCGGATCCCCAATCATAAATTACAGGTAGAATCTTAAAATAGTCATTATATTCATAAGTATTTTCTGCATCCTCAAATCCAATCATCTGTTCGTGAAGCTTCTCACCTGGCCTAATTCCGATTTCTTTTTGAGTCACGCCGGGCGCAACGACCTCTGCTAGGTCTTTGACAGTCATAGATGGTATTTTTTTTACATAAATTTCACCGCCGCACATGTCCTCCAAAGCATGAAGAACAAGATCAACTCCATCCTCAAGTGAAATCATAAATCTTGTCATTCTAAAATCAGTAATAGGTATAAAATCATCATTCCTCATCTGCATAAAAAATGGTATTACTGATCCACGTGAACCCATAACGTTACCATATCTTACTACTGAAAACTTCGTACTATGCTCTCCTGAATAAGAGTTCCCAGCAACGAAGAGCTTATCGGAAGCAAGCTTTGTAGCTCCGTATAAGTTAATAGGACTACTTGCTTTATCAGTAGATAATGCCACTACTTTTTCGACTCCTTTATCAATACATGCATCAATTAAATTCATCGCCCCAATTACGTTTGTTTTCACACATTCAAAAGGATTATATTCTGCAGTAGGAACTATTTTTGTTGCTGCAGCGTGAATGACAACATCAACGCCATCAAGTGCTCTATAAAGTCTATCCTTATCTCTTACATCTCCAATAAAAAATCTTACCCTATCATCATTCTTAAAGCTTTTTGCCATTTCCCATTGTTTCATTTCATCTCTCGAGAAAATAATAACTTTTGCAGGATTACAATTTTTAAGGATTATGGGGACTGCCGTATTGCCAAATGAACCAGTGCCGCCTGTGATAAGGACAACTTTATTTTCTAACATTAGTTTTCTCCGGAAAGTACTTCATCAAAATATGAAATTGTTTTAATTATGCCCTTTTTAAGATTTACTTTGGGCTCCCAATTATTTAAATTTTCTTTTGCAAAAGAAATGTCTGGCTTTCTCTGAATCGGATCGTCTTGAGGTAAAGGTTTATTGACAATATTAGATTTAGAACCTGTTAAATCGATTACAATTTCAGCAAGCTCATTGATTGAAAACTCATCTGGATTACCAAGATTAATAGGAGCTTCAAGATTCTTTTTATGATTCATAACTCTTAAAAAGCCATCTATTAAGTCATCAACATAACAAAAACTTCTAGTTTGGTTTCCATCACCATAAATTGTCAAGTCCTCTCCATTGAGAGCCTGTACAATAAAATTACTCACCACTCTTCCATCATTCTTATTCATTCTGGGGCCATAGGTATTAAAAATCCTTACTACTCTGGCATCAACTTCTTTGGTTCTTCTAAAATCAAAAAATAAAGTTTCTGCTGCTCTTTTACCCTCATCATAGCAACTTCTTATACCAATTGGATTTACATTACCCCAATATAATTCGTTTTGGGGACTAATCTTTGGATCACCATAAACCTCACTTGTGCTTGCATGAAATATTTTTGATTTCTTTTGAACTGCAAGATTTAAAACATTTAAAGATCCAATAAAGCTAGTTTTTATAGTAAAAATAGGATCATATTGATAGTGCACTGGACTAGCTGGACAAGCTAAATTATAGATCTCATCAATGTCATCTATTTCAATTTCGTTATTAATATCTCTCTCTATTAAGTTAAAGTTATTAGACTCAATATTATGCTCGATGTTTTTTTTACTTCCAGTATAAAAATTATCAAGACAAAATATGTTGTTCCCATTTTTAAGAAGTTTATCTACTAGATGTGATCCTAAAAAACCAGCACCGCCAGTGATAAGAATATTTTTTTTATTTTTAGTCATCTGTAGAATAAATGTCTCTCGTAAAAACCTTTTCTATTGCGTCTTGTAAATCATGATCTACTCTATTCGTCAAAATTATATCTGATCTTGTCTTGAATTCTTGAAGATTCTTTACAATCTCAATTCCATCAAACTCTGATTCATCAATTTGCGGTTCAAATATTATTAAGTTTATTGAATGCTTAATAATACTTTCAGCTACCTTAAGAATTGATGAGTCTCTAAAATTATCTGAGTTTGATTTCATTGCGAGCTTATATATGCCAACTACTCTTGGTTTCTTTTTGATAATAGAATCTGCTATGAATTTTATTCTGGTGTCATTTGATTCAACAATTGCACTTATTATGTTTTGTGGTATTCCATCAAAATTACTGCGAAGCTGCTTTGTATCTTTTGGCAAGCAGTACCCCCCATACCCGAAAGATGGATTGTTATAAAAATCTCCTATTCTAGGATCTAGTCCTACCCCATTAATAATATCCACTGTATTAAGGTCTTTCAGAAAGGAAAAACTATCCAGTTCATTGAAGAATGCTACTCTCATTGCGAGATAGCTATTTGAGAAGAGTTTAATTGCTTCAGCTTCATCCTTTCCAGTGTGTATTATTTTAATATTATCCTTTATGCATGAATTTTTTAGTACTTTTGAAAATTCTTTGGACTCCATAGATTTTGACCCAATAATAATTCTTGATGGATATAAATTGTCATAAAGAGCTTTGCCTTCTCTGAGGAATTCTGGACAATAAAAAATATTTTCTTTCTGAAATTTCATTCGCATTTTCTTTACAAAACCAATTGGTATTGTTGAGCGAATTACAATACTTGGATTGAAATCTAGATTAGATATGGCTTTAATTATTTCTTCAACAGACGAGGTGTCAAAATAATTTCTTTCAGGGTCGTAATTTGTTGGTGTTGCTATTATTATGAATTTAGATCCTTCTATGGCTGAAATTGAGAATTTTGAAGCATGAAGATTTAATTTTTTATTTTTAAAATAATCTTCTATTTCTTTATCTTTTATCGGTGACTTCTTGTTGTTAATAAGATGAATTTTCTTTAAATCTATATCAATAGCACTTACTTCATTATTTTGTGCTAAGAGAATTGCATTAGAGAGGCCTACATAACCCATCCCAAAAATAGAAATTTTCATATTTTTATGGCTAATTTAGTTTGTTAGCTAGATAAAATTTTTCTATAAAATAACTACTTAGGATGTAAAGTATTGAAGTAATCATCGAGATAAAGACTATCAAAACACATATCAAGGCTCTATTTGGTCCTGATTTTAATTCTGGTATAAATGGAGCGTCTATTGTTCGTAAAAGATAATCTTTACTAACTGATGCTATCATTTGTGTTTCAAGCTGGCTTTGCATTAAATTTATAATTGATTCTTTTAGATCTGAGTTTGTGGTATTTACCGATTCAGATCTCAAATAATTCATTGCATTTTCAGATTCAATTAAGTCTCTTTCTCTAGTGCTAATGTTTAACTCACTAATTATTAAATCAAGAAGTTCTTTGCTAAAGGAAGGAGACTTATGTTCTACAGATAAAGTTATATAGCCAGTTAGCTTATCGAGATTAACTGAAAAAACCTCTTCAATAAAATATTTATGAGCCTCTTGATCAGTTGGTTTTGTCTGTTTGGGATATGATACTTTTCTGACCCACTTTTTTGTAGTTACATCAAACTTTTTAGGATCATATATAACCTGATTTGTTTCAGCATCATATCTTTTTACGGCCATTAAATTCTCAAGAATCCCATCTATCTGGATTATTCTTGAAAAAAAATCTTTTGAAGTAAGAGTAGCAACAACAAAATCACTTTTATTTTCTCCTCCAGAGGACGGAAGTGAAATACCAGCCATTGCAGCTATTCCACTATATCTATCAATAAGAGAGGAAGTTTGGTTTTCTTGAGTTGAAATTGATAATAAAGATGATGATGTATAGTAATTTGGAAGAGATAAAGCGATCAAAACCGCAGATATTGATGAAATCAAAGCTATGGAAGTTAAGAAAAACTTTCTATTCCATAAAAGAAAAAAAAGATCCTTGAAATCTATATAAGAGTTTTCTTCAATTACTAACTTGTCATCATTGTCCATTTGCACATTATATTTTAAAAAGCTTTATTCATACAGTTGGTGCCCGGAGCCGGACTTGAACCGGCACGCTATTGCTAGCGAGGGATTTTAAATCCCTTGTGTCTACCAATTCCACCACCCGGGCAAACCAAATCGTAATATTAAATTAAATCAAAGAATTTTTCACAAATTTCTCTAACTGCTCCATCACCTCCATTTCTAGAAGAAATAAAATCTGAAATTTCTTTTACTTGTGTTACTGCATCTTTAGGGCAGCAACAAAAAATTTCTGATGTGAATAAATGATAATCATTTATATCATTGCCGACAAATACACTATCAATAATCTTAAGATTCTTTTCTTTATGGATTTGATAGAACATTTTTTTCTTGTCTCCATTGCAGCGAAAAACTTCAATACCTAATTTTTCTGCTCGTATATCAACGATATTATTCTTTTCGGAAGTTAATATATATATTTCTTTATTATTTTTCTTAATTTCACTTAAAGCTAAACTATCTTCTTTTGAGCATAAAACTTTTTCATCTCCATCTAGATATGTTGTAACTTTATTATCTGTAAGAACACCGTCGAAATCTAGAAATAAGTTCTTAAATCCATTATTTCTTTTTATAAGTTTTTTTGAAAAAAAGCGAGCATAATCTAATTCATCATAATCATCAATTTCAATGGGCCTATTGCTTGTAATAAAACATCCAATCTTGCCAAAAAATCTATTTTTTGAATTTAGAAAACCCTCAATGTTTAATAAATAAAATCCCCCATTTTCTATAACTTCCTCGGTAAGATCTTGTCTCCTTTTCCTGAGTTGATTTTCTATATGATTAATTCCCTCATAAATATTTTTTTTGTTTTTCTTCCACAAAAACCCCTTATGATTTGAGCCAGAAAAAAGAGAGTCAAATTTATTTAAAAAAAAATACTCTATGGCTCTGTTTATATCATCTGTTGTAATAAAGGGTGTTGTACATTGCGCGAAAACTATTGTACTCGAGTCTCCTTTGTAAGATTTCTTTAGAAAATCCTCAATTACACTCTCACTTGATGCAGTATCTGACGATAAATTTTGTTCTCTTTTTACTGCAATTGCTCCATTTTTTTTCGCCTCTCTTAGAATCTCTTCCGAATCAGAGGAAACAAAGACTTCATCAATATATTTTGAATCTTTATAAGTCTCTATACATGTTGAAAGCAATGATCTTCCAAGTATTTCTTGGAGATTTTTATTTTTAATCCCTTTCGAACCACCTCTAGCTGGAATTACACAAATTAATTTTTTGGATTCCATTTAAGCTTCTTTCTTTGAACTTCCTCAACATCAAGAATCTCTTTGCCTTTCAACGAAAATGATTTATGAACATTCTTGATATCTCTTGAAAGCTTTCTTAGTCCGTCTGGTTCAAGACTGGCAGAATGATCTGTCCCTTTCCAAGTTCTATCCAGAGTAAAGTGTCTTTCAATCCATTCAGAACCCAGAGTAATGGCAGCTATATCTACAGCGATTCCAAGGTGATGTCCTGAGAATCCTATTCCACCAACCCTCGTTGAATAATTTTCTTTTAAATAGTTAATTTCATAGAGACATACATCTTCAAAATCAACTGGATAACCTGAAGTACATGCATAAATTAACAAATCTTTATTCCTATGTTTGCTTTCAAAAAAAGATACAATTCTTTCTATTTCTTCTTTAGTTGTCATACCAGTAGATATTTGTATCTGTCCCTCATAGTTAGAACATAAGTATTCATAAATCTCGAAGTTTAAGTTTGTTGCCGAGGGTATTTTGATAAATTCAGGTTTGAGGGAACATATTTCCTTTGTAGAAGTTAAATCCCAAACAGAGGTTGAGTAAATAATATCTTTATTCTCACAATATTCCTTAAGTTCAAGATGCTGTTCAACTGAAAATTCTAAAAATTCTCTATGCTCTCCATAAGTATTTCCATATGAATTTTCTGGAACAGGATGAGGTGCATTATATTCTTCCTCTGTTAGTAACTCTTTATTACATCTTTTTTGGAATTTAACTGCCTCAACATTACAAAAATCCTTGCATATATCTATCATCTCTCTTGCAAGGTTAATATCGCCTTTGTGATTGCAACCAATTTCGGCTACTATTTTTGGTTTCATTTTTATAATCCCCCTTTAGCTGATTTGATAATTATATTTCAAAATAACTGTTATGTATAAAAAACAGACATTCAAATCAAATGCATGATGGAGGCTGAGGCCGGAATCGAACCGGCGTACACGGATTTGCAGTCCGCTGCATGACCACTCTGCCACCCAGCCATTTTCTAAATTTTACCCTCTTCTCTTAAACTCTTTCTAATTTTGGTAGCACTTATTGATTCTGTT
>MDSZ01208640.1_pt1 | contig 28278 bp, 23 predicted proteins | sample 811201 | NCBI WGS metagenome assembly MDSZ01 (sample SAMN05326647, study PRJNA326480) | marine metagenome | isolation source: seawater | place: Indian Ocean: North | collected 2010 | reverse complement strand
TTCTTGTAGCCGCCGAAGGCAGCATGCGCCGGGTACAGGTGGTAGCAGTTGGTCCATACACGACCCGCCTTGATCGCACGGCCCATGCGGTAGGCGACGTTCATGTCGCGGCTCCACACGCCGGCGCCCAGGCCGAACTCGGTGTCGTTGGCGATGGCCAGCGCCTCGGCTTCGTCCTTGAAGGTGGTCACGCCGATCACCGGACCGAAGATTTCCTCCTGGAACACGCGCATCTCGTTGCTGCCCTTGAGCAGCGTCGGCTGGATGTAATAGCCGCTGGCCAGGTCGCCCTCCAGACGCTCGGCCGCCCCGCCGGTGAGCACCTGGGCGCCCTCCTGCTGGGCGATCTCCAGGTAGCTGAGGATCTTGTCGAACTGCTGCTGCGAGGCCTGGGCGCCGACCATGGTGTCGGTGTCCAGCGGGTTGCCGCGCTTGATCTGCTTGACCTTCTTCATCACCTCGGCCATGAACGGCTCGTAGATCGACTCCTGCACCAGCGCGCGCGACGGGCAGGTGCACACCTCGCCCTGGTTGAAGAAGCCCAGCACCAGGCCCTCGGCGGCCTTCTCGATGAAGGCCGGCTCGGCGTTCATGATGTCGGCGAAGAAGATGTTCGGCGACTTGCCGCCCAGCTCGACGGTGGACGGGATGATGTTCTCGGCCGCGCACTTGAGGATGTGCGAGCCGACCGGGGTGGAGCCGGTGAAGGCGATCTTGGCGATGCGCTTGCTGGTGGCCAGCGCTTCACCGGCTTCGCGGCCGAAGCCCTGGACGATGTTGAGCACGCCGGGCGGCAGCAGGTCGCCGACGAGTTCGGCCAGCAGGGTGATCGACAGCGGGGTCTGCTCGGCTGGCTTGAGCACGATGGCGTTGCCGGCGGCCAGGGCCGGTGCCAGCTTCCAGGCGGCCATCAGCAGCGGGAAGTTCCACGGGATGATCTGCCCGACCACGCCCAGCGGTTCGTGGAAGTGATAGGCCACGGTGCCGTCGTTGATCTCGGCGGTGCTGCCTTCCTGGGCGCGGATGCAGCCGGCGAAGTAGCGGAAGTGGTCGGCGGCCAGCGGCACGTCGGCGTTGAGGGTTTCGCGCACGGCCTTGCCGTTGTCCCAGGTCTCGGCCACGGCCAGCAGTTCGAGGTTGGCTTCGATGCGGTCGGCGATCTTCAGCAGGATGTGCGAACGCTCCTGCACGCTGGTGCGGCCCCAGGCATCGGCGGCGGCATGGGCGGCGTCCAGCGCCTTGTCGATGTCGGCGGCGTTGGAGCGGGGGAATTCGGCGATCACCGAGCCGTCGACCGGGCTGGTGTTGCTGAAGTACTGGCCGCTGAGCGGGGCGACGAATTCACCGCCGATGTAGTTGCCGTAGCGCGGCTTGAGGGTGACGACGGCGCCTGGGGTACCGGGTTTGGCATAGAGCATGAGCGTTCTCCGAAACGATGTTGTTCTAGTTGTGCGTAGCAGGTGAGCTGGGATGTCCAGCCAGGGGTGCGGCTCGGATCGAGCGACAGCGAACCCTGGGGCTCGGACCGATCATGAGCCGATTTCATCTGCGCAACTTGACCGCAAGGGCGAGGTGCTGTCGTGCAAAGTCAACTTCGTCTGCCGCTGGCGGGGCGTGTCGCAATGGGTCAACTCGGCCGCCTTGTTTTGGTGCGAGTGTTTCAAAACGACTCACTCGCCAGGCATGGCGCTGCCCTTTGATGTCGCGTCGAGGCTGGAAACGCCTGGCTGGCTGCCTCAGGGTGGTGCGGCGTGTTTCTTGCTTTCGAACAGCCATTGTCACGAAGGAGGACCTGATGAGTTCCTTTCTCTCTCAGGCCGGCGCTACGCTCGGTGCCTCGCTCCTGTCCGGTGCCCCGGCCAATGCCGGTGTGCTGGCAGCGGCGGCGAGCGGCCTGTGTGGATTCATCGAAAAGCACGGCGGTGATCCGGATCGCATTCTCGGCGTATCCGGCATCGACCCCGAGTGCCTGCGCCACCCGACCCTGAGCCTGGCGCTGCCCAACTACTGCCAGGTGCTGGAGGAGGCCGCGCACCAGTCCGGCTGCGACAACTTCGGTCTGTACTACGGTCAGCAGTTCAAGCCCCAGGCCCTCGGCCTGCTGGGCTACATCGGGCTGTGCTCGGCCACGCTCGAACAGGCGCTGATCAACTTCGCGCGGGCCTTCCCGCTGCATCAGCGCAACAGCCTGATTCGCCTGGTCGACGAGGGCGAGTGCTACCGTTTCGACTATCAGGTGCGCCATGGCGCCATTCTCAGTCGGCGGCAGGACGCCGAGTTGACCCTGGGCATGGTGCTCAACCTGGTGCGTCATGTGCTCGGCAGCCAATGGGCGCCGCGCGCCGTGCATTTCGAGCACCCGCGACCGGAGTGCTGGCACGAGCACTGTAAGGTGTTCGATGCGCCGGTGTACTTCGAGCAGCCATTCAACTCGCTGCTGATTCCCAAGCGCGGCCTGAACCGTGCTATGCCGGACAGCGATTCGGTGCTGCTGATGGTGATGCAGGATTCGCTGAACCAGATCAGCAGCCTGTGCGGCCGTGGCGAGCGGGACATGGTCAACGATGTACGCGAGCAGATCCGTCAGCGCCTGCTGTACGGCGAGCCGGCGCTGGAGGAGGTGGCCGAGCTGCTGGGCATGACCAGCTGGTCCCTGCAGCGGCGCCTGCGCGAGCAGGGCCTGAGCTTCTCGCAACTGGTGGACAACGTGCGCCGCGAACTGGCCAACCGCTACCTGCGTGAGCCGCAGCTGCCGATCTCGCAGCTGGCCCTGTTGCTCGGCTATTCGGAAACCAGCGCGTTCTCGCGGGCCTTCCGCCGCTGGTTTGGTATCAGCCCGCGGCAGTGGCGGCGTGAAGGTGCCTGAGGCTCAGTAGGCCGCGCGGATGGCGCGCACGTCGTAGCCGTGGATGACCTGCCCGCGCATGTCGATCACCGGCACGCCGCGTCCGCCCAGGGCCTGGTAGGTGGCGCGGCCGGCGCTGTCCTTCTCGATATCCACTTCGCGATAGGCGATGCCATCGGCGGCGAACAGTTCGCGGGTCTTGGCGCAGTAGCCGCACCAGCTGGTGGCATAGAGCACGATCTCGCCGCTGGCGGTGCTGGCCTGTGGCGGGTTGAGCCAGCGCTCGAGCTTGTCCCAGTGCTGGAACAGGGCCAGGGCGGCGAGAATCAGCAGGATCTTCTTCATCGGGACACGTCCTTGTGCGGGGTGGCGGCTTGCAATTGCGCCAGAGTAAAGGGTGGCGGGCGATCCGGCCACTGCAATTGCAGGCGCTCCAGCTCACGCGCCAGCAGGCTGGCCAGCAGCAGGTCGCGTAGCCAGCGCTTGTGCGCGGGGATCACGTACCAGGGCGCATCAGCGCTGTGGCTGGCACTGAGCAGGTCGCTCCAGCGTCGCTGGCGCTCTGCGAACTGGCGATGCGACTGCAGGTCGCTGCGCTTGAGCTTCCAGCGTTTCTCCGGCTTCTCCAGGCGTTGGCGCAGGCGCTGGTACTGCTCGTCGGCGTCGATCTGCAGGTAGCACTTGAGCACATGGATGCCGCGGGCAGGCAGCTGGCGCTCGAACGCCAGCAACTCGGCCAGACGCGTGGGCAGCTCGTCCTCGCCGCACAAGCCGTCGAGCGGGTCGCAGATCAGCGCTTCGTAGTGGCTGCGGTTGAACACCCCGAGCATGCCCGGTGCCGGCAGGCGCTGGCGATAGCGTTCGAGGAAGTGTGCCTGGCGCTCCTGCGCGCTCGGCGCCTGGAAGCCGTGAATGCTCAGACCCTGTGGGTTGCAGGCGCTCAGGACCCGGCGAATCACGCCGTCCTTGCCACTGCAGTCAGGCCCTTGCAGTACCAGCAGCAGCGCCTGGCGGCGATTGGCCCAGAGGCGTGTCTGCTGATCCTGCAGCCAGGGCCGGAGTCGTGCCAGGCGGGCCTTGGCCGCGTGCTTGTCGAGGCCGAAGGTACACGCCGGGTCGCCTGCCAGCGGCGCCGCAACCTGGCAGCGGCAGCTCGCCAGTAGCGCGTCGCCTAGGCGCAGGTCCATCTCAGTCCTGGCGGCGCTTGAGCTGATCCTTCAGCTGGGTCGGCAGCTGGCGGATGATCAGCATGTCGCGGCCTTCGTCGTACTCCACCTTCGAGCCCAGCAGGTGCGCCTCGAAGCTGATCGACAGGCCTTCGGCGCGGCCGGTGAAGCGCTGGAACTGGCTGAGGGTGCGCTTGTCCGCCGGAAACTCCGGGGCCATGCCGTAATCCTTGTTGCGGATGTGCTCGTAGAAGGCCTTGGGACGCTCCTCATCGATCAGCCCGGAGAGCTCTTCCAGGGTGATCGGCTCGCCCATCTTGGCCTGGCCGCTGGCGTAGCCGACCAGTGTCTTGGTCTTCTCGCGGGCCTGTTCTTCTGGCAGGTCCTCGCTTTCCACGTAGTCGCTGAAGGCCTTGAGCAGGGTGCGCGTTTCGCCGGGGCCGTCGACGCCTTCCTGGCAGCCGATGAAGTCGCGGAAGTAGTCCGAGACCTTCTTGCCGTTCTTGCCCTTGATGAACGAGATGTACTGCTTGGACTGCTTGTTGTTCTGCCACTCGCTGATGTTGATGCGTGCGGCCAGGTGCAGCTGGCCGAGGTCCAGGTGCTTGGCCGGGGTCACGTCCAGCGCGTCGGTGACGGCCACGCCTTCGCTGTGATGCAGCAGGGCGATGGCCAGGTAGTCGGTCATGCCCTGCTGGTAATGGGCGAACAGCACGTGGCCGCCGGTGGACAGGTTGGACTCTTCCATCAGCTTCTGCAGCTGTTCCACGGCCTGGCGGCTGAAGGCGGTGAAGTCCTGCTCGCCATCGAGGTAGGCCTTGAGCCAGCCGCTGAAGGGGTAGGCGCCGGACTCCTCGTGGAACAGGCCCCAGGCCTTGCCCTGCTTGGCGTTGTAGCTCTCGTTGAGGTCGGCCAGGAGGTTCTCCATGGCTTGCGACGTGGCCAGCTCGCTGTCGCGGGCATGCAGCGCGGCGGGGCTGCCGTCGGGCTTCTTGTCGATCAGGTGGACGATGCAGTGACGGATCGGCATGGCGGTCTCGATGGGCAAATGAAACAGGGGCGCAGTTTACCCGAAGCGGGTGACGGATTCTGGTGCGGATGCATCGGTGCACGGTGCAGCCGCGTGGGGTGGATGTCGCCTTTTACATCCACCGTGGGTGAGTCGCGCGGTGGATGCCGGGCTGTTCGCCCGGCGTTGCCGGGCATGGTGGATCGATGAAGCGTGATCCACCCTACGGTTGGCGTAGGGTGGATGTCGCCTTTTACATCCACCGCAGGGCGAATCGTCGCGGTGGATGCCGGGCTGTTCGCCCGGCGTTGCCGGGAATGGTGGATCGATGAAGCGCGATCCACCCTACGGTCGGTGTAGGGTGGATGTCGCCTTTTACATCCACCGTGGGGGAGTTGGTGCGGTGGATGCCGGGCTGTTCGCCCGGCGTTGCCGGGCATGGTGGATCGATGAAGCGCGATCCACCCTACGGTTGGCGGCGTTGTTGCAGGGTCTTCAGGCGCTCGACCACGTAGCGCACGTGCAGGTGCAGCTCGTACAGCTGGTTGGAGTAGGACAGCGGCACTTCCACCGCCGCCAGCTCGTCCTCCAGCTTCTCCAGGCGTTCGATCTCGCTGTCCAGCTCGTCCGGCAGCGAACCGGCGTGGAGCTTGCGGTCGATCTCGCGCAGGTACTTGTACCAGCGATAGATGCGCGCCCGGATACGCCACTGGTAGATCGGCCCGACGGCCTTGAACAGCGGGATCATCACCACGATCAGCGGGATCAGCAGGATGATGTAGCGGTCGGCCAGCGAGGCGATGCGAAACGGCAGGTAGCGCTGCAGGATCGGCAAGCCCTTGGCGTAGTAGTGTTCGGCATCCTTGTGCAGTTCGAAGGTGCGCGGTTCGGCGCTGGGATAGGCGCCGGCGGTATCGAGCAGGGTGCCGTTCCTCATCACTTCGCGGCTGGCCTCGAGAAACAGCGGCACCAGCCCGGGGTTGAAGTCGTCGTTGACCACCAGGGTGGCCACCGGGGCCAGCGTGACGATGTCGCGGTCCGGTGCGTTGCTGGCCAGGTCGAGCAGGCCCTCGCCGACCGTCACCTGGTTGAAGAACGGCAGGCGCGCCTCGTAGGCCGCTGCGCGACGGAAGTGCGCCAGGGCGATATCGGGGTTGGCGGCCAGTTGCTGCACCAGGGCATTCTCCGCCGGGCCGACGAAGAACGCCGCGTCCAGCTCGCCGGCCAGCAGTGCGCGTGCGGCCTTGCCGCCGCCGATGTTCTGCCAGGTGTCGGGATACTGCTCGGGCAGGATCGCGTTGGCGCCGAGGATGGCGTCGCTGGCAGCGCGGGTGCCGCTGCCCTCGCCACCCAGGCCGAGCTTCAGCGGCAACAGGTCGGCGATGCGGTCCAGGCCGGTTTCACGGCGATAGAACAGCCAGAGCGGCTCCTGATAGATCGCCCCCAGGCTCTGCAGGCGCGTCTGCTCGTCCGGCGACAGTTGCCGCTCCAGGCCGCTTTGCACCAGGCCGATCTGCACGGCCGGGTCATCGGCCAGCAGGCGCTGCAGGTTGTCGCGCGAGCCCGAGGTCGGCACCAGGCTGAGTTCGAAACCCTCCTTGGCCAGTTCTTCCTTGAGGCGTTCGGCGAACTGCTGGTAGGCCCCGCCCTGGGTGCCGGTGGCCATGCTGGCGCTCATCGGCGGTGGCGGCGCGACGAACTGGAACAGCGCCCAGACCAGGCCGGCCACCACCGGGACGATCCACAGGTTGGCCAGGATCATGATCTTCAGGTCGTTGAGTACGCGGCGCATGGGGCTTCCTTGAGGCTGGGTTCAGGGTAAGGATAGAACCCCATGCGCCCCGAGGTCATCTGCAGCGCGGCTGGCCGGTAGCAATGCGGCTGACGGGCGTAGGGTGGACGACGCTTCACCCGTCCACCGACAGCGCCTTGCGCGAAAAAAAGCGTCATCCACCCTGCGCCAGCGCCTTGTGCCTGTCGCGCAGGTGGCTCAACAGCAGCAAGGCGGCAAACAGCGCCACGGCATACAGGGCGTCGCTGCCGAGCATCACCAGCACCGCGCTGCACAGCACTGCGCTGAGCCCGGCCAGCAGGCGCCAGATGCCATGCAGCAGGCTCCAGCCTGCGGCCATGCTGAGCAGGTAGATCAGCACGAAGTTGCCGTTGGCGTAGCGGATCAGGTCATCCACCGACAGTTGCAGCACGGCCGAGAGCAGCGCACACAGCGCGCAACTGATCACGACCAGCAGCAAGGCCCGGCCGGGAACACCATGGGCGTTGCGCACCGCCAGCCGGGCAGGCAGGCGGCCCTCGTCGGCCAGGCTCCAGATCAGGCGGGCGAAGCCCTGGATGTACACGTTCATCGAGGCGAAGCAGGCCAGGTAGCCGAGCACCGCCACCAGCACGCGGGCGCGCTCGCCGAGCAGCTGCTCGAACAGCCGGGGCAGGGCGGTGGTGTCACTGTGCACGTCGCCGTAGGTGGCGAAGCTCAGGACTGCCACCGAACAGGCCCAGTACACCAGGCCGGCGAGCAGCACGCCGAGCAGCAAGGCCAGCGGGAAGTCCCGCTGCGGGTGCTTGAACTCCTCGCCCAGGTGGGTGAAGGCCTCGATGCCGACGAAGCACCAGAACATCACCCCCAGCGCCGTCGGCAGCAGGTGCCACTGGCCGTCCAGCGCCGGCAACAGCGGCTGGTCGGCATGGGGCAGGTCGCCCATCCACCAGATCAGCGCCACGCTGGCGACGATGGCCACGGCGATCAGCCCCTGCAGCAGGCCCGAGGCCCTGGGTGGGCGCTGGCCGAGCAGGAGGATGGCGCCCAGGGTCGCCAGCTCGATGATCAGCAGGTCGCTGCGGTCGAGGTCGAACAGGGCCAGCCAGAAGCCACTGGCGATATGCAGGGCCGCCGGCAGGCCCACGGGCAGCACGGCGAGAAACAGCAGGGCGCTGACGCTCTCCATGCGCAGGCCGAAGGCGCGGCCGATCAGGTGCGGTGCCCCGCCCGCGTGGGGGAAGCGCTTGCCCAGCTGGGCGAAGGTGAATGCCACCGGCAGCACCAGGGCGATGAGCATCAGCCAGGCCCACAGCGACGCCTCGCCAGCGGCGGTGGCCGCCAGTGCCGGCACCACGAAGATGCCGGTGCCGAGCAGCGATGTGCTGAGCAGGGCGATGCCCTGCAGCAGGCCCAGTTCCTTGTTGAGTCGACTCATGGGGTATGCTCACGCCTTTGCAGATCCCGCTATGGTAGGCCGCCGCCTGATTACAGGCTGCCGCCTTTCACCGACGAAATGGCGGTTCTTCCCGTCAACCTGATTGCCGCTCGAGAAACACCGTGGACAAGTTCGATCGCCAGATCCTCGCTCTGCTGCGCAGCGACGCGCGTACCTCCGTCAGCCAGATCGCCCGCGAGGTCAGTCTTTCCCGCTCGGCTGTCAGCGAGCGCATTCGCCACCTGGAACAGAGCGGCGTCATTCGCGGCTATCACGCCCAGGTCGCAGCGCCGGGTGAGGGTGGGGTCAAGGCCTTCCTCGAACTGTTCTACCAGAACGCCCGTTGCCAGGATTACGTCGAGCGCATGCGTGAATACCCGGAAATTCGCCACTGCAGCGGCATCAGCGGGGAAACCGACATGCTGGTGCTGGTCGAGGCGCCGAGCATGGCGCGCCTGAGCGAGGTCCGCGCGGCCATCGAGGCCTTCCCGCAGATGCAGCGGGTCAAGACCCACATCGTCGTGCAGGACTGGCCGCTATGAGCCTGCGCGTGCTGCACAGCTCCGACTGGCACCTGGGCCAGCACTTCATGGGCAAGACCCGCCAGGCCGAGCACCAGGCCTTCTGCGCCTGGCTGCTGGAGCAGGTGCGGGCGCATGCCGTGGATGTGCTGCTGATCGCCGGTGACGTATTCGACACCGGTGCGCCGCCCAGCTACGCCCGCGAGCAGTACTACCGCCTGGTGGTCGAACTGCGCGACGCCGGCTGCGCGCTGGTGGTCCTGGGTGGCAACCACGATTCGCCGGCCATGCTTGGCGAAAGCCGCAGCCTGCTGGCGCAGCTGGGCACCCAGGTGGTGCCGGCGGTGGGCCTCGACCCGGCCGAGCAGGTGCTGGTGCTGAATGATCGCAGCGGCCAGCCGGGCGCCATCCTCTGCGCCATCCCCTTCATTCGTCCGCGTGACGTGCTGGCCAGCCAGGCCGGGCAGAGCGCGCAGGACAAGCAGCAGTCGCTGCAACAGGCCATTGCCGCGCACTACCAGGCCCTGCACGCGCTGGCACTGGAGCGGCGCAACGAGATCGGGCAGCCCCTGCCGATCATCGCCACCGGCCACCTGACCACGGTCGGCGCCAGCGCCAGTGAGTCGGTGCGCGAGATCTACGTCGGCAGCCTGGAGGCCTTTCCCACCAGTGCTTTCCCGCCCGCCGACTACATCGCCCTGGGTCATATCCATCGGCCGCAGAAGGTCGGTGGCCTGGAGCATGTGCGCTACAGCGGTTCGCCGATCGCCCTGTCGTTCGATGAAACGCGCCAGCAGAAGGAAGTGCTGCTGCTGGAATTCGGCGAGGCCAGCCTGCAGTCGATCACGCCGCTGGCCGTGCCGGTGTTTCAACCCATGGCCAGCCTGCGCGGCTCGCTCAAGGAACTGGCCGGCGCCATCGCCGAGGTCGCTGCCCAGGGCACGGGCGAGCGGCCGGTGTGGCTGGAGGTGCAGGTCAGTACCGACGACTACCTCAGCGACCTGCAAGGCCGCATCAGCGCCCTCTGCGAGGGGCATGCCGTGGAAGTGCTGCGCATCCGTCGCGAGCGTGGCAACGCCAGTGCCAGCCTGGCCAGCGCCGCACGGGAGACGCTGGACGAATTGTCCGTCGAGGATGTCTTCGCCAGGCGCCTGCAACAGGAGGTACTGGACGAGGCGGACAGCCAGCGCCTGCTCGAGCGGTATCGCCAGGTGCTGGAGACCGTGCAGGAACGCCAGGAGCGCTAGGCGCGTGGCGCGGCATTTTGCCCGACAGCGCTGGCCGCACGGGGCAAAGTCGCTATAGTGCACGCTCTTTCGATCTACCCGTGCTGCGAGGGTGGTGCCGAATGCGGGCGCAGGCTCGCTGGCCGCTGTCCTGCCGTAGCCGCCGCAACTGAAGGATCAGTGTGTGAAGTGTCTGGTGGTATTCGCCCATCCGCTGCAGGACAGCCTCTGTCGCCACCTGTGCGATGAAACCGTTGCGCACCTGGCGGGCAAGGGCTACGACATCGAGTTGCTGGACCTCTACGCCAGTGCCTTCGACCCACGGCTCAGCGAGGCCGAGCGGCAGAGCTACTACGCCGGTGCGTTCGACGCCGGGCAACTGCAGGCCCAGCTGCGTCAGTTGCAGGCGGCGCAGTCGCTGGTGCTGGTCTTCCCCACCTGGTGGTTCGGCTTCCCGGCCATTCTCAAGGGCTGGTTCGACCGCGTCTGGGCGCCGGGCCATGCCTACCAGCATGCCGCCGATCTCGGTGCGATCACTCCGGGCCTGTTGCAGTTGCAGGAGGTGCGGGTGGTCACCACGCTGGGTTCGCCCTGGTGGGTCGACCTGTTCGTCTTGCGCCGGCCCGTCAGACGGGTGCTCAAGCTCGCCCTGCTGGGGGCCTGTACCCGGGGCTGCAGCTTCCGGATGTTGTCGTTCTACCGCAGCGAGAAGGCCGACCGTGCGCGCGTCGACGCCTTCGTGAGGAAGATCAGGGCGCGTTTCTGAGCGCGCGGACGTGATGCGCCGGCCGTGATGCCGGCGCCTGGCAAGGAGAGTCGTGATGTTGCTACAGGCCAATGGGTTCTTGCTGCTGGGGGCGCTGCTGACGGCGCTGGCCGGCGTGCTGCACTTTGCCTGCATTTTCTGGGGGGCGCGGGGTTTCCAGGTGCTTGGCGCCGGTGAACAGCTGGTGGCGATGGCCGCACGGCGCCACTGGTACCCGCCAGTGGTGGCCTGCGCCATTGGCTGCGTGCTGTTGCTGTGGGCGCTGCTGACGCTGTCTGCCGCCGGCCTCGGCCCGCAGCTGGCGCTGGCGAAATGGGCGGTGCTGCTGATCACCCTGGTCTACCTCGGCCGGGCCCTGGCCTTTCCCTGGCTCAAGCGGGTGATCATCGGCAACAGCGAGCGCTTCTGGCACCTGAGTTCATTGCTGTGCCTGGGGCTGGCGGTGCTGCACGGCGTCGGCCTGGCCCAGGTCTGGCAGGCCGCCTAGGCACTTCGACAGCGCGAAGAACGGCGGGCATGCAGCGTTCGCCAAACCACAAGGAATACAGAGGTCGAGCATGCAACTGACGGAATACCGCGTCGTCACGGCGCACACCAGCGAGTACCCCGAGCCGATCCAGTTCGAGGCCGGCGCCCCGCTGACGCTGGGGGAGGTGTACGAGGGGCCGGAGGACTGGCAGGACTGGCGCTTCTGCCACACGCCGGGCCAGGCCGGTGGCTGGGTCCCGCAGCAGATCATCGAGGTGATTGCCGGCGACCGGGGCCGGGCGCGCGAGGACTATAGCGCCCGCGAGCTGGACGTCGTGGTGGGCGAGCGGGTGCTGGCCGGGAGACAACTGAATGGCTGGGCCTGGTGCCGGCGCCGCAGTGGCGACGCGTCGGGCTGGGTACCGTTGGAAAATCTGCAGGCCGAGGGCGCCGCGCGATGAGCTGCCGACTGTCATCGACCGCGTTGTCCGCCGCAGGGCAGCGCCTGCATGAGCTGTCGTCATGAGCCATGCCTTGATCGCGCCGATGCTGGCCCATGTCGGTCTGGCCGGCTTTCTCTATGTGCTCCTGACCCTGGCGCGTGCGCCCAGTATCTGGGGCGTCGGGCGGCGCGCCGATGGCTCGAACCCCTGGGCCGAGGTCGAGCCGCGCATCAGCGCCAACCTGTCCAACCAGTTCGAATGGCCGCTGCTGTTCTACGTCGCCTGCCTGCTGCTGATCCAGGCCGGCGTGCAGTCGCCGCTCGCGACCTGGCTAGCGTGGGGTTTCATCGGCGGGCGCCTGACACACAGCCTGGTACAGATCGGCACCGGCAACGTGCGTCTGCGCGGCCTGGTGTTCACCCTCAACTTCCTGGCCGCGCTCGGGCTCTGGGCGTTGGTGCTGCAGCGCTATCTGCATGGCTAGCGACGAATCTCGCTGCCGACACTGGAGTCTGGACTGCGCGTGACGACGCCGATCCGGCAATAGCGATCTATGCTGTCGATGATGGCAAATGGACAGGGGTGCTAGGGTGCTGACGACACTGGCCCGGTTGCTGGACCCGCTGCACGGGGTGCCGGATGCGACCCGACAGCGTTTCGAGGACTGGTATCGCCAGGCGGCGATTCCACAGATTCGCTATGTCGCCTTCCTGACCATGGGGCTGTACCTGATCTACGCCGCCATCGAGCAGAATGTCGAAACCGATCAGCCCTTCGCACGCTTCATCGTGCATGCGCTGATGGTGCCGGGGGCGCTGCTGGCCACCGGGCTGCTCAGCTTTCGACCCGGCCGGCAGACGCTGATGCTCGGCCTGCTGTCATGCGCGCCCATCGTGTCGGTGCTGTCGAATCTCTACTTCAACTTCGGCTCGTCACGTTTCGCGCTCTACGCGCCGGAAATCTACCTGAACCTGATGTGGACGTTCGCCATCTCGGGCCTGACCCTGAAGCGCGCGATGGCCACGGCGCTGGTCTCGCTGTCGGCGATTCTCCTGGTCACCCTCGAACACTCGCTCACCCCGGGGCCGCAGCGCCTGCACCTGATCTGGATTCTCGCCTCGTTCTCCTTCGGGCTGCTCAGCGCCTTCCTGCTGGAGAAGGCGCACAAACGCATGTTCCTGCAGCAGGACAGCCTGGAACTGAGCGCCAGCCTCGACGGCCTGACCGGGCTGTGGAACCGCTCGCGCACCGAGGCGTTCCTCGCCGACGAGCAGGCCAGGGCCAACCGCTATGGCACGCCGTTCTCGGTGGTGCTGATCGACATCGACCATTTCAAGCACGTCAACGACACCTTCGGTCATGCGGTGGGCGACAGCGTGCTGCGCCAGTTCGCCACGCTGCTGCGCGAGAACGTGCGCGCGGTGGACAAGGTCGGCCGCTTCGGGGGCGAGGAGTTTCTCATCGTACTACCGGAGATCGGCTCGCATCAGGCCGTGGCAGCCGTGCAGGCGCTGCGGCGGCGTATCCAGGCGTTCGCCTTCGACACCGTCGAGCGCAAGACCGCCAGCTTCGGTATCGCCGAATACCGCCCAGGCGAAACCCTGGAGGCACTGATGGCCCGGGCCGACAAGGCGATGTATCGGGCCAAGGCCAGCGGCCGCGACCGCGTCGAGGCGCTGTAGCGGCATTCGGGCCTGCAGCGCGCGGCGGAGAATGCCAGAATGGCCGCCTCCAACGGCTTTCGACCTGTGCATGAAAATCCTCAGCCTGCGCCTCAAGAACCTCAACTCCCTGAAGGGGGAGTGGAAGATCGACTTCGCCGCCGAGCCCTTCGCCGGCAGCGGCCTGTTCGCCATCACCGGGCCGACCGGTGCCGGCAAGACCACCTTGCTCGATGCCATCTGCCTCGCGCTCTATCACCGCACGCCGCGCATGAGCACGCTGTCGGCCAGCGGCAACGAGCTGATGACCCGGCACACCGCCGACTGCCTGGCCGAAGTCGAGTTCGAGGTCAGGGGGCAGGGCTACCGTGCGTTCTGGAGCCAGCGCCGTGCGCGGGACAAGGTCGACGGCGCGTTGCAGGCGCCCAAGGTGGAGCTGGCGCGCATCGAGGATGGCGAAATCCTCACCGACAAGATCCGCGAGAAGGAGAGCCTGACCGCCGAATTGACCGGTCTGGACTTCGAGCGCTTCACCAAATCCATGCTGCTGGCCCAGGGCGGTTTCGCCGCGTTCCTCGAGGCCAACGCCAACCAGCGTGCCGAACTGCTGGAAGAACTGACCGGCACCGAGGTCTACGGGCGGATTTCCCAGCAGGTCTACGAACGCACCAAGGCTGCCGAGCAGGCGCTGGGCCTGCTGAAAAGCCGCGCCCAGGGCATGGAACTGCTGGATGAAGCGCAGCGCACCGAGCTGCAGGACGAAGCCGAGCGCCTGGCGCAGGAACAGGCGCCGCTGCTCGCCGAGCAACAGGCGCTGCAAGGACAGCAGCGCTGGCGAGAAGCCTTGCAGCGTGCCGAGCAGCAGGCCGCCGAGGCGGCGCAAGCCGTGCAACAGGCCCAGCAGCGCCAGGCCGACGCGGGTGATGAGCTGCAGCGTCTGGCCGCCAGCGAGCCGGCAGCGCGCCTGCTGCCCCTGCACCAGGCCTGGCAGCAGGCGCGGCAGGAGCGCGAGCAGGCCGAGCACGACCTGCTCGCGCTGCGCGAACGGATGCAGGCCTGCGCCGAACGTGAGCGGCTGGAGCTGTGGCAGGCCAGCCGTTATGCCGCGCACGGTTGTGCCCAGCGTCAGGCCGCGCTGACGCAGCTGCAGCAGCAGTATGCCGAGGTGCAGGCCTGGCTGGGCGAACGCAGCCAGCATGCGCGTCTGGGCGAGCTGCTCAGCGGCTGGGACGAGCGCTTCACCCAGCGTTCCAGGGGCGAGCAGGGCGTGCAGGCGGCGCAGGCGCGGCTCAGCGAATCCGCCACGCAGCTCGCCGCGCTGCAGCGCCAGAGTGAGGCGCAGGGGGCGCGTCTGACCACGCTGCAACAGCAGCTGGAGCAGGCGCGCGCTGCCGAGGCGCAGCAGCAGGCCAGCGTGCAGGACCTGCTGGGCGCGGCGGGAGAGGCGGGGCTGTGGCAGGAGGTGCAGGGCCAGCAGGCGCGCAGCCGTGTGTTCGATCGCTTGCAGCAACTGGCGCAACGCCGTGAGGCGCTGGGCGGGCAACTCGCCGGGCTGCCGCCGCGCCTGGCCGAACTGCAGCGTCTGCAGACGGACAAGAATGCCGAGATCGGCGCGCTGCGCGAGCGCTACAAGGCGCTCAAGCAGCAGTGCGCCGACAAGGAAAAGCTGCTGGAGCAGGAACAGCGCATCCACGACCTGGAGGCCCATCGCGTCCGCCTGCAGCCGGGCGAGGCCTGCCCGCTGTGCGGCTCGCATGAGCATCCGGCGATCGAGCAGTATCAGGCGCTGAATGTCTCCGCCACCGAACAGGCGCTGGCGCAGTGCCGCAGTGACCTGGGCGAACTGGAGAGCCAGGGGGCCAGCCTGCGTGACGAGCTGACCCGCCTGGCCGCGCAGATCGAGCAGTTGCACGCGCAGCAGGCCGAGGCCCAGGCGCAGTTGCAGCCGCTGGATCAGCAATGGCAGCAGCAACTGAGCGAGCATGACATCCGCCTGCACGATGCTGCCGAGCTGGGCCCCATGCAACAGCAGCACGAGCAGGCGCTGGCGGCGCTGCAGGCGCGCCTGCAGACCGTGCAACAGCAGCAGGCCGAACTGCAGCGTCTGCGCGAGCTGCGCGAGACGGCCGAGCGTGAGCAGAGCGAAGCACAGCGGCAGCAGGCCCTGCTCGAACGCGATCTGGACAACACCCAGGCGCGTCTGGCCGAGCAACAGGCCGACCTGAACGATCTGCAGGCCGGGCAGGCGCAGCAGGCCCAGGCGCTGCTGGCCAGCCTGGAGGGTTTCGCCAGCGAACTGCCGGCCGACGGCGAGGGCTGGTTGGCGCAGCAGAAGGCCGCCTGGCAGGCCTGGCGCGACACGCAGGCACGCGAGCAGCAGTTGCTCGAGCAGAAGCACGAGGCGCAGCGGCAGCTGGACGAGGACCAGGCGCAGGCTGCGCAGTGGTTGCAGCGCTGGCAGGCCGCAGGTGTCGCTGACCTGGCCGAGCCTGAACCAGTCAGCGATTCACGGCAGGCCTGGCGCGAGGCCGCCGAGCGCTTGGCCGCCGCGCAGCGTGAACGCGATGGCCTGGCCGGCAGCGAGCAGGCCCAGGTGGCGTTGCAGGCACGCCTGCAGGCGCGCCTGGATGACTGCCAGCAGGCCTGGCAGCAGGCGTTGGCCGGCAGCCCGTTCGCCGACCAGGCGGCGTTCGAAGCGGCGCTGCTGGGTGATGACGAACGTCAGCGCCTGCTGCAGTTGAAGGCCGATCTGGAGCGCGCACACACCCAGGCGGCGACCTTGCAGGCGGCGGCGCAGGCCGAGGTACAGCGCCTCCAGAGCGAGGCGCAGAGTGCCCTGAGCCTGGCCGAGCTGGGCGAACAGATCCAGGCGCTGCAGGATCGCCTGCGTGCATTGAGCGAGCGCCAGGGCGAGGTGCGGGCCCAGCTTCAGGCCGACGCGGCACGGCGCAGCAGCCAGCAGGTGCTGTTCGCCGAAATCGCCGCACAGGAGGGCGAGCATGCCCTCTGGCAGCAACTCAACGGCCTGATCGGCTCGGCCGATGGTGCCAAGTTCCGCAAGTTCGCCCAGGGCCTGACCCTCGATCACCTGATCCACCTGGCGAACCGCCAGCTGACCCGCCTGCATGGCCGTTACCAGCTGGCGCGCAAGAGCAGCGGCGAGCTGGAGCTGGAGGTGCGTGACACCTGGCAGGCCGACGTGGCCCGTGATTGCCGCACGCTGTCCGGCGGCGAGAGTTTCCTGGTCAGCCTGGCCCTGGCCCTGGCGCTGTCCGATCTGGTCAGCCACAAGACCAGTATCGATTCGCTGTTCCTCGATGAAGGCTTCGGCACGCTGGATGGCGAGACCCTGGAGGTGGCGCTGGACGCCCTGGACAACCTCAACGCCAGCGGCAAGACCATCGGCGTGATCAGTCACGTCGAGGCGATGAAGGAGCGTATTCCCGTGCAGCTGCGGGTACACAAGGGCGTCGGTCTCGGCTACAGCCGGCTCGATGCGCGTTTCGCGGTGAAGGAAGGAGCGTAGCGATGTTGATGCGAGCGAAGGATTCCACCCTGCTGGTGATCGACCTGCAGGCACGGCTGTTGCCGGCGATCGACGCGGGCGCGGCGCTGGTCGAGCAGGCCACCTGGCTGGTGCGTGTGGCGCAGCGCCTCGACGTGCCGGTGATCGCCACCGAGCAGTACCCCAGGGGGCTGGGTGCAACCGACCCCGGCCTGCGCGAACTGCTGCCGGCGCACGGGCTGCGCGAGAAGATCCATTTTTCCGCCACGGCGGGCGCCGGGCTGTTCGACCTGCCGGGAGGCGAGCGCCGCCAGTTCGTGGTATGCGGTGCGGAGACCCATGTCTGCGTGCTGCAGACGGTACTCGGCCTGCTGGCCGCCGGGCGCGAGGTGTTCGTGGTCGACGAGGCGGTGGGTTCGCGCCGCCCGCGTGACAAGGCATTGGGCCTGGCGCGCATGGAGCGCGCCGGTGCGCTGATCGTCTCGCGCGAGATGGTCGCCTTCGAATGGCTGGAGCAGGCCGGCACCGAGCAGTTCCGCGAGATCAGCCGCACCTTCATTCGCTGACGCGCGCCTGCCCCCGCAGGCTGGGGTGGCCAACTGCGCCTATGCTTAGGCACGGGATCATCAGTCGGTCATTCGCCACGGCCTGCCTGCCGGGCGGTGACACGTTGGAGTGCGGTCATTGTTCAGAACGCTGCAGTGTTGCGTGTTGGGGTTGCTGCTGGGGGCCAGCGTTGCCGCCGAGTCAGCGCTACGGTTCTGCCATGAGGACCAGGATTCATACCCCTGGGTCATGAGCGATGGCAGCGGCCTCAACAAGGAACTGCTCGATCTCGTCCAGCAGCAGCTCGGCCTGCAGTTCACCTATGTGGCGGTGCCCTGGAAGCGCTGCCTGGCCGGCTTGCAGCATGGGCTGTATGACGGCGCTTTCGCCGCCAGTTTCAAGCCCGAACGCCAGCGGATGGGGCGTTATCCCCTCGATGCGGAGGGCCGGCCGGATACCCTCAGGCGCCTGCATTCGTCGCGCTACACCCTCTATCGGCGCGCCGGCAGCGCGGTGTCTTGGGACGGCCGGCGCTTCAGCCATCTGAACGGCCGCGTGGGCTCGCTCAGTGGCTTTTCCATTCGCGACCTGCTGCTGGCCCATGGCCTGGAGGTGGACGAGTCCAGCCGTGACCCGCTGGCGCTGTTGCAGATGCTCGAGCATGGCCGTATCGAGGCCGCTGCCTTGCAGACCCAGCGCGGTGATTTCGTGCTGCAGGCCAATCCCCAGCTCGCGCAGTCGATCGAGAAGCTGCCGCAGCTGCTCGAGGAAAAACCCTACTACCTGATGCTGTCCAATGCGCTGCTGGCGCACGAGCCGGACCTGGCCGAACGGATCTGGGCCGAGGTGCAGCGCCAGCGTGAGTCGGCCGCCTACCAGGAGCGGAGAGCCGCCTACCTGGCGAAGCCCTAGGCTTTGTACGAAAAGTGCCTGCGCTCGGTGATGCTGCGTTGAAATCGCTCTCAGAATGCTCATTTACAGCACGTAAACTGCGCTTCTTCGAGCGATTTCGCCTGGCCTGACCTTCGCTCGACGACTTCTCGTACAGAGCCTAGCGCCAGCGGCTCTGGCGCCAGGCCTCGCGCTGGGCGGCGTCCTTGAATGTCCAGGCTACCAGACGGCTCTGCTTCTGCCCCTGGGACATGCCGAGAATGCGCACTTCGCTGGCGCCGGCCCTGGCCAGCCAGCCCTGCAGCAGTTCCACGTTGCCGCCCTTGGACACCAGGCTGCTGAACCACAGCACCTGCTCGGCGACCTGCGCGCTCTCGCTGGCCATGCGCTTGAGGAACGCCGCCTCGCCACCGGGGCACCACAGTTCGGCAGCCTGGCCGCCGAAGTTGAGCACCGGCAGCTTGCGTTTCGGGTCGAGTTTGCCGAGGTTGCGCCATTTGCGCGTGCTGCCACGGGTGGCGTCCTCGGCGCTGGCGTGGAAGGGTGGGTTGCACAGGGTCAGGTCGATGCGCTCGTCCGCTTGCAGCAGGCCGAGAAAGACGTGCGCCGCATCGCTTTGCTGGCGCAGCTCGATGGCGCCCTGCAGCGCGCGGTTGGCCTTCACGATGGCGCGTGCCGAGGCCAGTGCCGCCGGCGCGATATCGGCGCCGATGAAGTGCCAGCCGTATTCGCAGTGGCCGATCAGCGGGTAGATGGCGTTGGCGCCCACGCCGACGTCCAGCGCCTGAATCGCCGTGCCACGGGGAATCTGCCCCGCGTTGTCGGTCGCCAGCAGGTCGGCGAGGTTGTGCAGGTAGTCGGCGCGGCCGGGAATCGGCGGGCACAGGTAACCATCGGGAATGTCCCAGTGGCGGATGCCGTAGTACTGCGCCAGCAGCGCACGGTTGAAGACCTTCACCGCCTGCGGGTTGGCGAAGTCGATGCTCGGCTTGCCATAGGGGTTGCTGATGACGAACTGGCCGAGTTCCGGGCTGGCCTTGATCAGCGCCGGGAAGTCGTAATGTCCCTGGTGGCGATTGCGCGGATGCAGTTCGCCCTTGCTCGGCGCCGTCTTCACGGCGGCGGGGGCGGGCTTGCGTGGGCGTTTCGGTGGCTGTGGCATGGACGAGCTTCGGGCAGGCGGGCGGCGATTTTCCCACAGTCGGGCTGGCCGTGCAGCCGGGGCATCGCCTGGTGGCTGCCGCAGGGCGCCTCTGGAAACCTGGGCGAGGCGGTCAGCACCAGGCAGGAACGAGCGAAGAACGCTCGGAGTCGCGCCGGACTTCACCTGCGCTGAATGAGCCGTTCGGGCGCAGCAGTTTCCAGCGCTTGCCTACAGCGGGAAGATCAGCGGCACCAGCCCCACGCTGACGATCATCACCAGCAGGGTGAAGGGCACGCCGATACGCACGAAATCGCCGAAGCGGTATTGCCCGGGGCCCAGTACCAGGGTGTTCACTGGCGAGGAGATCGGCGTCATGAACGCGGCCGAGGCGGCCAGGGCCACGGTCATGGCGAACGGCAGGGGCGAGGCATCGAGCGCCTGCGCGGTGGCGATCGCCACGGGCGCCATCAGTACTGCCGTGGCGGTATTGGAGATGAACAGGCCGATGACGGCGGTCAGCACGAACAGGCTGGCCAGGATCAGGCGCGGCCCGGCATCGCCCAGGCCACCCACCAGCCCCTGTACCGCCAGCTCGACGCCACCGGTCTGTTGCAGCGCCTGGGCGAAGGGCAGCATGCCGACGATGAGGATCAGCGTCGGCCAGTGGATCGCGCGGTAGGCGCTGTCCAGATCGATGCAGCGAAACGCGCCGAGCAGCAGGCAGGCAATCAGCGCGGCCTGCACGTTGGGCACCAGGCCGCTGACCATCAGCAGCACCATCACCGCCAGGCTGAGCAGGGCATAGGGCGCCTTGCGCGCCGCCGGTGCCACCTCGGCGACCTCGGCTGGCAGGCTGAGCACCAGAAAATCGCGGCTTAGCCCCTGCAGGCGGTGGATATCGCGCCAGGCGCCCGCCACCAGCAGGGTATCGGAGGCCTTGAGCTTCTCATCGACCAGCAGCCCCTCCAGGGCGCCACCCTGGCGACGCAGGCCGACCACGTTGAGCTTGTGCCGCGAGCGAAAGCCCAGCTCCTGGATGGTCTTGCCTGGTAGCTGCGACTCCGGCGGCAGCGCCACCTCGGCCAGGCCCAGCTCATGCGCGTGCAGGCTGAAATACGAGTGCGGCAGCGGCATGGGCTCCAGGCCGAGGGCCTGGTAGCTGCCGAGCAGGCCGATGGCCGGGCTGGCGATATCCACCAGCAACACGTCGCCGGGCTCCAGCAGGGTGTTGCCGCTGGCCATCAGCAGCAGGGTACGCAGGCGTTGCCGGCGCTCGATGGCGATGACGTTGATGCCGTGCTCGCGGCGCAGTTGCAGTTCGTTGAGCACCTGGTTGGCCAGCGGGGAGTCCGCCCGCACACGCAGGCGCCGCTCGCGCTCGCCGAGGCGATAGCGCTCGGCCAGGTCGGCCAGGGTCAGGCGCGGCGGTTCGGCATTGCCGCCGGCCTCGGTGCGCACCAGCCAGCGGCGGGCCAGCAGCATGTAGCCGATGCCGAGCAGGAGGATGGCCAGGCCGATCGGGGTGAAGGTGAAGAAGTCGAAGCCCGCGAGGCCGGCGCGTCGCAGTTCGGCGTGCACCACCAGGTTCGGCGGCGTCGCCACCAGGGTCAGCATGCCGCTGATCAGCCCGGCGAAGGCCAGCGGCATCATCAGGCGCCCCGGCGCCAGGCGCAGGCGAGCGGCGACGCCGAGCACCACGGGAATGAAGATGGCGACCACGCCAGTGGAACTCATCACCGAACCCAGGCCGGCCACGGCCAGCATCAGCAGGATCAGCAGGCGCGTCTCGCTGCTGCCGGCCCTGGCCACCAGCCAGTCACCGAGGCGATAGGCGATGCCGGTACGCACCAGGCCGTCGCCGATGACGAACAGCGCGGCGATGAGGATCACGTTGGCATCGCTGAAGCCGGCCAGGGTCTGCTGCAGGTCGAGTACACCGGTCAGCGGCAGGGCGACCAGCACCAGCAGGGCGACCACGTCCATGCGTGGCTTGCCGATGACGAACAGGGAAATGGCGCCGGCCAGCAGGCCAAGCACCCAGAGAAGATCGGGATTCATCGCAGCTCCAGAAAGCACGGAGCGATTGTTTCAGGGATAACCGAGCGTGGTCTTGATCTGCTGCAGGTTGCCGGCGATCCAGCGCTTGTCGATCGGCCCCCAGTCGCGGATCAGGTACTGCCCGGCATTGTTGCGCTCGCCCTGGCCCTGGGCGAACTGGCAGTCGATGTCCAGCTCGACCAACGCCGAGAGGGTGTCCTGCGCCGTGCGCCGCGGCATGCCGGTGGCCTCCATCAGCGCCGGCACGCTGGTCGCGGCGCCGCTGTCGATCAGCCAGGCGACGTAGAGGCGGCGGTAGAAACTGGTCTTGGTCTTGCTCACGTCCATGCGCTGGGTGTCCACGTCGGGCCGGGATTGATCGGGGGACTATATCAGCGTGGCGCTGCTCGTGGCACAGAGGGTGGCAGGTGGATTCCTCATGGGAATGTATTGGATGATAAGCATGAATTCTCATTATTGCCCGACGACAGCGGCTTCGGCCCGGCGCAGCGGTTCTTCTCCAGCCTGTTCTGGGGCGCCTGGGTCACCTCGCGGCGTGCCGATTAGCGTGTGGCGCTCTGCTCCAGCAGCCAGGCCTGGAACAGCGCCAGCGCAGGTGGTGACTCGGCGTTGGGGCGGGTGACCAGCACGTAGCGCTCGGCCAGTTCTGCCAGCACCGGCCAGGGCGCGCTGAGGCGCCCATCGGCCAGGTCCTGCTCGACATAGCGGCGCGGCACCAGGGCCATGCCGATGCCCGCCTTGGCGGCCTCGATGAGCAGGGCATAGCGGTCGTACACCGGGCCCTGGTCCGTGTGGGCCAGTGCCAAGGCGCTCAGCTCGGCATAGCGTGCCCAGCCGAAGGGGCTCTCGTGCTTGTGCAGCAGCGGCATCTGCCTGGCCGGCCGGGCCGCCAGCTGCGGGTGGCAGACGGCGATCAGCGGTTCCTCGAACAGGGCCTGGACCTGCATCCCCGGCCAGTCGAGGTGGGCATGATGGATCGCCGCGTGCAGCTCGCTGTCCGCCAGGGAAAACGGCTGCGTGCGCTCGCGCAGGTTGATCTGGATGTCCGGGTGCAACTGGCGAAAGTGCACCAGGCGCGGGATCAGCCAGCGGCTGGCCAGCGTCGGCAGGACACCGATCTCCAGAGCGCTGTCGGCGCTGGCGCGCTGGGTCAGTTGCCGGGTGTGGCGCTCGATGTCGGCCAGCAGCGTGCGCATCTGCGTGGCGTAGCCGGCACCGGCAGTGGACAGCTCGACGCGGTTGCCGACGCGGTGGAACAGGCGCACGCCGAGGAAGTCTTCCAGCTTGGCGATCTGCCGGCTGATCGCGCCTTCGCTCAGCGACAGTTCCTGGGCGGCGCGGGCGAAGCTCTGGTGGCGAGCGGCGGCTTCCAGGGCCAGTAGTGCGGCGGTGCTGGGTAGGCGTCTGCTCATTCTGGCCGTCCGTGTGCGAGGCGCGACAGGATGACGCATGTGCAAGCTGCCTTGCAAAAAAATCGGTAACGCCCGCGCCCTGGCCTGCCTAGCATGTCGCCGGGTTGCCACCGTTGCTGGTGGCGCTGTCATCGACGGAATGAAGGAAGGAGCGTGTCGTGCTGAAGACGAGTGATCGGGTGTTGCTGGGCAGTGGTGTGCTGATTCCTTGCTGGCTGTTGCTCGGCGTGGCGCTGACGGCGCTGGCCTACCCCGGCTACAGCCACCTGCAGCAGGCCATGAGTGAGCTGGGCGCGCAGGGGGCACCGACCCATGGTTTTTCCGCCTGGGTCAACAACCTGCCGCTGGGGCTGCTGTTCATTCTCTTCGGCCTGGGCATGGCGCGCCGCTTTCCTGGTTCGAAGCTGGCATTGCTCAGTGCGCTGCTGATCGGCCTGCATGGCGTGGGCAGCCTGGGCACCGGCTATTTCGCCTGCGACCAGGGCTGTGCGCCGGCGCAACCGTCGCTGTCGCAGCAGTTGCACAACCTGGCGGGGCTGCTGATGTTTGTCTCGCTGACGCTGGCCTGCGCCCTGTGGATCGTGCTGGCGCGGCGGCTGTTGCAGTCGCCCGGGCTGGCGCTGTTCTCGGCACTGTGCCTGGTGCTGGCGATCGTCACGGTGTGGCTGATGGCCACGGCGGTTGCCAGTGGCCAGCTGTTCGGCCTGTACCAGCGCCTGAACTACGGAATATCGGTGCTCTGGGTCGCGGCGCTGGCATTGCAGGTACTGCGTGCCTGCGCGGGACGCTCCGCTCAGCCGAGCACGGCGGCGAGCGCCATGTAGGTGGCCGCGCCGGCCAGGTAGCCGATGAAGGCCAGGCCGCTGATCTTCTTCAGGTACCAGATGAAGTTGATCTTCTCCATGCCCATGGCTGCCACACCGGCGGCGGAACCGATGATCAGGCAGCTGCCGCCGGTGCCGGCGCAGTAGGCGAGCATTTCCCAGAAGTTGCCGTTGACCACGAAGTTGCTCAGCCACGGCAGCTCCTCGGCGGCGGCGGTGGCCAGCATCTCCAGGCTGACCAGCGGGTACATCTTCATCGCCCCGGCGACCATCGGCACGTTGTCCACGACGGCCGACAGGATGCCGATGGAGATGGCGATGCTGTAGACGTTGCCGAGGCCGTCCTTGAGCAGGGTGGCGACCTGGATCAGGTGGCCGGCACTGGACAGCGCGGAGACCGCCAGGAGGATGCCGAGGAAGAACAGCACGCTGGTGATGTCGATCCGACGCAGGACGCCGACCACGGACAGCGGGTCCTTCTCTTCGCTGTTCTTGCTGCGGTGGATGATCTCGGTGGTGATCCACAGCAGGCTGAGGCCGAAGAGGATGCCCATGTACGGCGGCAGGTGAGTGATGGTCTTGAAGATCGGCACGAATATCAGCGCGCCGAGGCCCAGGCCGAAGACCAGGTTGCGCTCGAACGGCGTGGTCGGGTCGCGGCGGCTTTCGGCGCTTTCCTTGATGCGCGGCTCGGAAACTTCGCCCTTGAGGACGAAACTCATGATCAGCAGCGGAGCCAGCAGGCAGACCAGGCTGGGCAGGAACAGCTTGGCGATGATGCCGGTGGCGGTGACCTGGTCACCGATCCACAGCATGGTGGTGGTGACGTCGCCGATCGGCGACCAGGCGCCACCGGCGTTGGCCGCGATGACCACGATGCCGGCGTAGAACCAGCGCTCGTGCAGGTCGGCGATCAGCTTGCGCAGCAGCGAGATCATCACGATGGTGGTGGCCAGGTTGTCCAGGGCGGCGGAGAGGAAGAAGGTGATCAGCCCCACCAGCCACAGCAGGTGGACGCGCTTGGTGGTGCGGATGCGGTCGGTGATGACCTTGAAGCCTTCGTGGGCGTCGATCAGCTCGACGATGGTCATCGCCCCCATCAGGAAGAACAGGATCTCGGAAATTTCCCCCAGGTGATGGCGCAGCTCTTCGACGACGTGATGGGTGTTGGTGCTGGAGCCCGCAGTGCCGGTGCCGAGCAGCGGCAGGATGCTGTCCGCGCCGAGGACCAGGAGGGTCCAGGCGATCACGGCGGTGAGCAGGGCGGAGGCTGCCTTGTCGATCTTTAACGGGTGCTCGAGTGCGATGCACAGGTAACCGAGGACGAATACGAGGGCCATCAACGCATACATGGAGGGTCCGCCTGTTTTCTTCTGTTGATATTGAAGGTCGGTAGGCGGGGGAAGATGCCTGAAACAACTTGCAAAAGGAAAGGACTTAATGCCGCAGCGGCGCTGCGAGGGCGATCCATGCCGCTCGCGCGCAGGTAATCAGGCGTTATTGCAGCGCAGCGGTGCGGCGTGGCGGCAGCAGGTAGGCCAGGGCGATGGCCAGCACCGGCATGATCAGGTTGAAGAAGCAGTACGGCAGGTAGCTCAGGGTGGCCACGCCGAGCGTGGCGGCCATGTAGGCACCGCAGGTGTTCCAGGGCACCAGCACCGAGGTCAGGGTGCCACCGTCTTCCAGGGCGCGGGACAGGCTGGTTGGCGGCAGGTCGCGGGCCTCGTACTCGGCGCGGTACATGCGCCCCGGCAGCACCAGGGCGATGTACTGGTCGGCGGTGATGACGTTGGTGCCGATGGTGGTGGTGATGGTGCTGGCGACCAAGCCGCTGTCACTGCGCACCAGGCGCAGGGCACTCTGCAGCAGGCGCTGCAGCAGGCCGAGGCGCTCGAGCACGCCACCGAAGCACATGGCACAGATGATCAGCCACACCGTGGTGAGCATGCTGGCCATGCCGCCCTTGGACAGCAGGCCATCGAGTTCGGCATTGCCGCTGGCCGACTCGTAGCCGGCGAACAGCGCGTTCCAGACCGTCTTCAACGGCGCCAGGGCCCCGGCCGAGGGATCGGCCAGGCGCGCCATCACGTCGGGCTGGAAGGCGATGGCGAACAGCGCACCGACCAGCGCGGCGAGGAACACGGCAGGAAAGGCCGCCCACTGACGCACCGCGAGTAGCAGCAGGAAGGCCACCGGCAGCAGCAGGTGCCAGCCCAGGCGGAACTGGGCTTCCAGCGCGGCGAGGACCTCGCTGATGCGCCCCGTGTCATGTTCGGCGCTGGCCTGCTGGCCGAGGGTGAAGAAGATCGCCAGGGCAATCAGCAGCGCCGGCACGGTGGTACGCAGCATGTTGCGGATATGCGCGAACAGGTCGGCACCGGCGGCGGCTGGCGCCAGGTTGGTGGTGTCGGACAGCGGCGACAGCTTGTCGCCGAAGTAGGCGCCGGAAATGATCGCCCCGGCGGTGATCGCCGGGTCCAGGCCGAGGCCGGCCGCCACGCCCATCAGACCGATGCCGAGGGTGCCGGCCACCGTCCATGAACTGCCGATGGACAGCGCGGTGAGCGCGCAGATCAGGCAACTGGTGACGTAGAAGTACTCGGCGCTGATCAGCTTCAGGCCGAACCAGATCATGGTCGGTACGGTGCCGGCGAGAATCCAGGTGCCGATCAGCGCGCCGACGGCCAGCAGGATCAGGTTGGCCTTCATGGCCATGTGAATGCCGGCGAGTATGCCTTCCTCGATCTCGCTCCAGCGCAGGCCGTTCTTCAGCCCGACCAGGCCGGCGACGAAGGCGGCGCTCATCAGGGCGATCTGGTTCGGGCCGCTGGAGGAACCGTCACCGAACAGGTAGACGGAGAGGCTGAGGAGAACGACGAGCACGCCGATAGGCAGCAGTGCATCGAGCAGGGAAGGGGAACGGGCTGTCATGGGTATACCGGAAAATCAGATGAACCTTGGGGGGGCTGGTGGCCGCGACTGCGCTGTCAGGGCTCGCGGCTGTGACTGCATGGCGGCAGGCGCTGGCGCGCAGCGGGGTGTCAGGGCCGAAAGCCCCTCCTGGAAAAAACAGGCCCGCGCCGGTTAGGGCGCGGGCCTGTGGGTGTCGCCGGGGGATCAGAGTGCGGCGATCTTGCCGCGCTGCTCGACCATCTTGGCCAGGGCCTGCTCGGCCTCGGCCAGTTTGGCGCGTTCCTTCTCCAGCACTTCGGCAGGGGCCTTGGCGACGAAGCCTTCGTTGCTCAGCTTGCCGCCGACACGCTTGACCTCGCCTTCCAGGCGGCCGATCTCCTTGTCCAGGCGCGCCAGTTCGGCGTCCTTGTCGATCAGCCCGGCCATCGGCACCAGCACTTCCATCTCGCCGACCAGGGTGGTAGCGGACATCGGCGCTTCTTCACCGGCAGCCAGTACGCGTACCGATTCCAGCTTGGCCAGCTTGTTCAGCAGCGGCTCGAAATCGGCCAGGCGGCGCTGATCCTCGGCGCTGGCGTTGGCCACGATGATGTCGATGCGCTTGGCCATGGAGATCTTCATCTCGCCACGGATCTGGCGCACGCCGAGCATCAGCTGCTTGACCCACTCGATATCGCCTTCGGCGGCGGCGTCGATGCGGGTCTCGTTGGCCACCGGCCAGGGCTGCAGCATCAGGGTGTCGCCCTGCACTCCGGCCTGGCCCTTGATGCGCTGCCAGATTTCTTCGGTGATGAACGGCATGAACGGGTGAGCCAGGCGCAGGATGACTTCCAGCACGCGCACCAGGGTGCGGCGGGTGCCGCGCTGACGCTCGAGCGGCGCGTTCTCGTCCCACAGCACCGGTTTGACCAGCTCCAGGTACCAGGCGCAGTACTGGTCCCAGACGAACTCGTAGAGCGCCTGGGTGGCTAGGTCGAAGCGGAAGGCATCGAGCTGGCGGGTGACTTCGGCTTCGGTGCGCTGCAGCTGGCTGATGATCCAGCGGTCGACCGAGGACAGTTCGACCTCTTCGCCATTCACGCCGGTGTCCTGGCCATCGGTGTTCTCGATGACGAAGTTGGCGGCGTTCCACAGCTTGTTGCAGAAGTTGCGGTAGCCCTCGACGCGGCCCATGTCGAACTTCACGTCGCGGCCGGTGGTGGCCAGCGAGCAGAAGGTGAAGCGCAGGGCGTCGGTGCCGTAGCTGGCGATGCCTTCGGGGAACTCGGCCCTGGTCTGCTTGGCGATCTTCTCGGCCAGCTTGGGCTGCATCATGCCGCTGGTGCGTTTTTCCAGCAGCTCGTCGAGGGTGATGCCATCGACGATGTCCAGCGGGTCGAGCACGTTGCCCTTGGACTTGGACATCTTCTGCCCCTGGCCGTCGCGCACCAGACCGTGCACGTAGACGGTCTTGAACGGAATCTGCCCGGTCAGGTGGGTCGACAGCATGATCATCCGGGCGACCCAGAAGAAGATGATGTCGAAGCCGGTGACCAGCACGTCGGTGGGGTGGAAGGTCTTGAGGAACTCGGTCTGCTGCGGCCAGCCGAGGGTGGAGAAGGTCCACAGGCCGGAGCTGAACCAGGTGTCCAGCACATCCTCATCCTGACGCAGTTCGACGTTGTTGCAGAG
>MDSZ01083459.1_pt1 | contig 28280 bp, 27 predicted proteins | sample 811201 | NCBI WGS metagenome assembly MDSZ01 (sample SAMN05326647, study PRJNA326480) | marine metagenome | isolation source: seawater | place: Indian Ocean: North | collected 2010 | reverse complement strand
TGAACGATCAGATTGGGTTCATGGCGGTGAAAGTGATGCACCTGATTTAGGTGAAGTGTGTTCAGATATCCTTGTTATTAGGGTAGCAGAGTCCGGTAAAGATCATACGGTGTTCATCAAATAATCATTTCAATAATGAATAAACCCGTCTATTGGCGGGTTTATTTAATCACAAAAGAGTATATATGTTAGTTATTTGCTCTATTGATAAAACGTCGAAACCCTATAAAATAGGCTTCTACAAATCGGAGGGATGGCAGAGTCTGGTTTATTGTAACGGTCTTGAAAACCGTCGTGCCTTCATCGGCACCGTGGGTTCGAATCCCACTCCCTCCGCCAGATAAGAAATTATGACTAATAACTCATCAAAAATATTTAACGATGTCCCTAAGTTCTTAGAAATTTTAGGTTTTAAAGATTGTTTTCATGATCTTGAAAAAAATGAATGGGTAGTTGAATATCTACCAAGTGAAAAACTTACGCATTCTAATGGAACAGTCGTTCAAGGTGGATTTGTTTCTGGGATGATTGATAGTGCAATGTCTCAGTTCATTATTTTTTTATCCAAAGGTAAGGATTTGCCATTAACATTAGACCTTGATATTAAATTTTTAAAACCTTGTGTTCCAAATAAATTAGTTAAAGCAACAGGTAAAATAGTAAGAAAGGGTAAATCTATAGCTTATACAAGTGGTGAGCTCTATCAAGAAGATGAACTCATAGCTATTGGCACAGCAACTAATAAGATAATTATTTTATAATTTTTATCTTACCTTTTTTGAGCTATAATTTTTTTATGACTGATAGAAGGGCTAAATTTACTCAAATGAAAGATGGTGATTTAGATGATTACACTATTATTGCTGAAAGTAATGCCAAAGATTATGACCATCTAGCTGATAAAGTTATTGATCATCTTATGATGCTAAAAGATGATTACGGTGGCTTTAAAGTTGATAGACTAACACATTCTTTGCAAACAGCAACTAGAGCACATAGAGATGGAAGAGATGATGAGTATGTTGTCTGCGCTCTAATTCATGATATAGGTGATAATTTAGCGCCAGCTAATCATGCTGAATTTGCTGCAACTATATTACAACCGTTTGTTTCAGAAGAAAATTACTGGATCGTAAAGCATCATGGTATTTTTCAAGGATATTATTTTTTTGAATTTCTAGGATTAGATAAAAATATGCGAGATAAATATTCTAGTAGTCCATACTTCAATAGTTGTAAAGAATTTTGTGAAAAATATGATCAAAATAGCTTTGATCCAGACTATGATACTTTAGATTTAGATTATTTTATTCCAATGGTTAAAGAGTTGTTTAAAAAACCTAAAAAATCAATTTATCTTCAATCGTAAATGCCTGATAAAAATACACTTAGCTTTTTAGAGCTTATAAAGCCTGATAGTAAATTTAGTTCTGTTAACTCTCCACCGAAACCTGATTACTCTAATTTAAATAATTGGGCTGCATTACCTGAAATCGATGGTCAGCAATTCTATGTTCCTGATTCTAGTTTTAATGTAAATAAAACAAATAATAAGGTTGATGTTTTTTATATTCATCCTACCGGATATTATGAAAAAACTTGGAATTCTAGCATGGATAAAACTCGATCAGCATTTGAAAGAACAGAGATTATGTTAGGAAATCAAGCATCAGTATTTAATGAAACATGCAATATTTTTGCTCCCGAATATAGACAAGCAACTTATTATTCATTTTTTGATAAAACAAACAGCGGGCAAAGAGCTCTTGATCTAGCTTATAGTGATGTTGAAAATTCTTTCGATTATTTTATCTCAAATTTAAATAACAATAGACCTTTTATTATATATGCTCATAGTCAAGGAGCTCTTCATGCATATAGATTAATTCATAATAAAATTAATAGTAATAAAGATCTTTATGATAAGTTTATTTGTGCTTACTCAATTGGATATATATTTCCTGAAAAAAATTATTTTGATATCCTGCCAAATATACCACCCTCGACCACATATAATGACATACGTTGTTTAATATCATGGTCAACGGTAGTAGAAGGTTTCAAAAGAAATCGTGAAAAAACACTTTTTTGGACACCATCTGGATGGACTATTGAACCAATGAATCAAAAAATTATTGCCACTAATGCTTTTTCGTGGACAAATGATAATGATTGGTATGAAAATAATTCAAATGTTTCTATTATAAATAAAGCGAGTGACTATGATTTTACCGATAGATTAAGATCTCGTCATACAGGAACTACAAAATCAATCGGTCTTACAAGACTGCAGGGTTTTGAGGCATCTTTGAATAATGAAACAGGTTTGTTAGAAACCCGTGGAGAAATAATTGAAAATATTAAAAAAATGAAATTTTTCAATGGTGACCTTCATTCTTTCGATGTTATGTTATTTTGGGGATCAATTAGAAAAAATATTAAAGATCGAATCGATGCATATTTTTCAACACTTTAATTTATAGATGTTTACAAATTCAGATTCACTTTCTTTTAAAGAAGGATTCGTTAATAACAAAAATATTTCAATTTGCTATAGAGATTATGGAGATCAAGGCGATGAACCTATACTATTGGTTCAAGGGTTAGGCGGACAGTTAATAAACTGGCCTCATCATTTAATTGAGTTTTTAATAAACAATAAATTTAGACCTATAGTTTATGATAATAGAGATACAGGGTTATCTACTAAAATTAAAGATATTGTTCCTAAAAAAGATCTAAATAACTCAATAATTTTAAACTATATTAAATACTATCTAAGGTTATCAATTCCATCTGTTTATACTCTTGATGATATGGCAAGTGATGGAATTGCTGTTTTAGATAAACTAAGAATCACTAAATCCCATATATTAGGAATATCTATGGGAGGAATGATTGCTCAGTTAATAACCGCAAATCAACAAGATAGGTTTTCATCATTTACTTTAATTGCTTCGACAGCAATGACACCATCTCCATTTAATGGCCCAACACATAAGGTTAGAAATCTTTTAATGGAAAGAAGTAAAAATCCTTCTGTATCTCTAGATCAGCGTATCAAAAGAACAAAAAAAATATTTGCTCTAATAGGACATAAAGAAAGCAATTTAAATACTAAAGAATTTTCAAATAATATTGTTAAATCAATAGAAAGAGGAGGGAAAGATGATACTGGTTTTACAAGACAGTTAACAGCCATATTAAGTTCGAAAAATAGAATAAAAAAAGTTAGTGCCATTACAGTTCCTACTCTTATAATACATGGTAAAGAAGATCCCTTAATTAAGGTTTCAAACGCTTTCAAAACTCAAAAATTAATCAGGAATAGTAAGTTAAAAATAATAAACGATATGAGACACTTAATAGAGCCTCAGGTTTTCAATCAATTTAAAAATAATTTGTTATCACATTTAAGAAATAACAATGTTAAGCCTTAAATTTAAAGCAAACTATTCAGTCGGCGCTATAGCAAATGGTGTTAAAACTGATATGTTTACTTTTTTTTTATTATTTTTTTATAGCAATATAATTAATCTAGATTCTAGGTTAGCTGGACTTGCTATTTTTATTGCATTGTGTGTTGATGCCATAACTGACCCATTGATGGGAACTATATCGGATAGGACAAGATCAAGGCTTGGAAGAAGACACCCTTTTATGATCATAGCTTTTATACCAATGTGTTTGGGTTATGTTTTGTTATTTGCACCTAGACAAGATTGGGCATTATCTCAGAGTGAATTATTTATTTGGATGATTATATTTACTGTTCTTACAAGAGTAGGGATGACTTTATTTGATATACCCCATAGGGCATTTGGTGGCGAAATAACAAAAAACTATCGGGATAGAACAAAATTAATGTCATGGAGAGAGATGTTTGGCTGGATTGCTGGATTGTCTAATGCCTTCTTAGGTTATGGAGTATTTTTTATGTCTACTGCTGAATATCCCAAGGGTCAGTTGAATCCTGATGCATGGTTGCCATTTGCAATAACTGGAGCTTTTTTGATGGGAATAAGTGTTTTGTATTCATCATTTTCTACTAAGAATGAAGTAAAAAATTTATCACAATGGAGAGGTTCCATATCTATAGATCAAATCTTGCAAGAGATATTTACTGCTATGGCCAATAAATCATTTTTAATTTTCTTTTTTGGAAATTTATTTTTATCAGTATCATGGGGACTTGCTAATACACTAACATTGTATATTAATACCTATTTCTGGGAATTTGAGGCAACTCAAATAAAATATTTTTTACCGGTTTATTTTGTTGCAGCTATAATTGCTTTTTTCATTACTCCGCAACTTGTAAAAAAGTATGATAAAAAAATATTGGTTTTAGTATCCATTAGCGCAGTTGCTTTATTGGCTCCATTTTCATTTATTATGTTTAATCTTGGATTAACTCCACCAAATGGATCAATGTATCTAGTAGCTTTCATTAGTTTTCCTCTGCTATTTATGATTACTCTAAATATTATGGGAATTATGGTCAGAGACTCAATGGTTGGAGATATAGCCGATGAGGTAGAACTGCAAAGCGGAAAGAGACAGGAAGGAATTTTATTTGCAGCTGTTGGCTTTATGCAAAAATTAAATACAGGGTTAGGTACATTATTTGCTGGTCAAGTTTTAGCATTCATTGGTTGGAATAAAGACAATCCTACTTTCGAACAAGCTTATTCGTTAGCATTTATTCAAGGACCAGTGACAACTATGTTAATGATCATCCCATTTATAATATTTACCTTCTATTCTTTATCCGCTATTAGACATAATGAAATTGTAAAAAAACTTAAATCTTAATTTATATTAGCTTTTTGAATGTCTTTGCCATTCTTTTCCATAAACTCTTCTGAACAGAAGTGTGATCTTTTGAAGAAAAATTTAATATAAAATGATTTAATAATTCAACCAAGTTATCTGGTGCATTTAATTTTTTACTAAATTTGGTTGATAAAATTTCTAATTGAATCTTATTTCGTAATTCTTGATCTTTTTTTAAAGATTCTATATCAGCTAGAATTTCAAGTTTTACACATGAATACAATAACTCTTTTTTATTAGATTTAGAGTTTTCAAGTGATATTTTGATAGCTTTTTGAAAAATCTCCGGAGCATTAGTAATATCATCTTCTCTAATTAATATATCAAATATATTTATATAAGATTTTAGCTTTTGATTTATTTGATCATTTTTCAATGCATCCTTTTCAATTTGAATAAGTTTACTAATTTCTTTATATTCCTTCGATTTCTTTGTATTTGTAAATGTATTCAATTCAGATTGAACTTCTTTTAGGGTTTTTGTTTTATTTAATAAATCTTCATGTAGGTTATTAATACTATCAATTTCATTTTTAATTGCTTGTTTTTTTTCAACAAATAAAGGATCAGCAGTTTTATTAAATTTTTTCCATAATTTTTTATCACTTATGCGTCCAGCTGATCCTAATTTTAACCATTCAGATTTAATTTTTTTAAATTGATCAATAGCTTGTTCATTATTTACATTTTTAATTTCCGAGACACTTTTAATAAGAAGTTCTTTTTTTTCTTTATTGATATTTTCTTGTTTTTTTATTTGATCATTAATTGGTTTTCTAGCTTCAAAGTATTGTTTTTTTAAATCATTCAAATCTTTATCTAAAACAGGAGCAAATTTCTGCCATTTTTTGAATGTATCTTTTAAAAAAAATATTAGTTTTTTTGAATCTGGCCAATGTTTATTATTTGATTCTACGTATTGTTTAATTTGTTCAATTATTTTTTGCCTTTCTTTAGCATTGTTAATTTTAATATTTTTGATTTCATCAAAATATTCTTTGCATGGTTCCCAGGCTTGGGACGTAAGTTCGTTAAATTCTAGCCATTGTGATTTTGAGGCTGGTTTACTTGATAAGTCGAGTAATTGCCATTGAGTCTGAATATTATGTATGGAATGAGCGTGTTTTCTTGTATTGGCGTCTGGATTTTTAATTAAATTATTAATTTGTGATATTAATTCCTGTCTTTTTGGATTCGCTGCAAATAATGAGATCTCATCATAATATTTAGATTTATTAATTGCTGCATTTAGTTTATGTCTAAGTTTGTTTGGTATATTTTCTAATTTTTTTGAAGCATTATAAGCATTCCTTACTTTTTTCTGAGCATTTTTAATAGAACCATCAGAAAACAACTTTTCAGCGATTTCTAGTTCTTTAAATAAATTTTTACTAGTTTCCACAATATTTATATTTGATGTTTATAATTATACTAAATGAGAAAACGAATTCTAACAGGAATAACAACCACTGGCACACCACATATAGGAAATTATATAGGCGCCATAAAACCGGCTCTTGAATTAGCTCAAGAAACTGATGAGTCATTTTTCTTTTTAGCTGATTATCATTCCATAATAAAAAATCAAAATCCAGATGATATTAGCATGTCAGTTCGTAATGTTGCTTTAGCATGGCTTGCTTCTGGACTTGATACAAATAAATCATATTTTTATAGACAATCTGACGTTCCAGAAATTGTTGAACTTACCTGGATATTAAATTGTTTAACAGCAAAAGGTTTAATGAATAGAGCACATGCTTACAAAGCTGCTGTTGCTGAAAATAAGAATGACCCAGACAAAGGTATCAATATGGGTTTATTTTCTTATCCAGTTCTTATGGCTGCAGATATATTAATGTTCGATTCAACACATGTTCCTGTTGGCGCAGATCAAATTCAACATCTTGAAATGACAAGAGATATAGCTATGAGATTTAATCATATTTATAAGGATCTTTTAACTATTCCAGAACCAATAATTCATAATCAAGATAGAGTTGTTCTTGGGCAAGATGGAAGAAAAATGAGTAAATCATATGGAAATGTTATTCCCTTACTTGAAAGTGAACAAAATTTAAAAAAAGCTATTTTAAAAATTACCACTAATTCATTGGAGCCTGGTGAACCCAAAGATTATAAATCTTGTACTGTATTTGATCTATTTACACATTTCGGCACATCGGAACAAATTAGCGAATTAAAACAAGCATATATTAATGGTATTTCTTGGGGCGATGCTAAAGAAACATTATTTAATATTATTAACACTAAACTTTCCCCAATAAGAGAAAAACATGATGAATTAATTCAAAATAAAGATTTTCTAAATGATGTTTTGAGTGATGGTGCAAATAAGGTTAGATCTTTAGCTAAAAATAAGATTTCTGAAATTAAAGATACAATTGGAATTAAATTAATATCTTGATGTCTATTTCTGCATCATCATGGTTAAAATTTGGCCTGTTTACTGTTGGATTAGGTCAGTCATTTGTTTTTGTCTTAGTGCCACCTCTTGCAAGAGAATTAGGTTTAAGTGAAATTCAAACCTCGCTAATTTTTGCAATATCTGCATTTGCATGGGCATTAACAAGTGCTTTTTGGGGTAGGGCAAGTGATAGATATGGCAGAAGAAACATTGCTATATTAGGTTTGGTTGGTTACGCAATATCATTAATAGCCTTAATAACTCCATTGTTTTTAGTGGAAAGAAATATTCTGGATTTAGGATTGCTTTTTCCGGCATTAATATTAGGTAGATTGATTAATGGTTTAGTAGGGTCAGCAACGAGGCCCGCTTCATTTGCTTATGTAGCAGATATTAGCTCTAGAGAACAACGAACTGTTAAATTTGCACGCCTTGAGTCCAGTTTTTTATTAGGAACAGTGTTGGGACCTCTAATAGGAGGATTTTTATTTCTAATAACTAAAGAAACACCATTTTATGTATTTTCTTTTCTAGCATTTGTTGCTGCATTTGGAATATTCTTGGCCCTAAATAAATCAACCACAGTTAATCCTGCTACAGAAAAACAAAATAAATTAAAGTGGTATACAAATACGATATGGCCATTTTTACTTTATGCGGCAGTTTTAAGTTTATGCCAAGCATCTTTGCTTCAATCTATTGGTTTTTATATAACCGACGTATTCAATAATATTTCAGATCTCCCCATACTAATAAGCATGACGTTTGCATTATTATCTATTTCTACAATTGCAAGCCAATATATTTTTACTGATGCTTTTCCTATGAATAACTTTAAGTTACTGTTATGCGGAACAATAGCAATGACTTTTTCTTATTTCACAATGGGCTACTTTGTTCAAATTTCAATTTATTATCTAACCATTATCGTTATGGGAATCGGTTTAGGTATGACTAGACCAGCGCTAGCATCATCACTTTCATTAGCTCAAACGCCTGAAAATCAAGGATCAGCAGCAGGATATCTTGGATCAGTTATACCTATCGGACATATGACTACACCATTTATTGCAATGCCAATTTATTCAATAAATCCAGCATACTTGTATTATTTCAGTTCAGTATTATGTATGTTATTAATATTATTTATAATAGTGACACCAATAATTAGGAGATCAAATAACTTATGAAAAAATCACTTTTAATTATTAATTTAGGTACTCCTGATAAGCCAACCTATTTCAGTGTTTTTAAATATCTTAGACAGTTTTTGATGGATGGAAGAGTAATTAATATAAATCCAGTACTAAGATTTTTCTTAGTTAATTTTATAATTTGTCCAACAAGATCTTTTTCATCAACAAAAGTATATAAACAAGTTTGGGATAAAGATACTGGGTCGCCATTGCTACATAATACTAAAAGATTATCAGAAAAACTTCAGGCCAAGTTACCAGATTATGATGTTAAATTTGCTATGAGATATCAAAGCCCTTCAATAAAACATGTATTAAATGAGATGCTTTTAAAAAATCCTGATGAGATTACTATTTTACCATTATTCCCTCATTATGCATCAGCAACAACTGGATCTGTTTTTGAGGAAATCTCAAGAATTTTATCAAAAAAATGGGTTGTTCCTAAAGTTAACTTTATTAACCAATTTTATGATAATCCCAAATTTATTGATGCGTGGATAGAAAAAGCTTCTAAATATGATTTAAATACATATGATAAAATTGTATTTAGTTATCACGGAATTCCTAACAGCCACGTTGATAATGTTTATCCCGATTCTATATGTAATGATCATGATTGTGAAAATAAAATTACTGACTCTAATAAATTCTGTTATAAAGCAACAACATATGAAACTACCAAGTTATTAGCAGGTAAGCTAAATTTAAATCCAGAGAAATATATAGTTACCTTTCAATCTAGATTAACTAACAAATGGTTAAGTCCATTTACTGATGAGGTACTTAAATCTTTACCAATGGAAGGTCATAAAAAAGTTTTGGTATTTTCTCCGGCATTTACAGCAGATTGCCTTGAAACAATTATAGAGATCGGAGATGAATATAAAGAATTATTTGATCAGTCTGGAGGTGAAGTTTTGGATTATGTAGATTCACTAAATTATTCAGATCTATGTGTAGATGCTATTATTGACGTTGTTAACGAACACAAGGTATATAAAAATGTTTCAAAATAATTTATTAAAAGGAAAAAGAATTCTTGTTACTGGTGGTGGAACTGGTCTTGGAAAAGAAATGGCATATCATTTTGCAAAACATGGAGCTGATGTATTTATCTGCGGAAGAAGAGAGAATGTTTTAAAAGAAACTTCAAATCAGATAATGGAAACTACTGAAAGCAAAGTTTTCTATCAAACATTAGACATTAGAGCTTCAAAAGATGTTGATGATTATGTTGAATCAATTTTTAAAGATAAACCTTTAGATGGTTTAGTAAATAATGCAGCTGGAAATTTTATTTCACCTACGAAAGATTTATCTCATAAAGGGTTTGACGCTATTGCTAACATAGTATTTCATGGGACTTTTTATATGACTCATTCTGTTGGAAAAAGGTGGATAGATTTAAATAAAAAAGGATCAATAGTAAATATTCTTACTACATGGATATGGACAGGTTCTCCTTATGTTGTTCCATCTGCTATGTCTAAGTCAGGGATTCATGCAATGACACAATCTCTTGCTGCTGAATGGGGCAAATATGGTATAAAAATTAATGGTATTGCACCTGGACCATTTCCAACAAAGGGAGCCTGGGAAAGACTTAATCCTGATAATAATGATGATGGTATGATGGACACTGTACCATTAGGTAGAGCTGGCGAAATGTCAGAACTTCAAAATTTAGCAACTTTTCTTATGGCCGATGGCTGTGATTATTTAACTGGACAAACAATTGGATTGGATGGAGCACAGTATTTAACAGGTGGAGGAACATTTTCACAATTAGACAAATTATCTGACGAGGATTGGGAAAATATGAGAAAATTAATAAGAAGTGCAAACAATAAAGATAAAGCAGATAGATCGTAGGAGAAATGCATATGAGTAATTACGATGATATGAATCTTGTTCTTAAAGAACAAAAAGATTTTTTTATAAAAAATGGAGCACCATCTTTGGATCTAAGAATTGATCGGCTAGAGAGGCTTAAATCATTGATTATGGATAATAGATATGATTTTGTTGAAACATTAAATGAGGATTTTGGAAATAGGTCAAAAGATGCATCAATGATGACAGACATATATTCAGTTGTTTCGCCAATAAATCACGCAATTAAAAATATAAAAAAATGGACTAAAGTTGAAAAAAGGTCTTCAAATTTTCCATTTGGCTTATTAGGTGCTAAATCATATATAAAGTATGAACCTCTTGGAACTGTTGGTATGATTTCTCCTTGGAATTTTCCAGTTAATTTAACTTTTACGCCACTAGTATCAATTTTTGCTGCTGGCAATCAAGTAATGCATAAGCCTAGTGAACATACCCCTGTTACTTCTCAATTAATCAAAGACTTATGCGATAAGATTTATGATGTAAATGAATTAGCTACATTTCTAGGAGGCCCTGATGTTGGTGTTGCATTTACAAAATTATCATTTGATCATCTTTTATATACAGGAGGCGGATCTGTAGCAAAGCATATTATGCAAGAAGCTTCACAAAATCTTGTTCCTTGTACTTTAGAACTTGGTGGAAAATCACCTGTTGTAGTAAGCGAAAGTGCTGATATCAAAACTTCTGCTAAGCGAATTATGTTTGGAAAAACAATGAATGCTGGTCAAATATGCTTGGCTCCGGACTATATTATCGTTCATAAAGATAAAAAAGATGAATTTATAGATGAGACAAAAAATGCAGTATCAGAATATTATCCTGATCTAAAAAATAATGATGATTACACTTCTATTATTAATGAAAAACATTATGAAAGACTTCAAGACTTACTCAATGATGCAAAGGAAAAAGGTGCTAATATTGATGAAATAAACCCTATGAATGAAGATTTTTCTCAACAAGAATTTTATAAAATACCACCAACCATTGTTACAAATACAACAGAAGATATGAAAATTATGCAAGAAGAAATTTTTGGACCATTGCTTCCAATTGTAGAATATGAAAATGTTGATGAAGCAACAACATTAATTAATTCAAAAGACAGACCACTTGGGTTATATTATTTTGGAACAAATTCAGCCGAACAAGAATCACTTCTAGAAAAAACTTCTTCTGGAGGTGTTACTGTCAATAATGTAATTGGTCATTTACAGCAAAATGATTTATCTTTTGGTGGCGTTGGTCCATCAGGTATGGGGAGATATAAGTCCTTTGATGGATTTAAAAATTTCTCTAATCCTAGAGCTTATTATAAAGATGTTTCAGGAAGATTTGATAAATTGTTCGAAGGAGTGAGACCTCCATACAAAGAAAATTTTGAAAAACTTCTAAAACAAGTTCTAAAGTAGATTTGTGTCCAATATATCTCTTAAATTAGGCTACAAATATTTAAGATCTAATAGAGGAGGAATTTTTTCCTTTACCTCATTATTAGCTGTAATTGGTTTAATGATTGGAATTTCATCCTTAATTGTAGTTACTTCAGTAATGAATGGGTTTGAAAAAGAGCTTGAAGATAGAATACTTGGCGTAATACCTCATTCTGTTATTTCTGGAGATGAACCGATTGAAGATTTTGATAATATTATTGAAATAATTAAAACTAATTCTAATATAGAAGACGCATCTCCATATATTAATATTCAGGGTTTGATAACATCATCAAAAGAGACAAGAGGCATCTCAATTATTGGTATTGACGAGAAAATTGAACAAAATTTATCAATAATTCCAAAATATATGCTTTTAGGTCAAATAGAAAACCTAAAAAAAGATAATTCAATAATTATTGGTTCTTTATTAGCTGCAAATATCGGTGCCTATGTGGGTGATGAGATTAATGTAACTACTTCAGATATAAAAACTTCGATAATTGGATCTTATCCAACATCTATAAATTTAAAAATTGTTGGAATATACGAACTTAAGACCGAAATTGATGGTTTTTTAGGATTAATTTCACATGATACTGCTCAGAAATTGAAACAACTAGATGAAAATCAAACTATTTCTATAAGGTTAAAAACTAATAATTTATTTAATGCCGATCAAATATCACAACAAATTTTAAGTGAATTAAATATTCCTAATCTTGAATATTCATCATGGAAATCTACTCACGGAACATTATTCGAAGCAATACAATTTGAAAAATTACTCATAAGCCTTATGTTATTTTTAATTATTGCCGTTGCTTCAATATTAGTTCTATCAACTGTGGTCATGACCGTTAAATCAAAGGAAAGAGAAATTGGTATTTTATTAACATTGGGAGCAAATTCTAGACAGATTTTGTTAATATTTTTTACTCAAGGATTCTTCTTAAGTCTGATAGGAATTCTATCTGGATTAATATTAGGATTTATTCTTACAAAAAATTTGAATAATTTTATTGAATTTCTTGAATATATATTGCAAAGAAATTTACTTGAAGCATATTTCATTAATTATTTTCCTTATTATATAAATTATTATCAGGTTTTTATAATCTGTTTAACTTCATTTCTTATTAGCTTGATTGCATCATTCATACCTTCATTGAGAGCAATAAAGCTGAACCCAGTGGAAATATTAAGATATGAATAGTATTAAATGTATAAATATCTCAAAATCATTTCAAATTAAGGACCAGACTTTAGATGTGTTAAATTCTATTAATTTAGAAATAAATGAATCAGATACGATAGCAATATCTGGTAAATCTGGATCTGGTAAATCTACTTTGTTACACATTTTAGCTGGTTTAGACAAACCATCATCTGGAGAAATCATTTTCAATCAAAAAAATTTAAATAACATGTCTAAATCAGAACTAGCTAGAACTAGATTATTGAATTTCGGATTCGTATATCAATTTCATCATTTATTAGAGGATTTAACAGTGGAAGAAAATATTCTCGTTCCTGGAATGTTAAATAATGAAAGTAATAATTTGCTTTTAACTAGAACAAAAAATATTATGAAAAAACTTGATATATTTAAAAGAAAAGATCACCTACCTTGGAAGTTATCCGGTGGTGAAAAACAAAGAACAGCTATAGCTAGAGCACTTATAAATAATCCTAAATTTATTTTTTTAGATGAACCAACAGGTAATTTAGATGATGAAAATGCTAAAATTATCCAAGAGTTATTAATGGAAATGAGATTAGAGTTCGGTGTAGCATTGATAGCAGCTACCCATGATCAAAGTTTTATTAAATGTTTTGATAGTGTTTACAAAATATCTCAAACCAACATAAGTGAAGTGAATGAGTGAATTTATTGTTACTGGCGGCCCATTTATGTGGCCTTTGCTGGCTTGCAGCATTTTAATAATTACTATTTCTTTAGAAAGATCTTGGTTTTTGCAAGAAAGATTAATAGCACCTAAAGGATTGTCCAAATTAGTAAAATCATTATTAGATAATCAATTATTATCCAATAAACAATCTAATGAAATTGCCAATCTTTCTTCTTTAGGATTTTTATTAATAAATTGTATTAAGTATAAGGATCTCCAAAGAGAAAATCTAGAATCAAAAATAGAAGAAAAAGCTATGGAGGTTAAATATACTCTTGAAAGAAATTTAACTATGTTAGGCACCATTGCTACTATAAGTCCATTGTTGGGACTTTTGGGTACAGTAGTCGGTATGATCAATGCATTTACTGGACTTACTGAAATTTCAGGTGCAAATCCTGATATGTTGGCCTCAGGTATATCACAAGCTCTAATAACTACTGCTTTTGGATTATTTATAGCAGTTCCGGGCTTAGTTCTTCATAAATACTTCGAACAAAAAATTAATTATCTATTGATTAATTTACAAAAAGAAGTATCTAGTTTTATAGATATTATCAATAAATGAAATTTGTCACAAAAAATAAAAGTTCTTTCTCTATAGAAATAACTCCTTTAATAGATATAGTTTTTTTATTAGTGATATTCTTTGTCGTTACTTCAAAAGTAGGTGAGTCTCAATTTCTTTCATTAGATCTACCTAAAACTGAAACTTTCCAATATAACGTAAATCAAAATACAAATGAGATTATAATTATGTCAAATGGCGATGTTATTATTAATGATTCTTTATTTAACATAACTAAAGTTGAAGAAATTGAACAAGCAATATTTGAAATGGATAGTACAGACAATATTATGACTTTAAATGCAGAATCTGAATCAATGCATATATGGGTTGTCACAATAATGGACTTATTGAATAAGTATGGCTTTAATGAAGTGCAAATTAGAACTATTGAAAAATGAAAAAAGGAAATTTAAAAAGACTTTTAACTTATACGTTTAAATATAAATGGTCATTTTTTCTAAGTGTATTAGGTTTTATTAGTTTTGCTTTCGCTGATATTGCTGCTGTTGAGTGGATTAAAAGAGTTATTGGATTTATAAATTCAGATGAAACAACATTTAGCTCATTATTGGCGTTATCTTTAATATTTATTGCACTAGCAAGAGGAATAGGGTTCTTTATAGGAAATTATTTCATGTCCAGGGTTGGATTTGGTATAGTGCATGATCTCCGTGAAGAACTTTTTGAAAAACTACATAACTTACCAAAATCATATTTTGATGCAAATCAGTCAGGCCAATTAATTAATAGAATAACATTTACTACCACACAAGTTTCTGGAGCTGCATCAAATGCCGTAAAAACACTAATTAGAGAAGGTTTTTTATTAATTGGTCTATTCGCATATTTATTATTCCTAAATGCAAAACTTACACTTCTCTTAATAGTTACGGCACCACTAATTGCTTTTATTGTTTATGTTGCAGGAAAAAGATTAAAAAAATTAGCTAAAAAGATACAAACTGCTATGGGCGATGTTACTCACATTGCTTCAGAGGCTGTTGATGGTCATGTTGAAATTAAAAGTTTTAATGCGCAAGAATATGAGAATTCTCGTTTTTTAAAAGCTAATGCAGCTAATAAAAATCAAAATCTTAAATTAGAAGCAACTGGGAACTTAGCCACACCAATAATACAAGTATTAGTTTCAATTTCTTTATCAATAGTTGCTTATTTTGCACTTGGTGCCCAATTAGGTATTGCTCTAGATGCAGAAACTTTTGTTGCGTTTTTTACTGCCGCTGGATTAATGGCCAAACCTATAAGGCAATTGTCAAATATAAATATCGTTATTCAAAAAGGACTTGCAGCTGCAAGCGAAATTTTTGAACAACTTGACGAAGATATAGAAAATGACAAAGGTAACTCAATTGATTATATAAATGGAAATATAGAATTTAAAGATATTAATTTTTCCTATGATACAGGAAAACAAATTTTATCAAATATTAGTTTTACTATTAATCAAAATGAAACAGTAGCTATAGTTGGTAAATCAGGATCAGGTAAAACAACAATAGCTAATTTAATTCCAAGATTTTATAACAGAACTTCTGGTGAAATTCTGCTTGATGATATCCCAATTGATGAATTCTCTTTAAATCACTTACGTTCATCAATTTCAATCGTTAATCAATCACCATCTTTGTTTAATGACACTATTGCTAAAAACATTGCTTATGGTTCTGATACGATCGATGTTGACAAAATTAAAGAGTCTGCAGAATTATCTGGATGTACTGAATTTATTGAAAATCTACCTGAAGGGTATGAATCAAAAATTGGAGATGATGGTGTTTTGTTGTCTGGTGGACAGAGACAAAGACTTGCTATTGCTAGAGCGTTTTATAAAAATTCTCCAATAATTATCTTAGATGAGGCTACTTCTGCTTTAGATACGGAGTCAGAATTAATAGTTCAAGAAGCTCTTGAAAAACTAATTACTGATAGAACAACAATAATTATTGCTCACAGATTATCGACAATCGAAAATGCATCAAAGATTATAGTCCTTGATGAAGGAGCAATAGCAGAAATAGGCACACATAATGAGCTTATTGAAAACAAATCTATTTATCATTCCCTCTATAAGAATAAATTTGAAGATACTCCAACAGAAAAACTTCCACAAATACTATCAACTCAATTATATATGCCAGAATATGAGGTAGAACCATCATCAAGTTTTGTTGTAGATAGTTGGTATAAAAGTAGTTTATGGCTTTATTTACTTTATCCATTCTCATTATTATTTTCATATCTTACAACGCGAAGGAGAAAAAAATTTATAGATAAACAAAAAGATTCATTTAAACCAGATATTCCAGTTATAGTAGTTGGCAATATTACCATCGGTGGTACTGGAAAAACGCCATTAGTAAAACATATAGCATCTGAATTACATAAAAAAGGTTATAGACCTGGTATTGTCTCAAGAGGCTATGGAGGCAAATTCAAAAAAACTTTACAAGTATTAAAAAATTCATCTGTTAAGGAAACTGGAGATGAAGCACAAATATTAGCAAAACTAAACTTTCCTTTTTACATAGATAAAAATAGAGTAAGAGCTATTAAGACCTTGATTAAGAACCATAATTGTAATGTCATAATTTCAGATGATGGATTACAACACTATAAAATGGGTCGAGATATTGAAATAGCTGTAATAGACGGTAAAAGAAGATTTGGCAATAGTCTTACTTTTCCTGGTGGCCCACTAAGAGAGTCTAAGAAAAGACTAAACTCAGTTGACTTCATAGTAAACAATAGTGGACCTACTGAAGAAGGTGAATATCTTATGAATATAAGCCCATCTAAGTTTGTTCACTTAAAATCTGGTAAATCTTATAAAATTGAAGATTGGCCCATGCATAAAAATGTTCATGCGGTTGCAGGATTAGGGAACCCTGGAAGATTTTTTGATTTACTTAATAGGCTTGGATTTGATATTGAAAGACATCCTTACCCAGATCATCATAATTTTACATCTAGCGATTTATATTTTTTAGATCATTTACCTATTTTAATGACTGAGAAGGATGCATCTAAATGTAAAGATTTTGATAATAATAAAATATGGTATTTAACAATAGATGCCGATGTTTCTAACAATTTTATTGATATGTTAGATAAAAAAATAAAATCAATTTAATAATAATGGATGACAATATTTATATTCTCATTCCATCGAGGATCGGATCAACAAGACTAAAAAATAAACCTCTAGTTGATTTGAATGGAAAGACACTTATTCAAAGAGTTTACCAAAATGCTTCTCATGTTTCAGAAAATACATTTATCGCAACTGATTCAATTTTAATTAAAGAAAATCTTTCATCTATAACTTCAAATGTATTAATGACCTCTTCTAAACACATATCTGGAACAGATAGAATTTTTGAGGCGGCTGAATTATTAAATTTATCTGATAATAATTTAATAATTAATCTTCAAGGCGATGAACCATTTTTACCTAAAGAATTAATTCATAATATAGTAAATGACTATAATACAAATTCATGTGATGTAATTACTGCATCAACTGAAATAACATCTAGTGAAGAATTAGATAATTTAAATACAGTTTTAGTAGAAACTGATAATAAAAATTTAGCTACAAAATTTCAGAGAACGTCAACTGGAATGAATGATCCTAAAAAACATATTGGAATATATGGATACTCTATGAGAACACTTAGAAAAATTATCAATTTAGAACCTACTTCAAATGAATTAGAATTTAAACTAGAACAACTTAGATTTTTAGAAAATGATTATTCTATATATGTTACGCACATATCCACTAAAATTCATTCAGGAATAGATACTCACGATGATGTGATTGCTGCAGTAAACTTTCTCAAAACCTTATGAAAATATTAAAAAACCATAAGATTGATAATTCAATAGGAATAAATTCAAAAAGTAAAATATTTATAAAAATTTATAATAAAAGTGATTTTGTTGAACTATATAGATTTATCAAAAGCCACCATTATTCTGTATTTATAGTTGGAGAGGGAACAAACATTGTTCCACCTGAAAATTTTGAAGGCATTGTAGTTAAGCCTATCTTTGACCATATAGACTTTGATTATCTAAAAAATATTGTTTCCGTCGGTTCAAATGTAAATTGGAATTCTCTAGTAAATAAAATGGTATCAAAAGATATTTATGGATTTGAAAATTTGTCATTAATTCCTGGATCTGTTGGCGCTGCACCAGTACAAAATATCGGTGCATATGGTCAGGAAATATCTAATCTTATAAGTAGTGTAGATTGTTTTGATTATAAAAATGGTAATTTTATTACTCTATCAAATATAGATTGTAATTTTACATATAGAAACTCAATTTTTAAGATGAAAAATTTAATAATTTTTAACGTCAACTTTACAACTAACCAAGAAAAGAAATTATGTTTAGATTACGCATCAATTAAAGAATATATTTCTGATAATAATTTAGAAGTTGATAATTTAACTATTTCAGAAGTTTCAAAAATTATTACAAATATAAGAAAAAATATTCTTCCAGATCATAGAGAAGTACCTAATGCTGGCAGTTTTTTTAAAAATCCAATTATTCCAAAAAGTACATTAAAACTAAAATCATTTCACTATGATGACTTAATTTTATGGGACATTAATTCTGATGAGATTAAAGTAGGTTCAGCTAGATTAATTCAACTTATAAAAGATAAGTTGTCATATCCAAGTAATATAAATATATATAAAAAACATTCTTTAATTATCACAACTAATAAGAAAGCCTCACAAAAGGAGCTTCTTGATTTTACTAATCAGATCAAAAATATAGTTCATAACGAATTTAATATTGATCTAGAAATCGAACCTACTGTAATTAATTAAAAAATGTTTCTTGTTTCAGCTTTTGCTCATTTTGTCGCTCTTATTAGCCCAGGTCCTGATACTGCAATAATCATTAGGCAGGTTTCAATATATGGACGGATAGCTGGAGTAAAAACTGCTATTGGTATTGGTTTTGGTATTTTAGTTCATTGCGTTTTTGCAGTAACAGGCATTTCATTAATTGTACTTAGCAATGATCTATATAAACTATTAATAGGATTAATTGGCGGTACCTATCTTTTGTATCTAGGAATAAATATCTTGATCAGTCATAACAATACGCCGAACTCAATAAAATCCGAACCATTAAAGAGCCATAATTTTTTTATTGGATTTGTTACAAATATTTTCAATGTTAAAGCCTTTTTATTCTTTTTAAGTCTTTTTACTATTATTATTGATGATTTATATGGGTATAAGGCCTTCTTATATCCTATTTACTTCTCAGTAATGACTTCAATCTGGTTTATTTTATTGAGCTATGTAATGACATCATCTAAAAATAATTATTTAAATTTACATACAAATAAATATATAAAGAATATTATGTTCATAGTTCTATCTTTTGTTGGATTATTAATTTTAATAAGATCTATATATGAGTATTTCTAAATTATCAAAGAATATTGAAAAATATCATAATAAATTTCCACCCGTTAATGAATGGAATCCTAAACTTTGTGAAGGTGAGGAGTTTTATATTGATAGGAATGGAAACTGGTTTCATAATAGCTCTATTATCAAAAATGAAAGATTGATAAATCTCTTCTCAAGAATAATTAGAAAAGACGAGTTAGAATATTTTTTAGTTACTCCATTTGAAAAAGTGCCATTAAAAGTTGAACTAGCTCCCTATAAAATTATTAATTTTGATATATTCGATAATAATATTAAGTTATATACAAATCTAAATTTTAATTTTATTTTAGATAAAATAAACACAATGAGGTTGATTAAACATAATAATTCTTTAATACCCTTGGTGGTGATAAGAGATAATATAGAAGGATTTTTTGATAGAAATATTTATTACAATCTTATAAATTATGCATTAGAGAATAATTTTATTGATAATAAAAAACTTTATATATTAAGTAAAAATATTAAGTATAAAATTGGCGAAGTCGATTAAAAAACATCAATTACCAAAAAAAATTTGTCCGATATGCAATAAAACATTTTATTGGAGAAAAAAATGGTTAAAAGATTGGAACAGTGTAATCTATTGTAGCGAAAGATGCAGAAGATCTAGGAATTTAAAGACTCGTTAATCCATTCTTCAATATAAAATTCTAGTAGATCTAAAGGTAGAGATCCTCTTTTTAATACTTCATAATGAAAATCTTTAATATCAAATTTATCACCAAGCTTTAATTCAGCTTTATCACGTAACTCCATGATTTTAAGTTGTCCTATTTTGTAAGCTAACGCCTGACCAGGCCATGCGATATATCTATCAACTTCATTTTCAATATCTAATTTACTCTTTGCAGAATTCTCAACAAATAGCTTGATAGCATCATCTCTAGACCAATCTTTATAGTGCATACCTGTATCAACAACCAGTCGTATAGCTCTCCACATATCGTAAGTCAATTGACCAAATTTATCATATGGATCATTATATATACCTATATAATCCCCTAATTCTTCACTATATAATCCCCATCCTTCTATAAATGCAGTAATACTTTGATATTTTCTGAATTCAGGAACATTTTCTAATTCTTGTGCAATAGATATTTGAAAATGATGTCCAGGAACCGCTTCATGTACAGTTAATACAGGAATTTCGTATTTAGGCCTAGATTCTGGTTTGTAGAGATTTGCATAAAAATAGCCAGGCCTACCAGGACTTGGTGAATTATAATATGCAGTTGTTGTAAATGGAGCAGTCTCATCAGGAATAGGTTTTACACCATAAGGTGTACTTGGGAATTCTTTAAAAATTTTAGGAAGCAATGGATCAATTGTCTTAGACATTACCAAATATGCATTGAATAAATCATTAGGATTTTCGTAATAGAACCTTGGACTATCTCTTAAATAATTTAAAAAAGATTGAAAATCTCCATCCCAATTAAGTTCGCTTATTATTATTTCCATTTCCGAACGTATTCTCTTAATTTCTTGAAGTCCTATTTCATGAATTTCATCAGGAGTTAAATCAGTTGTTGTATAGTATTTAGCCAAATACTCATAGTATTCTTCACCGTTAGGAATATGTTTAATGCCAATTGAATTCCTAGATTTTGGTAAATATTCATTTTTTAAAAATTCATTTAATTCAGAATATGCAGGGTTAATTTGATTAACAATTAAATCTTTAGCTTCTTTGATTAATAAATCTTTTTGTTGTGGCGTTAATAAATTTTCATCTGCATTAAGAAAAACTTTTAAATAAGGGTTATCTTCAATTTGTGAATTAACAATCGAATCAATTTGCTTTATGACGCCATTAGTAACTAATTTGGGCTGTGTATATCCTTTTTCCAAACCCATTTTATTAATCTTTAGTGAATTATTGATATTATCTGGAAATTGCTTGAGTCTATCTAACCAATCAAAATAATCTTTAGCAGAGGTATATACCAATCTATTACCTGTTTCGTAGAAACTTTGAATGCCACCTCTTTGATTTAGTCTTAAATAGTAAGTATTAAAATTTTTAGTATTAATACTATTAATCAAATCGAATTTTTTAAGTTCGTAGTTAAGTTTATTTTCAGTGCTAAGATTTGCAAAATCTATTTGTTGTAATTCATTTAAAGATAGCTGATCTGACTCTTTATCTTTGTAATATTTTTCTATGGAATTTGAAGAAATTTTATTGTTGTACCTTTTATCACCAGTATACGTTGCAAATAAAGGATTATTTTTTAACCGTTTTTGCCACTCTCTTTCTAAATATTCTTCAAATATAATGTTTGCATTTGGAGGCTGATTAGCAAAAGAAACTTCATTTATATTTTTTTCAACTTCAACTGTCGTACATGATATAAGAATAAAAATTGTTGTCGTGATAAATATATTTTTATAATTCATTACATATTTGGATAATTTGGTCCGCCAGGACCTTCAGGTGTAACCCATGTAATATTTTGTGAAGGATCTTTAATGTCACATGTTTTACAATGTACACAATTTTGCGCATTAATAACAAATTTATTTTCATTGTCTTTCTGTACAACTTCATAAACACCAGCAGGGCAATATCTTTGTGCTGGCTCATCGTACATTGGTAAATTTATACTAATAGGTATATTAGAATCTTTAAGTTTAAGATGACAAGGTTGATCTTCTTCATGATTGGTATTAGAAAGATAAACAGATGATAATTTATCAAAGGAAAAGACTCCATCTGGTTTTGGATAATCTATTTTTGGCATTTCTGAAGATTGTTTTAAACATGCATGATCTGGGGTAGAGTGGTTTAGTGTTACTGGTAAATTTCCTCTAAAAATAAATTGGTCTATTGCATTAAAGATAGCACCTAGTAATGCTCCGAATTTATGGAATATAGGTCCAAAGTTTCTAGATTTGTGCAGTTCCTTATATATCCATGATTGTGCTATTTTTTCATCAAATAAATTTGATGTATCACCTTGTAATTTATTAAAAATATATTCTCCAGCAATCATTCCAGATTTCATTGCTGTATGCGAACCTTTAATCTTAGAAAAATTTAAAGTACCTGCGTTATCTCCAACTAGTAGGCCACCAGGAAATTCCATTTTTGGTAAAGATTGAAGTCCACCTTTAATCAAAGCTCTTGCTCCATAAGAAATTCTTTCCCCGCCAACAAGATATTTTTTTATTGATGGGTGTGTTTTCCATTTTTGAAATTCATCAAATGGACTTAAATGCGGATTTTTATAATCTAATGGTATTACATATCCAATATAAGCTTCATTATTTTCACCATGATAAAAATATGATCCCGAAGGAGTATCTGAAGAAGTTGGCCACCCGTTAGTATGAATTACTAAACCTTCTTCATGAAGATCGGGATTTAATTTCCAAACCTCCTTAAATCCAATTCCATAATGTTGAGGATCTTTATCATTATCTAATTTAAATTTTTTAATAATTTGTTTGCCAAGATGTCCTCTGCAACCTTCACCAAGAATAGTATGTTTTGCTCTAATTTCAATACCAGGTTCATGACCAGATTTAATTTCTCCAGACTGAGATATACCCATATCACCAGTTTGAACACCTACAACTTTGTCATTTTCTATTAAGATTTTACTTGCAGGAAAACCAGGAAAAATCTCAACACCTAAACTTTCAGCTTGTTCGCCAAGCCATCTACATAAATTACCTAAACTAATTACATAATTACCATGATTATTCATTGGGGGCATAAAAAAAGCAGGTATTGGTATATTCATCTTTTCAAATAGATACATGAGTTTATCTTTTTTTACTGGTACATTGAGTGGTGCATTTAAATCTTTCCAGTTTGGAATTAATTCATCCAAGGCATTCGGTTGAAATACATTTCCTGAGAGTATATGCGCACCTATTTCTGAACCTTTTTCTAGTAAACAAATTGAGTAATTTGTATTATTTTTCTGATTTAATTGTGCAAATCTAATTGCTGATGCAAGACCCGAAGGTCCAGCTCCAACTATTACTACATCATATTCCATTACTTCTCTTTCCATGGTCTATTACATAAATAAGATATTATTTAAAAATTTCAATAAATACATTACAATTATATCCTCTTTATAACTACCTTTATATTAAATTTATAATGAAAATATTAGTACCAATTAAACGCGTTGTAGATTACAACGTTAAAGTTAGGCCAATGGCAGATAATAGTAATGTTGATTTGAATAATGTCAAAATGTCAGTTAATCCATTTTGTGAAATTGCTCTAGAAGAAGCTGTTAGACTAAAAGAAAGTGGCAAAGCAACAGAAGTGATTGCTGTATCCGTTGGAAAATCTGAATCTCAAGAACAACTTAGAACAGCTTTAGCTCTTGGGGCTGATCGTGCAACTTTAGTAGAAACAGATGAATTACTAGAACCTTTAGCAATTGCAAAAGTTTTACAAAAAGTAGTTGATCAAGAAAATCCGGATATTGTAATTTTAGGAAAACAGGCAATTGATGGTGATAACAATCAGACAGGTCAGATGTTAGCTGCATTATTAGATTATCCACAAGCAACGAATGCTTCCGAGATAAAAATAAATGATAGTAAGGTTCAAGTTACAAGAGAAATAGATGGAGGTCTTCAAACTTTAGAGTTAACATTACCTTCAATAATAACTACTGATCTTAGATTGAATGAACCTAGATATGCTTCTTTACCAAATATTATGAAAGCAAAAAAGAAAGAACTTAATATCATCAATATTGCAGATCTTGGACTTGATGTTACTTCGAGAACTCAGCTATTGTCTGTGGAATTGCCTCCTACAAGAGAGGCTGGTGTTTTGGTTGAAAGTGTTGATGAGCTTGTAAATAAACTTAAAAATGAGGCTAAGGTAATCTAATGAGTATATTAATAATCGCAGAACACGATAATAATAATTTAAAAGGTTCAACTTTAAATACTATAGCTGCAGGTAAGCTCATAACAGGAGATATTACATTATTAATTGCTGGATCTAATATAGAAAATGTTATTAATGAATCACAGTCATTAGATGGCGTAACTAATATTTTAAAATGCGACGACCCAGGATTTGAAAACTTATTAGCTGAAGATTTATCAGATTTAGTTTTATCTGTAGCTAGTGACTTTACACATATTCTTGCTCCTGCAACAACTTTTGGTAAAAATTTGATGCCAAGAATTTCTGCAAAATTAGATACACAACAAATCTCAGATATTATATCGATTGAGTCAGATGATACATTTAAAAGACCTATATATGCTGGAAGTTGTATAGCAACTGTTAAATCATCTGATGCAATTAAAGTTATAACAGTTAGATCTACTGCATTTGATCCCGCAACCCAATCATCTAATTCTGCGAATATTAATGAAATTGGAGCGATTTCATCAAAAGGAAATAGTAAATATATTTCTGAAGAATTAGCACAAAGTGATAGACCTGAATTAACAGCAGCAAATATAGTAATTTCAGGTGGAAGAGGAATGCAATCTGGTGATAATTTTCATTTACTAGATTCTATTGCAGATAAATTAGGAGCAGCAGTAGGTGCTTCTAGAGCTGCAGTAGATGCTGGATTTGTACCTAATGACTATCAAGTTGGTCAAACAGGTAAGATCGTAGCTCCAGACTTATATATAGCTGTTGGTATTTCTGGTGCGATACAGCATCTTGCTGGAATGAAGGACTCAAAAGTTATTGTTGCAATAAATAAAGATGAAGATGCTCCAATATTTCAAGTAGCAGATTATGGTTTAGTTGCTGATTTATTTACAGCATTGCCTGAATTAGATAACGCTCTTTAATTAAATTCAGAGTGTTTAATATTTTTAATGCAAATAATACTTTCAAAATAAGTTTATTTGTAAGCATATTATTTTTAGTTATTTTCTATATATTAAGTTATTTTCAATTAATCCAATCTCCAGATACTTCATTAATTGGAAATATGTCTCGTTGGTGTGAAACAGTTAGTGGTGGAATATTCAGAGAGCCAATAAATACTTTGACGAATTTAGGTTTTATGGTTGCTGGACTTTTTATTTTATACAAACTAAATAACGAAAAATCATTTAATGAATTTTCAGGTTTAAATAAAATTACTATTTTATATGGTATTACCGTAATTTATCTTGGTCCAGGATCAATGCTAATGCATGCCACTAATACAGAATGGGGTGGATGGGCCGACAATTTAAGTATGGTAATGTACATAATTATTCCATGGCTATATAACATATATAAAATGTCAAACTGGTCATTAAATAACTTTATAAACATTTATTTTGTAATAATATTTCATTATGCATTAATGAGGGGTCTTTTTGGTTATGGCCTAGGTATTGGCTTAGATCTATTTGGCATATCTATTGGTTTATGGGTAATTAGTGAATTTTTATTTAGATTTTGGTCGCCTTCTATGAGATTTTTTTCTGGGTTTGTAGGTTTTATTGTATTAATGTTATTTGGAACATTTCCCCAAGAAGTTTTTACAAATCTATTAGAATATTGGTGGATAATTTATTTTTGGTTGCCAGGATTACTAGCTAATAAAAAGCCAAATGCAAAAAGGACATATAGATGGTATTTTGCTGGAATGATTACATATATGGCTGCATTTGCTATTTGGTTGCAAGGTAATATGGAATTAAATCCAAAAAGTGAGTGGTGTTATCCAGACTCATTTATACAACCTCATGGTATTTGGCACTTATTGGCTGCAATTTCTACAATCTTCTTTTTTTACCATTACAGATCGGAAAAACTAATAAAATATTAAAGATTAATTTAATTACTCACCCATTTTAATAGCTTTTTGAAATGCTGGCCTTGCTTCAATTCTAGAAACATAATCTTTAATATGTTCCATGTCAGAAGAAATGCACCCCAATCTGTTAGCCATAAAACATGAATGTCCAAGCATAAGATCAGCAGCAGAGAAATTACCAATTAAATAATCTTTGTCTGCAAGATTATCATTAACTGGCCCTAGAGATTTAGTTAATAGATTCTGTGCTTGTTTTAAGACATTTTCATCTCTTCTGTCTGGCGGTAGCAATATAGTTTGAACAACTATCTGATTCATTGGTGGCATTACCATACCTTCGCAATAATGGAACCATTGAAGATAATAAGGAAATTCTTTAGATTCAGAATTAGGCTTTAGATCACCGTCTTTATAACGTTCTATAATATATTGAATAATAGCTCCAGACTCAAATATTGATATATCGCCATCTTCTAATACTGGTACTCTACCTAAAGCATGTCTAGCTCTATGTTCTGGTGATTTAAGTCCTTCTTTTGTAAATGGTAATATCTCTAATTCATATTCCATATTTAATTCTTCAAGCAGCCAAGCTACTCTGCCAGCTCTTGTATTTGGTGTTAAATATAGTTTTAACATTTCAGCCTCCTTATTTTTTTATAATTTTTGATGAATTTTTTACAAATTCTTCAGCTTTGTCTTTATCTTTTAGTAGATTTTCTATAGGTATTGGTACTTTAATGCCTTCTTTCATTCCCGGTTGATCATACATTGCATCTTTCCATCTTTCTAAATTACTTAGACCATCTGTAGATACACCAGACCAATTATGAGTTCTAACCCAACACCAATTTGCTATATCTGCTATTGAATAATTGCCAGCTAACCATTCATTTTTCATAAGATGCTTATCAAGTACCTCAAACAATCGTCGAGACTCATTTTGGTATCTATCAATGGCTGGTTGAATTTTTTCTGGAAAATACCTAAAAAAAACATTTGCTTGACCCATCATTGGTCCAATTCCACCCATTTGAAACATAAGCCATTCCATAACTTTTGCTCTTTCTTCGGGATTTGTTGAAATCAATTTATTTGCTTTATCAGCTAGGTAAATCATTATTGCTCCAGATTCAAATATAGATAGATTGTTTGATGTATCAACAATTGCAGGAATTCTTCCATTAGGACTTATTTTTAAGAAATCAGGTTTTTTTTGCTCACCATCGGAAAGATTAACAAGTATTGCCTCATAATCCATATTCAATGCTTCAAGAGTACAAGAAACCTTATGACCATTTGGAGTTGGTGCTGTATATAATTTAATCATATTTAATCCTTAATAAAATTAATTAATACTTTAGATAATTCTTTTGGTTTAGTCCATTGAAAGAAATGACCACCACCAATGTTTTTAGCTTTTATAGCATTTGGCACCATATTTAAGACATCTTGCTCCATTGCATTAGTTACAGGATCATTACCAGCAAAAACAGATAAAAATGGCTTATTCGTTTTATTAAAAAATTCCCTAGCTTTTTTTTGAGCATCTAAAGATTGATCCGGAATAATTGGAACATGACTTGGCATAGCTCTACAACCCATTTTGTACTTTGGAGATGGGTAGGGCGCCTCATATGCTTTCATTAAATCACTCATATAAGGTGATATTTTTGATAACCCTAATTTATGAAAAATATAATGATTTCTAATTTCTTTTCTTGACC
>MDSZ01052411.1_pt1 | contig 28326 bp, 24 predicted proteins | sample 811201 | NCBI WGS metagenome assembly MDSZ01 (sample SAMN05326647, study PRJNA326480) | marine metagenome | isolation source: seawater | place: Indian Ocean: North | collected 2010 | reverse complement strand
TGAATTTATTCTTTTGCTTCACATTTTTTAGTAGACTATCCTTTATGATTTTATTTTTATTATCTAAAAATTTAGATTGTACTTTTGATAATTTCTTATTTTCTAATAATAGGTTATTTATCGTATCAAAAAGATTTTCTGTTTTCAATAATTTCTTAATGTCATTTAATTCATTGTAATTTGAGTTAAGCTTTTTTTCTAATTCGAGTGATGTTATAGCCTCAATTCGTCTAATCCCAGAAGAAACTGAAGATTCTGATATAATTTTAAACATCCCTAAACTTCCAGTTGATTTGGCATGGGTACCTCCACACAATTCAATTGAATATTTTTTATCAAAAATTACGACTCTAACTTTCTCACCATATTTTTCACCAAATAAAGACATAGCTCCCATTTTTTTTGCTTTCGATAAAGAAATGTTTTCCAAATACTCCAAATTTATATTCTCTCTTATCTTTTTATTTACCAAAAACTCAATCTGACTTAATGTCTTTAATTCAATTTTAGAGAAGTGAGAAAAATCAAATCTTAAATATTTTTCGTTTACTAAGGAACCTTTTTGAACAACATGTTCCCCTAGAATTTCTCTTAATGCTGAATGTAAAAGATGAGTTGCTGTATGATTATTTGATATTAAAAATCTTTTTTCTGAATCAACTGAAATTAAAAATTTTTGATTCGTATTTTCAGGAATTTTTTTTGTAATATGAATAATAAGGTCATTTTCCTTAATTGTATCTACTATTGGTATTGAGTTATTACCAAACTTTATAAAACCTGTATCTCCTACTTGACCTCCTGATTCTCCATAAAATGGAGTTTTATCAAATACTATTTGAAAATAAGATTTATTCTCTTGTTTAACTTTTCTATATTTCGATATAAATGATTGAGAACTTAAATCATCATAACCAATAAATGAACTTTTTTTAATTTCTTTTAAACTAACCCAATCATCTATATAAGTTTTTGAAACATTTCTTGATCTATCTTTTTGCTTATTTAATTCAATTTCAAAACCTTTCTTATCAATTTTAATTTTATTTTCATTAGCAATTAAAGCGGTTAAATCATATGGAAAACCATAAGTGTCATATAATTCAAATACAATTTTCCCATCTAAAATATTGGATGAGGATTTAAATTTGTTTTTAATTTCATCAATTCTAAGTAACCCTTTTTCAAGAGTATTTAAAAATGACTTTTCTTCTTCTAATATAACCTTTTCGATAAAGGATTGTTGATCATCTAAATTTTTAAAAATTCCTTTGTATTCTTGAACAACATTTTTAACTAGTTTATACAAAAAAGGTTTTTTTACATTTAAAGTAGAAAACCCATATCTTATAGCTCTTCTTAAAATTCTTCTTATCACATATCCAGCTTTATTGTTAGAAGGAATTTCACCATCTGAAATTGTAAATGTTACAGCTCTAATATGATCTGATATAACCCTAAAAGCAATATCTATTTTATTATTTTTACCATATCTTTTTCCTGAAATTTTTGAAATATCAGCCATTATTGATTTAAAAATTTCAATTTCATAAGTAGATTTAATTCCCTTTAATGCCATTGATAATCTTTCTAAACCCATTCCGGTATCAACATGTTTTAAGGGTAAGGAATCAAGGGTTCCATTTGATTTTCTATTATATTGAATAAATACTAAATTCCATATTTCAATTACTTCAGGGTGATCCTTATTTACCAGTGATTTAGTTGGAACTTTTTTTATTTCTTTCTCGGTTCTTAAATCAATATGCACCTCAGAACATGGCCCACATGGTCCAGTATCTCCCATTTCCCAAAAGTTATCTTTTTTCGATCCAAAAATAATTTTTCTTTTTTCAACAATAGAATTCCAAATATCAAAAGATTCAAAATCTTTATCTAGCTTATCTTTTTTATCACCACCAAAAACTGTAATAAACAATCTTTTTTCATCAAGTTTATAGACTTTTGTTAATAATTCCCAAGCCATAGAAATTGCTTCTTTTTTAAAATAATCTCCAAATGACCAATTACCTAACATTTCAAACATAGTATGGTGGTATTGATCAATTCCAACTTCCTCTAAATCATTGTGCTTACCACTCACTCGAAGACATTTTTGAGTGTTAGCAATTTTTTTGTATTTGATTGATTTATTTCCTAAAAAAATATCTTTAAACTGATTCATTCCAGCATTTGTGAACATTAATGTACTATCATTTTTTATCACTAATGGAGCTGAATCAACTATCTTATGACCTTTAGATTTAAAAAAATCATAAAATAATCTTCTAATTTTTTCTAATTTCATAATATTATAAGAACTATTATAATTTAAATAACTTTAAAATTAAAAATATAAATATTAAATTGCGACTTAGCGTAAATCTAGTTGAAATATTATCTTTTAAATGAGAAAAACAAAATATTATTATAATAAAGAAACTTGTTCTTATGAAGTTGTAAGGCCTAGTAGAAAAGAATTGCTTTTTAAATATTTAAGATTCTTAATTATTGTTATAATTAGTAGTTTTTTGATGATTTCTCTTTATGACAAATATTTTGAATCCCCAGTAATAATTTCATTAAAAAAGGAAAATCAAGAATTAAAAACGCATTTTGATATTCTAAATGAAGAAATTGAATTAAATAATAAAATGCTTTCAAATCTTCAAGAAAGAGATGATGATGTCTACAGAATAATATTTGAAGCTGAGCCAATACCATCATCAATAAGAAAGGCAGGTGTTGGAGGAATTGAGAAATATAAAGATCTTATAGAAGGCAACCTTGAGAGAGAAGATATTATATTAGAAACTTATAAAAAATCTGATGAACTTAAAAGAAAAATGTATATCCAAACAAAGTCATACGATGAACTTATTGATCTTGCTAACAATAAAGAAAAATTATTAGCTTCCATACCAGCAATCCAACCTGTCTCAAATAAAAATTTAAAACGAATTTCTTCTGGATTTGGTAGAAGAATAGATCCCTACCTTAAAGTTAAAAGAATGCATTGGGGTATTGATTTTTCTCTTGAAAAAGGTAATGATATATATGCTACCGCTGATGGTATAGTAAAAAGAGTTAAATCAAGTTTTGGAGGATTAGGTAAACATATATATATAGACCACGGAAATGGATTTATGACTGTTTATGGTCATTTAGATGAATATTTAGTCAAAAAAGGACAAAAAGTTAAAAGAGGTGAATTAATTGCATATAGTGGAAACTCAGGGAGATCAACGGCACCTCATTTACACTATGAAATATCAAAAAATGGAAAAAAAGTTAATCCAGTTCACTACTTTTTTAATGAACTTTCACCATCAGAATACGAAGAAGTATTAAGGTTATCTTCAATTGAAAATCAGGCACTTGGATCTACATTTTAATTTATTGGATGAATTATTTTGAAAAAGAGATTAATAAAAAATATTTCAATATAGGAGAAGTAGCTAAAAGTTTAAATGTAAATACTTCATTAATAAGGTTCTGGGAGGAAAAGTTTGATATACTAAATCCAAAAAAAAATCAGAAAGGAAAAAGAAAATATACTAAAAGTGATATTAAGATATTAAATGAGATTTATAATCTTGTGAAAGAAAAAGGATATACAATTAAAGGAGCAAATTCCATAATAAAAAACAAAAATAGTTCTGTAAATCAAAATGAAATAGTAGAATCTTTAGTGAAAATTAAAAAATCAATAGAAAAGCTAAGAGATCGTATCTAATTTATTCCTAAAATATTATTTAGGTCATCTTTGTTTGAACCAGAATTTGCAAAATCATCAAAGGTTTTTTCGGTAACGTTAATAATATGATCAGAAATAAATTTTGCTCCTTCAATAGCCCCTTGTTCGTTATTTTTAATACAACATTCCCATTCTAAAACTGCCCAACCATCATAACCATATTGTGTAAGTTTTGAAAATATAGATTTAAAATCAATTTGACCATCACCAAGTGATCTGAATCTTCCAGGTCTATCTATCCAATCAGAATAACTTCCGTAAATTCCTGCCTTTCCATTTGGATTAAATTCTGCATCTTTTACATGAAACATTTTTATATATTTATGATAAATATCAATATGATCAAGATAATTTAAATTTTGTAAAATAAAATGACTAGGGTCATATAACATATTTACCCTTGAATGATTATTTGTAGAGTTTAAAAATCTTTCAAAAGTAATTCCATCATGTAAATCTTCTCCGGGATGAATTTCATAACACAAATCAACATTATTATTATCAAATTCATTTAATATAGGAATCCACCTTTTAGCCAATTCCTTAAATCCAGTAGAAACAATTCCCTTAGGTCTTTGTGGCCATGGATACATATACGGCCAAAGAAAAGAGCCTGAAAAAGTTACATGTTCTTTAATTTCTAAGTTTTTACTTGCTTTAGCTGCTAATAATAATTGATTTATAGCCCATTGAGTTCTTTTTTTTGGATTATTCCTAAATGTTTTTGGTGCAAAGCCATCAAACATTTTATTGTAAGCTGGATTAACAGCAACTAGTTGACCTTGTAGATGTGTGCTTAGTTCAGTAATTTCAACCCCAGTAGAATTAATTTTAGATTTATATTCATCAGCATAATCTTTACTTTCTGCAACCTTTTTCAAATCAATACATCTTTCATCCCAAGTTGGAATTTGAACACCTTTGTAGCCTAATTCCGAAGCCCATTTGCAAATACTTTCAATATCATTAAAAGGAGGCTTGTCATCCATAAATTGAGCTAAAAAAATTGCAGGTCCTTTAATTGTTTTCATATTATAAATTTATCCATTTTTTTTTCTTTGATGATTCAATTACTGCGTCAATAAATTTCATTCCTCGATAACCATCATTCACTGTTGGGTAGTCATATTCATACCTGTCTTTTTTATTGTTTTTATGATTCATTATTGAAAGAGCAAAATTTCTATAGATGTTTGCAAAAGCCTCAATAAAACCTTCCGGGTGCCCCGATGGTGTCCTACAATTAGCTAATGAAAAATTAGATAAGTAAGAATTGTCTACACCTGATCTATATATTTGATTTGGACTTCCATTTAACTTAAGTAATAAAGTATTAGGTGAAGAATGTTTCCATTCAATACCACCATTTTCACCCCAAACTCTAATTTTTAAATCATTTTCTTCTCCAGTAGCAATCTGACTTGTCATTAAATTCCCTTCAATATTATTTTCTAAAGTTATCAGAACATTACCATCATCTTCTAATTTTCTACCATCAACAACGGTATTTACTTTAGAAAAAAGTTTAATAATTTTTTTTCCGGTAACATATTCTACCATATTTGCTGCATGTGTTCCTATATCACCCATGCTACCAGCTATACCTGATTTTTTAGGGTCAGTTCTCCATGATGCTTGTTTATTTTTTGTAGATTCTAAATTGGTAGTAAGCCAGCCTTGAGGATATTCAACAGCAACTTTTCTTAATTTTCCAATTTTTCCTGAATGAATTAATTGTTTTGCTTCTTTTACCATAGGATAACCAGTGTAAGTATGAGTTACTGCAAAAGGAAGACCAGTTTCATTTACTACTTTTACTAATTTTAATGCCTCATTGGAGTCATAGGTCATTGGTTTATCTATTATAACTGGGAAACCTTTATTTAAAGCTTTAAATGCAGGATCAAAATGTACATGATTAGGCGTAACTATTGAAACAACATCCATTCGGATTGATGAATCTAATTTCGATTCTTGATCAATCATATCTTCATAACTTTTGTATATCCTATTAGGATTTAAAAAAAGTTTTTTTCCAGTTTCCAATGAATTATTGAAATTCCTACTAAATGAGCCACAAACTAACTCATAGCAATTATCAAGATATGCAGCATTTCTATGAATAGCACCAATAAATGATCCATCGCCACCACCGATCATACCCAATTTTAATTTTTCCATACAATATTTTTTATTTAGAAATTAACAATTATTTTTTAAAAATTTGAATAATGTTATAGAATAATTGAATCATCAATTTTTTCTGAATTTAAGGAATAAAATTCTTCAAAAATATTGAACTTATTATTTTTTTTAAATTCTTTTTTCTTATAACTACCATCTTCTTGAAGTACATAAGAATTCATATTATCTCTTAAATTGTAATTCAATATAGTGATTGCTTGTTTTTTAATAAATTCATCATTTATCTTAAATAATGACTCTATTCTTCTTTTATAACTTCTAATCATTACGTCTGCACTTCCAGAGAAAATTAAAGGATCATTATTATTATGAAAATAATATAACCTACTATGTTCTAAGTAATCTCCCACAATTGATATTACTTGTATGTTTTCGCTTAAATTTTTTCTATCTGGTCTTAAACAACAAATCCCTCTAACAATTAAACAAATTTTCACACCCGCATTGCTTGCATCATAAAGTTTACTTATTACTGTTTTATCTTGTAATGAATTAATTTTTACACATATCTTCCCAATTCCTCCATTCTTTACATTTTTAATTTCTTTTTCTATAAAACTTATTATTTTATCCTTCATATAATTAGGAGCTGTTAATAAATTTTCATAATCATCTGGAATAGAATGTCCAGTAATTACATTAAAAAACTTTAAAGCATCTTTTGTATAAGATTTATTTGAAGTCATTAATCCAATGTCTGTATATAATTTAGAGGTAGTTTCATTATAATTACCTGTTCCCATATGGGCATAATTTCTTACCTTTTTACCTTCTCTTCTAACTATCAAAAGAAGTTTTGTATGAGTCTTCAAAGAACCTATCCCATAAATAACATAACATCCAGCTTTTTCTAACTTATATCCATTTTTAAAATTATTTTCTTCATCAAATCTTGCTTTAACTTCAAAAAGTACTGAAACATGTTTTCCATTTTCAGCAGCTTTTAACAATTCATCAATAACCCTAGAATTTTTTGCAGTTCTATATAAAGTTATTTTAATAGACAAAACATCTGGATCTTCGGCTGCTTCTTTTAATAATTTTATAACTGGATCAAATGAATTATATGGATGGTGTAAAAAAATATCTTTTTCAGAAAGAATTTGAAATATACTTTTTTCATGAATTTCATTTAAATGAAAAGGCTTAATCGATGAAGGGTATTTGGGAAGTAATTCTGAAAACTCATTGTAATTAACAACCTGTAAAATACTTGAAAGATCAAGAAAAGATTTTTTGGATAATTTCATTAAGTTGAAATCATCAATTTTAAAAATTTTTTGTAATTCTTTAATAACATTTCGATCATAATTATTTAAGACATCTAATCTCACTACTCTACTAAACTTTCTATCTTTTAACTTTTGTTTTAATTCTTCTAAAAAATTTGATTCAATATCTTCTGACTCTTCTAAAGTATAATCACCATTCCTAATTATTCTAAATAAACTAACACTTTCTATTAAAATACCTTGAAAAAAAGTTTTAATATATTTTTTAATAATATTTTCAATAGGTATAAAATATATTTTATCATCAATTTTGTACTCAAAAAACCTAGGTATATTTTGAGGAATTTGTATAAATGATATTTTACTTTTAGATGATGTTTTTTTAGACTTAGTTACAACTCCAAAAATTAGAACTTTATTCATCAAAATAGGAAACGAATGAAGACTATCAAAAACCATTGGAGTTATCATTGGAAATATTGTTTTTTTAAAATACTTTTTGACTTTTTTTATTCCATCTTTGTCTAGTAAATCTAAGTCACAAATGAATATTTTTTCTTTTTCCATTAAAGGAATTATGGAATTAGAAAAAAAGGAGTTAAAATCATCAAAAAATACTTTAGAATTATCTAATAAATATTCTCTGAAAGGATTTTCTCTCATTCCTGAATAATCAATTCTATTTTTTTTACTATCAATATAGTTATAAAGACTACCTACTCTAACCTCAAAAAATTCATCAAAATTTGATGAAACTATTGATAAAAATTTTAACCTATCTAATAAATTACGATTATCATTCTTAACCTGATCAAGAACTCTATAATTAAAATTTAACCAGCTTAAATCTCTACTAATTAAATCACTTTTATTAATTTCTTTTAAATTCATTTGAGATTTTCAAGGATTCCCATAACTTCCTTAACATGTTTTCTAGATTCTTCCAATAATTTAACTTCATCTGAATTTAAATCTAATTCTATAACTTTTTCAATACCATTTTGACCAAGTATTACCGGAACTCCTAAATAGCAATCATCTATATTATACTCACCTTCTAATTTTACACAAACAGGAAAAATTCGTTTTTGATTTTTTATTATAGCTTCAACCATTTGAGCAGCAGCTGCACCAGGAGCATACCAAGCAGATGTCCCCATTAATTTTACAAGTTCACCTCCACCAAACTTTGTTCTTTCAATTATATCAAAAAGTTTTTTTTCTTTAATTAATTCAGTAACTGGAATGCCTGCAACAGTAGTATACCTTGGTAATGGAACCATAGTATCACCGTGTCCACCTAATAACAATGCCTGAATATCTTTTGTAGATACATTTAATTCATCTGAAATAAAAGCTCTATATCTTGCAGTATCAAGAATACCAGCCATTCCCATAATTCTTTCTCTAGGAAATTTAGATGTAATATGAGCTTGATAAGTCATTACATCTAATGGATTTGAAACTATTATTAAAATACAATTAGGAGAGTATTTAACTATATTTTCTGTTACAGATTTAACTATTTTTGAATTTGTATCAATTAAATCATCCCTTGACATACCTGGTTTTCTTGGAAGTCCAGAAGTAATAACAACAACATCAGAATCTTTTGTTAAATTATAATTATTAGTTGATCCAATTGTTTTAGTATCATATAAATTAATTGGTGATTTTTGAAAAATATCTAAAGACTTACCTTCAGACAAACCCTCCTTAATATCTACTAAAATAATTTCGTTTGATACTTCTCTATAAGCTAAAACATCCGCACAAGTTGCTCCAACATTCCCTGCACCTACAATTGTTACTTTCATAATTTTAAATTTATAATTAGACTTTAACTACAAAATTAGAAAAATAGGATTAAAAGAATAGTTATTAATTATTTTAATTGACAGAAATGTTAAAAACTTTCTTAGTTTTATTGGTTACTTTATATTCATCATGTATTTGATGATCAATCAACCATACAATATTATTGTCTGATAATATTACACATTGAGAAATTTTTATATAATTCGGTACTTTTTTATCTATAAGAAAATCACTAATCTTTTTGTTTTTTTTCATACCTAAAGGTTTAAAAGAATCTCCTTTTTTCCAATTTCTTATTTTTAGTGGAAACTTTATTTTGTTTAAATCGAGTTGAGCAACATTTTTATTTTTATTCAAAACAAATGAAGAAAAATTAGTTACTTCAAATTTGATATTTCTATCATAAAGTTTATATGTTCCACTTTCATTAATATTTAAATTAATTTTAAAATTATTTTTTTGTTTTTCTAATAAAAAAATAAAGCCTCTTTCAATAATTAATTTAAATTTTTTTGATTCATAATATTTTCCTGAAATTCTATTAAACGATAAAATAATATTATCACATTGGGAATAATTAAATCCTAATTGATTTAAATATTCTTTTAAAAGGAAAAAATTAAAATCCTTTTTTTCCCATTTATTAATATTGATTTTAAATCCATTACTTGAATTATCAACATATTTTTTCGTAAGTTTTGAAATTTGAAAAGATATAAAATTTTCCAATTCTGATAAGTTACTTGATGTATCACCTACAGATCTTTCTAAGGAATTATTAATTTTTTTTAATTGTGGTATAATTTTTAATCTAATTCTATTTCTAGAATATTTCATTAATTTATTAGACGAGTCTTCTCTCCATTCTAAATTATTTTTTAAAGCATAATCCATTAATTCATTTTTATTAAAATTCATTAATGGTCTAAAAATATTTTTTCTTAAAACTTTGATTCCTCTTATACCTCTAAATCCAGTAGAATTTACCAAATTATATATAACTGTTTCTAAGTTATCGTTAATATGATGTGCTGTACATAATAAATCAATATTATTTTTTTCCAAAAGATTACCAAACCATTTATATCTTTCTTTTCTTGCAGCTGCTTGTAAAGAAAGTTTATTTTTTTTAGCATATTTTTTAATATCAAAATTCTTCGATAAAAAGCTAATATTATTTCTTTCAGATAATTTTTTAACCAATTTAAGGTCTTCTTTTGAATCTTCTCTTAAATTAAAATTACAATGACAAACAGAAAAGCTAAACTTATTTTTTAAAAAAAAATCAAACATACATATTGAATCCAAACCTCCACTTACAGCTAACAAAAATTTTATACTATTTGCATCTATATTGTGTTTTTCAAACAAATAAGTGAATTTATCGTTGTAATATATATTCTTCATATAGTAAAATTAATTAATCATAACAGTAATTAACGTTTATATAAATATCTATTTTACTTTTACATAATGAATATTACAAAATTCTTAGTATTTACATTAATATATTTTTTAGTTTTTAATCATAATCTAATTGGTCAAAAAAATGAAAAAATAAAATATAAAGCTGATGAGCTTGAATATTTAAAAATTAACAAAGACCCAGTAAGAAAATTAAAATTTAATGTAGAATTTGTTCAAGGTAAAACAAAAATTAAATGCGATTCTGCTTATTATTTTAATAAAAAAAAGATAATGGAAGCTTATGGAAATGTAAAAATTACCGATGAAGATTCTTTATTAATCACTGCAAATAAACTAATATATAATGGAAATAATAAAATTGCAGATTTATTTGGTGAAGTTCGCTATTCTAAAAATAACAATATACTTGAAACCAATTATCTCATATATGATTTAAAAAATAAAATAGGATCATTTAAAGAAGGAGGAAAATTATTTGATAATAATAATGTACTTTCCAGTGATTATGGTAAATTTTATTCAGATAGAAACTATTCTGAGTTTAATCAAAATGTAGAATTAGTTTCTCCAGAATATATATTACAATCAGATACGCTTGAATACAATTCAAATACTAAAGTAGCATATACTTTTGGTCAGACTATAATAATTACTAAAGACAGTACTATACTAAATGCTAAAGGAGGTGAATTTATTACCGATATTAAATTTTCTGAATTCGACAAAAGTACAATTGAAACTAATGAATATTTTTTAAAAGCAGATGAGATTACTTTAAATAAAAGTAAAGAATTTTATTCTGTTAGTGGTAATGTAAAACTAATATCTAAATTATCTAACTATATTATAATGGGATCAAAAGGATTTTATGATAAGAAAAATAATATCACCAAAATATATGATAATCCATTATTAAAAAAAATTATTCCTAATGACACTTTTTATCTATCATCAGATACAATTATTGCCTTTGAACATATAAATGAGAGTTACAGAAAAGTTGTTGCATTTAATGATGTAAAAATGATTAAAGAAAATTTTGAGGGTAAAGCAGACTCAATTAGTTATTTTATTAAGGATTCTTTAATCTATATGTTCAAAGAACCTATTGTTTGGAATAATAACAATCAAATTTCATCAGATACTATTAGTTTTGTTTTTTTTGATAATCTTATTAATAAAATGATTTTAAATAGAAATTCATTTATAATTTCAAGTGATACTATGAATAATTATAATCAAATAAAAGGCAGGAATATGACAAGTTATTTTGATGAAAACAACTTTATGAAAAAAATTGAAGTTAATGGAAATGGTGAAAGCATTTATTTTGCTTTAAATGATTCTGGCAATTCCATAATAGGACTAAATTATATGATTTGTAGTGACATGAATATTTCATTTGAAAATAATGAAATTAAAAATATTACTTTTTACAAAAATCCAAATGCAAAACTGATACCTCCACAGGAAATAAGCGATGATGATTTATTTTTAAATGGTTTTAAATTAAGAGAAAATGAAAGACCAATTTTAGAAGAAGTAGTTTATTATTTTAGAAAAAAGATATATTTGCCGAATGAAAAATAAATTATTATTAATTATTGTTTTCATCTCATTATCCTGCAGTGATTATAGAAAACTATTTAAAACAGATGGATACGAAGAAAAACTTCAAGGAGCTTTAAAATATTATGAAGAAGAAGAATATTATAAAGCCAGTACATTGTTTGAAGATATAAAACCACTTGTAAAAGGAACAGAAAAATCTGAAATAGTCGACTTTTATTTTGCTTACTGTTTATATCATCAAAAACAATATATTCTGAGTGCGAATTATTTTAAAGAATTCATAGAATTATATTCAAGAAGTGAAAGGGTTATAGAAGCTGAATATCTTTATGGTTATTCTTTATATAAAGACTCACCTAACTTTGATTTAGATCAATCAAGTAGTTTCAAAGCTATAGAATCAATTCAAGCATTTATCAATAAATATCCATACAGTCAATATTCTAAAGATGCTGGTAATTTAATTGATGAATTAAGGGTTAAAATTGAAAAAAAATATTTCTATAACGCAAAGCAATATTATAAAACTAAAAAATACAAATCAGCTATAATAGCATTAAAAAATTTTCAAATTGAATTTCCAGGATCTATTTTTGACGAAGAATCATATTATTTGATTATTTCTTCTCAATATTTAATTGCAAAATCAAGTTTTGAAAATTTACAAAAAGATAGATTTACTCAAGTAACTGATTTTTATATAGAATTTATTGATAAATATCCAAAAAGTACGTTTATCAAAGAAGCTGAAAAAATGTATGTTGAAAGTTTAAATTTTTTAGGTACATTTGCAGACAATTAAATAGTAACAAAATGAAAATTAAGCCATCACTTAACACCAGAGATTATAAGGAACTATCTGCTAAAACAGGTAATATTTATAAATCCGTAAACATAATAGGTAAAAGAGCAAAACAAATTTCTGCAGTTCAAAAAGAAGAATTAAATTCAAAACTTGCTGAGTTTGCATCAGATGTTGACAATTTAGAGGAAATTTTTGAAAATAGAGAACAAATTGAAATATCCAGATACTACGAAAGATTACCGAAACCAACTACTGTTGCTACTGAAGAACTTTTAAATGATGAATTAATATTTAGAAAATCAGAAGAAAAAGAAGAAAACTTATCAAATAGCGATTTATAAATAGAGTTTCTTTTATTTATGAAATTTTTATTATTAATCTTTTTATTTTTTTTTTATCAATCAATATTTTCTCAGGAATTAAGCTCAACAGTATTTATCAATTCAGATAACATTGAAACCAGTGATAAGTATATTTTTGAAGAAATGAAAGTCGCATTTGAACAGTTTCTAAATAATCAAAAATGGACTGAAGATACCTATAAAAATGAAGAAAAAATTAAGTGTAATTTTATCATCAATATAGTTAATTTACCCTCAATTAGTAATTTTGAAGCATCAGTTCAAATTCTTTCCTCTAGACCTGTTTTTAATTCATCTTATGAGTCAATATTACTTAATCATGGAGATAAAGATTGGTCCTTTGAATATGTATCTTCTCAACCCTTAGAATTTAATGAAAATAATTTTAATAATAATATAACTTCTTTGTTAGCATTCTATGCTTACATAATTATTGGAATGGATAATGATTCATTTGAAAAACTAGGTGGAGAAAAACATTTTCAAAAAGCTTGGAAAATAGTAAATAATGCTCAACAATCAAGTTATATAGGATGGGATCAGTTTGGATCAAATAATAATAGATACTGGTTGAGTGAAAATTTATTAAATCCTGAATTTGAAATTGTAAGAGAATCATTTTATAATTATCATATTAATGGTCTTGATATTTTTGAGAATAATTCAGAAAAAAGTCGTGAAAGTATAATTAAAGATTTAAAAAATATATCTAATGTAAATCAAATAAAACCAAATTCTATTTTAATTAAATCATTTATTAATTCAAAGTCTAGTGAAATTAGCAATGTTTTTTCAAAAGGACAGATAAACATAAGAAAAGAAGCATATAACATCCTTTCCAAAATTGACCCAAGTAAATCAGATAATTTTTCTAAAATTCTAAATTAAATTTTAATGTCATTTTTAAATAAAATAATGCCAAATTTTGTTAGAGAAAATATGGCTTATTATAAAAAAAATGGATTTAAAAAAACAATTAAAAAATTAGGTTGGAAAGTTTTGTTTCTAATATTTCTATTTTATTTAATAAGAGATAGTATTCTTTATATAATTATTCCTTATTTTGTAGCAAAAGAATTTAACTTATTTTAATAAAAAAAATGAATAATCTTTTATCCAATAAAAATGGATTAATTTTCGGAGCTCTTGATGAAAATTCTATAGCTTGGAAAGTTGCTGAAAAGTGCTATCAAGAAGGTGCTAATATAGTTTTAACTAATGCGCCAATTGCTTTGAGAATGGGTAAAATTGACATTTTGTCTAAGAAATGTAAATCAGAAGTTATACCTGCAGATATTACATCATTAGATGATTTAGAAAATCTTTTTATTAAATCAAAAGAAATTTTTGATGGTAAAATAGATTTTATTTTACACTCAGTTGGAATGTCTCCAAATGTTAGAAAAAATAAAAATTATGGTGATTTAAATTATGATTGGTTTTTAAAAACTTTAGATATCTCTGGAATTTCATTTCATAAGATTATGCAGGTTAGTGAAAAACTTGATTCAATTAATGAATGGGGGTCAATTGTAGGTTTATCATATATTGCAGCTCAAAAGACTTTTCCCTTTTATTCAGATATGGCAGAAGCAAAATCAGTATTAGAATCTGTAACCAGAAGCTATGGATATAGACTTGGAAAACTGAAAAATATTAGAGTAAATACAATTTCACAATCACCGACTAAAACTACTGCTGGAAAAGGAATAAAAGCATTTGAAAGTTTTTATAAGTTTGCAGAAAAAATGTCTCCTCTTGGAAATGCTAGTGCTGAAGATTGTGCAAATTATTGTGTTTTTTTATTTTCAGATTTAAGTCGAAAAATTACCATGCAAAATTTATTTCATGATGGAGGGTTTTCAAATACAGGAATTTCAGAAGAAATTATAGATAGTTTTAATTAGAAATTAAATTCTATGATTTTTTTTCCAAATGCTAAAATAAATTTAGGATTAAATATTATTTCAAAAAATAATTTAGGATATCATAATTTAGAATCTTGTTTCTGTCCTATAAGTTTATATGATATAATTGAAATTAAAAAAACAAATATTAGTTCATTTAAATGTTCTGGTTTTGAGATTCCTGGAAAAGTCGAAAAGAACATTATTTTTAAAATAATAGAAGAAATTAAATTAAAAAATAAACCTATTGACATATTTCTACATAAAAATATTCCTTTAGGAAGTGGATTAGGAGGAGGCTCTTCAAACGCTACATTTTTTCTATTAAAAATCAATAAATTATTGAATTTAAAATTAAAAAAGAATGAATTATTTAGAATTGCAGAAAAAGTTGGGAGTGACTGTCCTTTCTTTATAAATAATGAAATAAGCTATGTTAAAGGAACAGGAAATATTATTGAAAAAATTAATATTGATTTAAATAATAAAAAAATTATTATAATTATTCCTAATCTACATATATCAACAAAAGAATCATTTGAAAATATTTCTATAAAAAAGCCTAAATATTCAATTAAATCTGTAATTGAAAATGAAAATATTGAAAAATGGAAAAATTATATTTTCAATGATTTTGAAAATTATACTTTTAATAAATATAAATTTTTAAGAAAAATTAAAGAAAGTCTCTATAATAATGGAGCATTATATTCGAGCATGTCAGGAACAGGATCTACTATTTATGGAATATTTAATGAAAATGATATAATCGATAAAAGTGGATTTAAAAATTATTCAGTAATTGAAACAAGGCCTCTTAAAAATGTTTCCAACCTTGGGCTTTTAGACTAATAGTTTCCCCTTCCTTCGAAACTAAGTTATATTTTTTGTTAGATGTAAAGTATCCAATTGATGTAATATCTATATCATTATCTTTAAGCATATTATAGTCTTTTTCATTAACCGAAAACAATAATTCATAATCCTCTCCACCATTTAAAGCACAAGTTGTTGGATTTAAATTAAGTTCATTGGCAGTAAGAATAGTAGATTTTAAAATTGGTAATTTTTCTTCATAAATTTTAACTCCCAAATTCGACTGAACAGATAAATGAATTAAATCAGAAGCTAAACCGTCTGAAATATCGATCATTGAATTTGGAATGATATTAAATTCACTTAATTTTTCAATTAAATCTTTTCTAGCTTTTGGTTTCAATTGTTTCTCGATTAAATCTGAATAATTTGATAATTCTGGTTGCATTTCTGGGTTTGTCAAAAAGACAGATTTTTCTCTCTCTAAAATTTGCAATCCGATATATGACCTTCCTAAATCACCAGAAACACATATAATGTCATTTTTTTTAGCTGTTTTTCTAAGAGTTAATTTGTTTTTTAAAACATTACCTATTGCTGAAACTGAAATTATTAATCCAGTTTTAGAAGAAGTCGTATCTCCTCCAACAAGATCTATATTATATTCTTCACAAGCAATTTTGACACCTTTATAAAATTCCTCTATGGCATTTAATGAAAATCTATTGCTTAATCCCAAATTAATTGTTATTTGATTAGCAAATCCATTCATAGAGTATATATCTGATATATTTGTAGTTACAGATTTATAACCAAGATGCTTTAGTGGATGATAAGTTAGATCAAAATGAATTCCCTCAACAAGCATATCAGATGAAATTAGAAAATAATCATCTTTAGATTTAGAAATAACTGCAGCATCATCTCCTATTCCAATAATTAATGAATCATTGTTTTTAGAATTAAATTTTTTTTTAATTATATCAATTAAACCAAATTCCCCGATAGATTCTAAACTTTTATCTTTCATTTTTTTTCAAAATTAAAATGACATAGTATATTTTTGTAAAAATAATATTATTTATGATCAAGATATCAGAAAAAGCAGCAATAAGATTAAATGAATTAAAAATTTCACAAAATCATAATACTGACTTCAATTTAAGAGTTCTAGTCAAAGGTGGTGGTTGCTCTGGATTAATGTATGATTTGAAATTTGATAATGAAATTTCTGATACTGATAAAATTTTTGAAGATGCTGGAATTAAAATTATAATTGATAAAAAAAGTTTATTTTATCTGGTTGGAACAGAATTACATTTTAGCGACGGTCTAAATGGTAAGGGTTTTGAGTTTAAAAACCCAAATGCATCCAGAACATGTGGTTGTGGTGAAAGCTTTTCATTATAATTTAATAAGCTCTTCCTTTTTTTCCTTCACAATAATTAATAAATGCTCTATTAGCTACTAAATTTCCACCTAAAGTTGGGTAATTTCCTGTAAAATACCAATCTCCTAAATGATTAGGACAAGCTTTATTTAGATTATCTATATTTTGATAGATAATTTGAAATTTTGATTTCATTTCTTTGGGCTTAACTATCTTCGCAACATATTTAGAAATATCATCATATGAAAACTTATCATAGAGTGTCTTAACATGATTTATTGGTTTATTTTTATTTAAAGAATTTTTACAAGCTTGATAAGTTTCATCTATTAAATTATCCATTTTTCTATCCTTAATTAATTTAATAAGTGCCCTGAATGCAACAAATTGATTCATTTTACTCATATCAATTCCATAACAATCGGGATATCTAATTTGTGGTGAAGATGAAACAAAAACTACCTTTTTAGAATTTAATTTAGCTAATAAACTTAATATACTTTTTTCTAAAGTAGTTCCTCTAACAATTGAATCATCAATGATTACTATTGTATCTTTATCTGGTTCAACCAATTTAAATGTTGTATCATAAACATTTGAAACTAAATCATTTCTTCCTTTATCTGCAGAAATAAAGGTTCTCATTTTAACATCTTTTGTAATAAGTTTTTCTATTCTAACTTTATTTTTTAAAAAATCCTTTAATTTGTTATTATCTATCTTATTATCATCTAATATTCTTAACTTTTCATTATTTAAATAATCCTTTAGAGAATCAATTAAGCCATAAAAACAAGTTTCAGATGTATTAGGAACATAAGAAAAAATCGCATCTTTTAAATTAAAATTTATTGATTTAAGTATTTGTGGAACTAATAAACTTCCTAGTTTTTTTCTTTCTTTATAAATATCAGGGTCATTTCCTCTTGAAAAATAAATTCTTTCGAAAGAACAAGACTTTTTCTCACCAGGTGTAATTATTTTTTCTACTGTAAAGTTTCCATCCAAATCAATTATTAGAGCATGACCTGGATCTAGTTCTTTAATTTCAGAGTATTGACAATCAAAAGCAGTTTTAATAGGTGGTCTTTCGCTTGTTGCTACCACTACTTCATCATTTATATAATAATAAACAGGTCTAATACCATTAGGATCTCTCACAATAAAAGAGGACCCATGACCAATAAGTCCTGATAAGGCATATCCACCATCAAAGTCTTTAAAAGATTTTTTTAATATTGAGGAAATATTAATTTCTTTTTCAATTTTTTTTGTAATTTCTTTTCGTGAAAATTTTTCATCATATTTATTGAAAATTTTTAAATTTTCCTCATCTAAAAAATGTCCTATCTTTTCTAAAATAGTCACTGTATCTGATTTTTCTTTTGGACTTTGTCCAATTGTGACCAATTCATCAAATAAATAATCTAGATTTGTCATATTAAAATTACCAGCAAGTATTAAATTTCTGCTTTTCCAATTGTTTTGTCTCAGAGTAGGGGCACAATTTTCAATACTATTTTTACCAAAAGTTCCATATCTTAAATGCCCTAACCATAACTCTCCAGTAAAACTTATATTTCTTTTTAACCAATCAGCATTTGACCAACAATCTTTATTATTTTTAAGAATACAATTATTTAATTTTTTATTAATCTTGTTAAAGATAACTTGAATTGAATTTTGATCTACAGATCGATAACGATTTATATATTTATTTCCAGGATCAATATTGATTTTTACAGATGCTATCCCAGATCCATCTTGCCCTCTATTTCTTTGCTTATGCATTAAAAGAAACATTTTTTTTGGAGCATAAAATATTGATTCATATTTATCAAGATAAAATTGTAGAGGTTTTCTTAATCTTAAAAGAGCAATTCCACATTCATGTTTTATAAGTTCACTCATAATTATTTAACCATAAATTTCTAACTTAATAGACTTAGAATCTATTCCTAAATTTTTTAATTTACTTCTAGCTTCCTTTATCATATCTCTCCAACCACACAAATAAAATAATGGATTTATGAGGTCTTGTTCATCATTAAGTATTTTTTCATATATTGAATGAACATAACCATTATTTCCTGACCATTTTTCTCTAGAAAGTGTTGGAATGTAAATAATATTTTGTTTAGAAGATAATTTAATCATCTCATCATAATATAAAATATCCTTCTTTGATCTTGTTCCAAATATTATAAAAATATTTAAATGTTTTATTTTGTTTTTTTCTATATGTTGTAACATACTTCTAAAAGGTGCTATTCCAGTTCCTGTAGAAACAAAAAAAATATCTCTGTCAATTTTTTCGGGTAAAATAAACTTACCCAATGGACCTTTTATTTTAAAAGATTTTCCAATTTTTATTTTGTTAAATAAGTAATTTGTCATTTTTCCTCCATCTAGTTTGACAATTATTAATTCGATGACATTTTTATTATCCATTAATGATGCTACTGAATAGCTTCTGACTATATCATCAATTTTAACTTGAATAAATTGACCAGCTATTAAAGAAAAATTTTTATCAGAAATTTTTATAAAAAATCTCCAAGTGGATTCAGTTTCTTTTTTTATGGAATCAAGATGTGCATCAATCCACATATATTATTTTTTTGTGAGCAAATTTAAAACTGTAAATCTAATAAAAAAATTAATTGTACTTTTTAAAGATTTTTTATGATAATATGACTTAAAATGAATTTAAATAAATACTTTAAAAAGTCAATAGCAATTTTTATTTTTTTCTTTCATTATTTTATTTAATATTTGAATTAATCAATAAAAGATTAATATTCTTCTTTGATTTAAACCACTTAAAATTATGTATGAGGATTATTGGAATGAATGTCTAAATTTAATAAAAAAAGAATTAGAAGAGCAAAGTTATAATACATGGTTTAAACCAATTAAACCAATTTCTTATTCCAATAACATTTTAACATTGAAAGTTCCTAATAAATTTTTCTATGAATGGATTGAAGAACATTATCTGAAAATATTGAATAATTCTGTAAAAAGAGTGTTAGGAAATATAACTACTATAGAATATATAATTAAAAATGATAAAAATGATAAAGAAAAAAGCAATGATAAATTAAATTTGAAATTATATGATGAAAATAATTCTTTAGCTTCTAATTTAAACTCTAATTATAATTTTAAAAATTTTATTTCGGGAAAATGTAATAATATTGCTATAAATGCAGGAAAAAGTATTACTGAAAAACCTGGCTCAACTGGATTTAACCCCTTAATGATATATGGAGGAGTTGGTCAGGGAAAAACTCATTTATTACATGCAATTGGAAATAAAATTAAATCTTCCAATAATGATAATCGATTAATTTATGTAAGTTCTGAAAAATTTACAAGTGAATTTATTTCTTCTCTTAAAAACAATACTCTTGAAAATTTTACTAATAATTATATGGGGCTAGATACTTTGATAGTAGATGATGTTCAATTTCTTTATGGTAAAGAAAAAACACAAGAAATTTTTTTTCATATCTTCAATCATCTTAACTTAAATAAAAAACAGATAATAATTTCTTCAGATAGATCTCCGAAAGATCTAGATGGGCTAGAAAAAAGATTAGTCAGTAGATTCAAATGGGGAGTAACAGTTGAACTTGAAAAACCTGATTTTGAAACTAGAAAAAAAATCTTAATTGAAAAAATTACAAATAATAATATTAAATTATCAGAAGAAATAATTGATTACATTTCATTTGAGGTTGATACAAATATCAGAGAACTTGAAGGTATAATTATTTCATTAATTGCCCACTCAACGATTGAAAAATCTGATATAAATTTAGAACTCACAAAAAAAGTTATAAGTAGAATTATAAAAGATTCAAATAATGAAATAGATATAGATTATATTCAAAATACAGTTGCAAATTATTTTAAAATTACTAAAGAAAAAATGAAAGATAAGATTAGAAAAAAAGAGATTGTAATAGCAAGACAAGTTGCAATGTATTTTTCTAAAGACTTTACTAATCACTCTTTAAAATCAATAGGAAATCATTTTGGAGGAAGGGATCATAGTACCGTAATTCATGCAGTTCAATCAGTTAATGACATGATAGATACTGATAATATTTTTAGAAATAGCATACAAGATTTGAAGAAAAAATTCCAAATCAAATCTCTTTAAACTGAAAATCAATTTTTTTTCCTTAATCCAAAATTTTTTATTTTTAAGTATTACTTATAAATAATATCATGTCCTTAAAATCATATTTAAGTATTCCCATTTCTCAATTAATTGTTTCAAGACAAAATAAATCGATGAAGAATGCAATTTATTTACAAAAAAAAATAATGAAAAAATTAGTTAAGACATCGGAGAAAACTTTGTTTGGTTTAGACCATAATTTTTCAAAAATTAAAAATTATCAAAATTTTAAAGAAAATATCCCAATTAGAGAATATGAAGATTTCAAATATTATGTAAAAAAGATTCTAAACAATGAAAAAAATATTTTATGGCCTGGTATACCAAAATATTTTGCAAAAACATCTGGTACAACATCTGGTATAAAATATATACCAATAACAAGACAATCTATACCCAATCATATATTCAGTGCAAATCAAATGTTATTGAACTATGTATATGAAAAAAAATCTGGTGAATTTTTAAATGGACATTATCTGTTTTTATCAGGAAGTCCAGAACTAACAAAAAAAGGAGATGTATTTTCAGGTAGACTTTCTGGCATTGTTAATCATCACATACCATTTTGGATAAAAAAAAATTATTTACCTTCCTTCTCTACTAATTGTATTCCAGAATGGGAAAAAAAAATTGAAAGAATAGTTAAAGAAACTGAAAAAAAAAATATTACTATAATTGGTGGTATTCCACCATGGATACAAATGTATTTTGATCTTTTAATAAAGAAAACTGGAAAAAAGATTAAAGATGTATTTCCAAATTTAAAATTATTATGTCATGGAGGAGTAAATTTCAAGCCCTATAAAGATATTTTATTTGATTCAATTGGAAAAAAAATAGATACACTTGAAACCTATCCTGCATCAGAGGGTTTTTTTGCTTTTCAAAATATTTCATATAAAGAAGGTTTGTTGCTACAAATAAATTCAGGTATATTTTATGAATTCATACCATTAGATGAGTATCATAAAAAAAATAGAACAAGGATTAGTTTAAAAGATGTAGAACTTAATAAAAATTATGCTTTAATCATAAATTCAAATGCGGGTTTGTGGGGGTATAGCATTGGTGATACAATAAAATTTGTTAGTTTAAACCCTTATAAAATTATTGTTACTGGACGGGTAAAACATTTTTTATCTGCATTTGGAGAACATGTAATAAGTAATGAAATTGAAACTGCAATAATTAAAACATGTAAAAAATTTAAAGAGGTTAAAATAACTGAATTTACTGTTGCACCATCAATTAACTCAAAAAGTAGTTTTTCGTGTCATGAATGGTATATTGAATTTAAAAAAGAACCTAGAAAATTAGAGGAATTTGAGAAGATGCTTGACAATCAATTATGTAAATTAAATCTTTATTATAAAGATTTAATTTATGGGAAAATTTTAAAGAAGTTAAAAATCAAAAAATTAAAAAAAGATTCATTTATTAATTATATGAAATCAATCAATAAATTAGGCGGACAAAATAAAGTTCCTAGACTGTCAAATGACAGAAAAATAGTTGAACAATTAGAAAAATATTTAAATTGAAATCTTGGAAAAAAAAATTGCTATATTAGGATCAACTGGATCAATTGGTATTCAAACACTTGATGTTATTAAAAAAAATAAAGAGCTTTTTACTGCAGAAATTTTAATAGCAGGTCAAAACTCTAATCTACTTATTAAACAAGCTAAAACCTTTAAGCCTAAAATAGTTGTAATTAATGATGAAAGTAAATATCTATATGTCAAAGAGCAATTAAAAAATCAAAAAACAAAGGTCTTTGCAGGGAAAAAAGAAGTTATCAATGCTGTAAAAAATAAATCAATAGACACAGTTGTTTCGGCTGTGGTAGGTTATTCCGGATTAGAACCAACTATTTCTGCTATAGAAGCTGGAAAAAATATTGCCCTTGCTAATAAAGAAACCCTAGTTGTTGCTGGAGAATTGATAAATAATTTAATTAAAAATTATAAAGTAAAAATGTATCCAATTGATTCTGAACATTCCGCTATTTATCAGTGTATTCTTGGTGAAGAAAAAAATAAATATGAAAAAATTATATTAACTGCATCTGGTGGACCTTTTAGGGGTTTTAAATTATCACAATTAGAAAAAGTAACTCCTAATGAAGCTTTAAATCACCCTAAATGGAAAATGGGGAAAAAAATATCTATTGATTCTGCAACTTTAATGAATAAAGGTCTAGAAGTTATTGAAGCTAAATGGCTTTTTAATATAGATCCTAGTAACATTGAAGTAGTTATTCATCCTGAGGCAATTGTCCATTCAATGGTTCAATTTATTGATGGTTCAATAAAAGCACAATTAGGTGTTCCTGACATGAAAATTCCGATCCAATTTGCACTTACATCTCCCTATAGAATAAAATCTAATTTTCCTAGACTTTCTTTAAATGAAAAATTATCACTAAACTTTGAAAAACCTGATTTAAATACTTTTAAAAATTTAAAACTTGCATTTCAAGCAATAAAAGAAGGTGGAAATAAACCATGTATACTTAATGCAGCAAATGAAGTTGTAGTAGATTCATTTCTTAAAAAGAAAATAAAATTTTTAGAAATGTCCGATATAATAGAAGAATGTTTGAATAAAATCGAATATATTGCAAACTTAAATTTCGAAGATTACGTAGAAATTGATAGAAAAACTAGAATCTTGACGACAAAACTAATAAATAAATAGATTATGGGAGGATTGATAATGGCATTACAAATGATATTAGCCCTATCAATAATAGTTGCTATTCATGAATTTGGTCATTTGATTACTGCTAAAATGTTTGGCATGAGAGTTGAAAAATACTTTATAGGTTTTCCTCCTAAAATTTTTAGTTTTAAATACAAAGGAACTGAATACGGCCTTGGCTCAATTCCTCTTGGTGGCTTTGTGAAGATTTCAGGTATTATTGATGAATCATTTGATACAAAACACGTCAATAAAGAGCCTGAACCATGGGAATTTAGAGCAAAACCGGCCTGGCAAAGGTTAATAGTTATGCTTGGTGGTGTAATTCTTAACGTAATAACTGGAATAATAATTTTTATCTTACTCACTTATAAAAATGGTGATCAATTTATTTCAAAGGATGAAATCAATAAATATGGCATAATTGCTTTAGAACTTGGAAAAGAGATTGGATTAGAAACTGGTGATAAAATTATTAATATAAATGGAGAAAATTGGGAAAAAGATACTGATCTTTTTGATCCAAATATTTTTTTTGAAGAAGAAAGCTTTTATACAATTGAAAGAAATGGAAGCATTATGAAAATAATATTTCCTGATGATTTTCTAAATAAATTTTCCTCTCAAAAAGAAATTAATTCTTTTATAAAGATAAGAAACCCATTTAGTATTAATGAAGTAGTAGATGGTTCTAACGCTTTCAACAGCGGGATTAAAAAGGGAGATAAAATCATATCAATTGATAATGAAGAAATAATTGATATGTTCGAGTTTCATGAAAAAATAAAAATAAAAGATAATAATAAAATTAATTTAAAAATATTAAGAGATAGTGAATTTATTACTATTAATGTAAATAAAGACTCTGAAGGAAAAATTGGAATAATAATGAAACCAGATCCAATAAATTATTCCAAGAAAAATTATAGTTTTTATGAATCTATACCTATAGGAACTGTTCAAGCCTTTTCGATTGTTGCTATTAATGTAAAAGCATTTGGACAAATGTTTTCTGGAAATATAGACCCTAGAAAAAGTATGTCTGGACCTATTGGAATTGCTCAAATTTTTGGAGCTAATTTTAATTGGGACAAATTTTGGAGATTAACTGGATTAATTTCAATGGTATTAGCATTTATGAACTTATTACCGATTCCAGCTTTAGATGGTGGACATGCGCTTTTTATTTCTATAGAGTTGTTGACAGGGTACAAACCATCTGAAAAGTTTTTAGAATATTCTACTAGATTTGGCGTTATTATTCTTTTAACTCTTATGGGATTTGTAATTATCAATGATATATATAAGCTTTTCGTTTAAATCAATTTATTCTTTTTTGTTTTTGTTAATAAGAAATCTTTCATTAATTTTTTTTTTATTTTTTAATAATTATTTTATTTATAGTCAAAGTAATGTTTTTGAATTTGTCAAAATACCTATAAATGCTAAATTAGCATCATTGGGGGGGTATAATGTTTCTCTTTCTTCAGATGAAAATAATTTTTTTAATTTGAATCCAGCGTTATTAGATAATGGTAGAAATAAAAATGTTAGTCTAAATTTTATAGATTATATTGCTAACATCAAAGGAACAAGTATTAACTATATAGACAGCTTAAAATCTATTGGTAAATTTGGAATTGGAATAAAACATTTTAATTATGGCAAAACTAATAGTTATGATGCTTTGGGAAATTACTTAGGTGAATTGAATGGAAATGGCATTGAACTAACCTTGTCAAAATCAAAAAAATTAGGACAATTTATTTATGGAGTTAATTTAAAATACGTCCTTTCAAAAATTAATATCATCAATAATAATGGTATATTATTTGATGTTGGTGGTCTTTTTTATCCAACATATAATAAGGATTTTACTATTGGAATTAGCTTAAAAAATTTTGGTTTTTTATTTAGCAAATTTAAAGACAATACCAAAAGTATATTACCTTTTGATGTTCAAATAGGTTCGAGTATAAAACCAGAATATATGCCATTAAGATTTAGTTTTACAGTCTTTAACATATATGGCGGTGATAATTTAAATTATAATAGAGAAAAACTTACTTTGAATAAATTAATATCAAAAATAAATTTTGCTTCTGAAATATTAATAAATAAGAATATTATTCTTCAAGCTGGATATAATTTTATGAATCGAAATGACATAAATTATAAATTTTCAAATCGAAATTCAGGATTTTCTTATGGAATTCTATTGAAAATAAAAAGAATATGTATTAACTATGCTAGATCAATGAATAATATTCAAGGTGGAACAAATTCTATTAATCTAAGTTTAAACTTTAAACAATTAATTAACTAATAATATGACAAATAATAATAAAAACATGACTCCACAAGACATAGTAAAATCATTAGATAAGTATATTATAGGTCAAAAAGATGCAAAAAAAAATGTTGCAATTGCGCTTAGAAATAGATGGCGAAGAATGAATGTTGATAGTGATATCAAAAATGAAATTATTCCCAATAATATTCTTATGATTGGTTCAACAGGAGTTGGAAAAACTGAAATAGCTCGTAGACTAGCTAAAATGTCAGATGCTCCTTTCACTAAAGTTGAAGCTTCAAAATTTACAGAAGTAGGTTATGTTGGAAGAGATGTGGAAAGTATGGTTAGAGATTTGGTAGAACAAGCGGTCAATCTTGTAAAAACCTTAAAAAAAGAAGAAATTAAGTTTAAAGCTGAAGAAAGTGTAAATAAAATAATCTTAGATATTTTAATTCCACCTATTAATAAAACTCAATCTAATATTAATTTAAGTTTAGAGAAAAAAAGTCCAAATTCTAATGACCAAGAAATAAATGAGGAAACAAGAAAAAAGTTTTTTGAAAAAATAGTTAATGGTGATTTGGATGATAGAAAAATAGATATTATGGTCCAAAAACCTTCTAATCCAGGAATTGGAATGATTGGTGGTGGAATGATTGATGAGTCTTCAATGATTGGGCTTCAAGATATGATTAGCAATATGATGCCTAAAAGAAATAAAAAAAGGAAAGTTACTATTGCAGAAGCTAAAAAAATATTATTAGAAATTGAGGTATCAAAGCTAATTGACATGGATGAAGTAAAAGAAGAAGCTATAAAAAAAGCAGAAAATACTGGAATTATTTTCATTGATGAAATTGATAAGATTAGTGGAAACTCAAAGAAAGGAAGTGGCCCTGATGTAAGTAGAGAAGGAGTTCAAAGAGATTTACTACCTATTGTAGAAGGCACTAGTGTTACTACTAAACATGGAATTATAAATACAGATCATATTTTGTTTATTGCTGCCGGTGCATTCCATCTATCAAAACCATCAGACTTGATCCCAGAATTACAAGGGAGGTTCCCAATCAGAGTTGAATTAGATAACCTAACAAAAGAAGATTTTTTGAAGATTTTAAAGGAACCAAAAAATTCATTAACAAAACAATATAAAGCTCTAATCAATTCTGAAAATGTTGAGATTACTTTTAATGACGATGCATTGGAAGAAATAGCTGATAAAGCTTTTCAAGTAAATTCAGAAATAGAAAATATTGGTGCAAGAAGATTACATACAGTTATGAGCAAGCTTCTAAATCAAATTCTTTATGATATACCAGAAAAAATTGGTCCTAATTCTAAGATTGTTATAACAAAAAAAACAGTAGAAGAAAAGTTAAATTCACTTACTGAAAATAAAGATCTCAGTGAATATATATTATGATCTATTTGTAATCTTTGGGAAACATTTTATAAAATAATTTTCCATTTTTTTGCCCTACATTTTTCCAATCATTTAATTCAAAATCAATCATTACTATTCCACAAGTTGGCACGTTATAAAACATATTTCCTAAAAAATAATTCGAAATGTCAGTAAAACCAGGATTATGCCCTACTATGATTACTTTAGAAAAAGAATTTTTTAATGATGAAATAAATTCTATTAAATAATTAGAACTAGCATGATATAAGTTTTGACCATAATAAATTCTTTCTTTTTTAACATTTATCTTATCAATAAAAAATTTTGAAGTTAAAATTGTTCTTTTAGAAGAGCTAGAAAAAAATGCATCAACTGATTTTATTTTTTTTGACAATAAATCAGACATAAATTCTCCATTCATTATCCCTCTAT
>MDSZ01066003.1_pt1 | contig 28335 bp, 36 predicted proteins | sample 811201 | NCBI WGS metagenome assembly MDSZ01 (sample SAMN05326647, study PRJNA326480) | marine metagenome | isolation source: seawater | place: Indian Ocean: North | collected 2010 | reverse complement strand
TACTAAGATTGGTAGTGCTAGAGTTATAGTAAGTTTCTTCCAATATTCAACTATTTTTTTCAAACTACTGCTCTTCCTTTCATTTCTTCCCAATCTCTATTCTTTCTTACTTTATCATTTACACTAAGAACTGTCTCTAATAACTCTGAATCAAACTCACTCTCACTAACTATAGCTGAAACATCTTTAGGTAAACAATGTCCACCAAATCCATAATCACCATCTGGTCCTGGAACTGCCCAATGTGATTTACCAAGTCTCTCATCATATGTTGCATACTCTACTACTTTATCATAATCAATTCCTATAGTATCACATATTATTTTCATTTCATTAGCGAAAGATACTTTAGTTGCTAAAAATGAATTAACAAAATACTTTACCATCTCTGCAGTCTTACTTCCTGTCTTAACAATAGTCGCACTTGGAAATACTTTACTATAAATTTGTCTTAATTTATTAGTTCCCTTTCTTGTTCCACCTAATATTATTCTTGTTTGATTCTTAAAATCTTCAAGAAAATTCATCTCTGTAAGAAACTCTGGATTGAATATAACATTTATACCATCATACTTTTTATTTAAATAATCAGTAGTTCCTGGTGGAACTGTAGATTTGATTACTACAATTGGTTTATTACCTGGATCACCTGGACTAACCGCTGGATGCCAACCATTAGTTACTTCATCTATTTCTTTTATAACACTCTCAACTATATTTGTATGACAACTTCCATCCTCTCTCATCGGAGTTGGTACACATACAAATATAACTTCACAATTTGATACTAACTCAAAAAGAGTACAGGTACTTTTAGATTTAATCTTATCATATGTTTCTACTTTATAATAAGATTCAAACCCAACCTTAATTGCAGTTCCCACATAACCTTGTCCTACTATTCCTATTCTCATCTAGATCTTCCCCACACTTCTGGAGCATCTAAATACAACTTATACTCTTTTAATCCAGATTCTACGTCAAACTTCAATTTCCAATCAGGTAATAAATTTTCTTTATTACCACAAGTATAATTCTGATACCCATCTGGTTTTTCTTCCATATCTGTATAATACCATTCAGTACCCATTATTTCACATATATCGTAATAAGGTGTTGCTGTACAAGTACCTACATCATAAACACCAGAAATATCATTTTCCATAGCATGAACAAGTGCATAAATTACATCGTCAACATAAATAAAATCTCTCTCTGGACTTACTGGTCTTCTCGGAATAAGTTGTATTCTAGCTGGAAATATACCAAATTTTTCAGAATTATAAATCTGATATGGAATAGAGCTCATCAATCCCTTATGTTCTTCTCCTGGCCCATAAACATTAAAAAGTCTTAAAGCCACAAAATTCTTCTGTAACATTTCTGTACCAATTAATTCTGTACAATACTTAGACCAAGAATATGAATTAGTTGGTGCATTATCATTACCATATATAGCAGAACTTGATGTAAATACAACCTTTTTATTAAAAGATTTAGCTAACCTAAATAACTCAGTACTACGATCGACATTATAATAGAACATACTATTTATATCAGGTTCTCTTAAATCAGCACATCCACCTATATGAAAAATACCATCACACTCTTCTACTAATTTTTCATCATAAGAATCATCTTTCTCAAATACAAAAGACTCTGGAAATAACTTATATAAGTTTGAACCTACAAACCCTTTATAACCTGTAATTATATATTTCATTTTTTCTTTGTTTCCTTAAAAAAATCATCATATGTATAAAACTTCTGTTGATTATTAAATAAAATAGCTTCATTATATTTAGACATTTTAGATATTACTTCCCACCAATCACCTTTCTTATCAATGTATCCTTCACGATTATCTTCTCCTTTTATATAAAACCTCTTATTAGGATGTCTTCTATTATGAACTCTAAGAACATTTTTAATTATAAACTGAACATACTGATTACCAAGAACTTTAAGAGCCATACCACCAAGACTTGTATCCTCTGCACACATCATTAAAGATCTAGGGATATTTACTCCACCTTTTATTAACTCAGAACTTATAACTAAACAACTACCATCAAACTTTGGATAGTTAATTTGTTGTAATGTAAATCCATCATCTTCACTCTTTTGATTTATTTCATTCATTCTTTCTAAAGTCATATAAGACTTCGGACTTTCTTCAGCATTTCTATTCCATTCTGGAGTATCTATAAATGGTTTATCAGTAAAATCAACGTGTTCAAGAGGTTTCCAACTATCATCCCACATCTTTCTATACGCAAAAGTTATTAAATGTCTATTTACATTATTTTGTTTTGCATATATATCAATAGATTCTATACACTCAAATGTTTGTTTGGGCCAAAAACTATCCGTTTCTCCCCATAAAAGATAATCAACTAACTCACAGTATCTTTCATTAAAATCTCTTCTATATCCAGGAATATTAAATATAGGTTCTTTATCTGTTTTAGTTATAACATTTATATTACAACCTGTATCTCTCAACCTACCTATCTGTATATTGAATTTATCTGTTAAATCGCTTTCCTTTGCATCCATCTCTTCTAAATACTGAGAAACATTCCAACAGAAATCAAAAGTTATTTTATTTCTATCTTTAACAATAACTTCATTTACCATCTGAATACATCCATCAATATACTCTGGAAACATTTCTATCTCATAAAACATTACCAAACAACCAATAGAATATTTATTTTTTAATTCAATCATTACTGACTATCACCTTTCATAACTCTATATGAATCTGAATCTTCGTGATGAGTTGATACTTCAAATATTAATCCATCTGTTAATGCTAGTAATTGATGTGGTTGACCTGGTCTTTGTCTTACTACATCACCTTTTCGTAATATGGATTCATTCATATCTGCATTTTCGGTATCTATCCATCTATATACAAACTTACCCCTTTGTACATACCAAGTTTCATCTTTATTCATGTGATAATGCATTGAGAACCTACAATTACGTTTAAACCTTAATAATTTACCACAATACATTTCATTGTTTTCAATTATGAGTTCATTTCCCCAACCTTTAGGTACATAACAACCTTCAATTACTTCTGGTTTTATCATATAGTTGAAACTCCATGTTTTTGTACCACTTTAGTAGTACATATTTGAGCAAAACGAATTGCAAGTTCTATGTCTTTACTATTCAAGTACTCGGAAACTAAGGCTGATAAAAATGTATCTCCTGCACCAGAAACATCTTTTACAGGAACTTCTTCAACTGGATATAACTTATCTCTAAAACTACATCCATATCTACCTCTCGTTACTATTAATTTTTCATTTAACTCTGGATAATTTGGTATAATATTTTTATTTCTATCAAATTCTAAACTGTTTATTTTTATATAATCAGCATGTGTAGCCCATTTACCAAATATCTTTTTCGTATCCATAAAAACATTTTCATTAGATTTACATAACGCTTCAATATCTAATTCTTCTAAAAATCCTTTACAATAATCTGAAATAATAATAGCATCATAATCTTTACCTTGATATCTATTATTACAAATATTCATTCTGAGAGCTTCATCTATTTGTTCACATCTATCATCTTCATCAACTCTAACAATCATTTGATTAGTATCAATATGAACATATCTCTTTTTTCTAATTTCATCTATATTTGTTATAATATCAACTTCACAACCTAAAGATTTTAAATTAGCAACTACATTCTTTGACATTCCCCCATTTTTAACTTTTTTTATAGGATTAAAAACAGGAACAGGAGCTTCTGGTGATAATCTATTAATATCACCATAAATAAATATATCCGTACAACTATCACCAACTACTAAAATTTTATTCATCCCAACTCACTTCCCAGTCTTTAAATTCAGCTGCTATACAATCTATCTTATAATCTTTTCTACCACCTTCAACTAGATTTTCTTGTATAATATTTTTTGCTGTATTTCTGATACCATTCAATCCGTGAGTTAATCCGAGATTACCATCACCTTCACCCGCTCTATATTTGGTTTCATTATGCCATATATGTAAATTCATTTGTGCTAATACTATAATAGCCCGAAGCATTTCACCTGTTGGTTTTTCCCACCTCATCAATTCATCTAAATCATAAACTATATCTCTAATTTCTTGAGCATATTCTTCTTTATGTTCTGGTATAAAGACTTCCTTTAACTGAATAATGGAAAGTCTATCTATTAATTCACTTACTGTAGGTAAGTACCTTCGTTCACTCATCAAAATCCTCCAAAAATCTTCTTGCTAACTTATTAAATGGTGTATCAACTTCTCGAATTCTATCGACTGTCATCCAATCTTCTAATGGGTTATCTGGAAAATCCTTATAAAACTCATTAGTTGCAGATTTACCCATCCACATATGAATACAATATGATTCTTCTAAAGTTTCATTAGCTCTCAAATCACCACCAATACTACAAATAATATCATTTGAATCATTCCAACCTTTACCTCTATAAAACCAATACATCGCATCACGATGATATAAAGGCCAAGTAAATTTCTTATAATCAACAACTGTTAATAAATCTGGATATACATTATATAATCTAAATGGTAATTGTACTCCCCATTTCGCCCAAGTGTCATCAAACCCTTTAAAACTCATTAACCAATTCTCAACAAACTCACTATCTTTTTCTGCCAACAAAATTGCATTTGTAAGTTTACCTTCTTGATCCCAAGCTGCACCTTCTTGTCCAATAACACAACCACCCTTAGAACCTTCAATATTTCTAAATTCATCTAAAGGTTTTAAACATAGAACATCTGAATCTAAATAAATTCCACCATTTTCATACAAAATCTGTAATCTGATAAAATCACATAATGTAGCATATGCTATACCTTCAGTTGGACTATCAAATACATACTCTGGTTTTTCAATCTGTACGGGTGTTATATACTTTTGAACCTTATCCCATAATTCACCATATGGTTCGTGTACATAATAAAAATAAATGTTATCTGGTTTATTAACATCCCATGCAGATTTTACTGTTAGATATCTCGTAAGATTGAATGGGTCTGCAGCAGCTCTCGGTATAGTCCTATCTAAAATACCATCATATCTATCGTAAGCATCCCAACCAAAATTAGGTGATAATCCATAAACCATATGTATGTCGTTTGGTATTCTATCCATTATTTTCTTTCCACTTTTTTAATTTTTGTAAATCTTCATAGTATTCACCACGATTATCATCTCTTGAATAACCTTCATCATCTTTTCGTGAATGTCTATGTTCTTTTCCAGCAATAGCTCTTCCTCTACCCTCTTCATGTGTTTCATCAACCTCTGTCCAATCTTCTCTTTCACCCGCATATAACCTTGATAACTGATGAACTTCATAATCAGGTTTTACAACTCTTAGACCAGCATCTTCAGCCAACCAATGTAAATATAAATCAGCTGATGTCCAACCAGCTACGTGTTCAGTAACTTCATACCATTTTCTAGTAATACCAGGCATTGTAGGCCAAAACTTTTGTCTATCTTCCCAGGGTTGTGTATGTATTAAAACTGGTTCATCTAAATAATTCTTCAATTCTTCTCTAATTTTTGTATCCCAACCTTTAGTTAAACAAAACATATCATCAGTTACAAAAATAATACAATGTCCAGTAAAAATCTTACATATCTCATTATCATATTCATTTAAATAATCATAACCACGTCTTTTTGTTTTCATAACTTTTAACTCAGAACCACAACGTTTTACAAATGGATTTAATTGATTAATAGTATTTTCTGTATCTGTATCATCATCGTCAATTGCAAACAAATATTCTATATCATTATTATTATCAGCATTAGTTACAAATGATGCAATACTGAAAGATAACTGGCTTGTTCTTTTTCGGGTAATCCAAGATAGAGTTATTTTCATAAAACCTCTCTCCAATAATTAAGTAAATCATCACAAATTTCTTCTAAACCTTTAGTTGGTTTCCAACCAGTAGCTTCTCTAAACTTCGTACTATCAGGCACTTGTAAAGTTATATCTGTTGGTCTAACTCTATCAGGATCTAATGTCTTTACAAAAACATCTGGAGTTTTAGACTTTGAAATTAACATATCTAAAGCATCTCCTACTGTACAAGTATAATCACCACCTATATTATATCTCTCACCATATTTACACTTATCAATCGCTAACCAATAAGCATGAACTGCATCATCTATATGATTATACGTTCTAACAGACTCTAAGTTACCATGTCTAACTTCATAACCCATAATATTTCCTAATGGAAATCCTTCCTCTTTTTCACAACTAACTATCTGATGTGCGAACCAAGATAAGGCAAATTCCTTACCTCTTCTAGAACCCTCGTGAGAAAACATACGTGTAATAATAACTTTTAATCCATATGCTTTATGATAATATTGAGACATCAAATCATGACCAACTTTAGAAATAGAATATGGATTAGCTGCTCTAATTGGATTTGTTTCAGTAATAGGTAATTCCTCTTCTCTTGGATTACCATAAACTTCTGAAGAAGATACACTTAAAATTACTGGATTACAATGTCCAATATCTTTAGAAAGTTTTATCTCTTCCATCAAATTAGTTGTTCCAATAACATTTGTAGTTAATGTCATAACAGGAGTTTTAAAGCTTGACTCTGGAAAACTTTGTGCTGCAAAATGATAGACAACATCTGGTTTTGATATTTTTATAGCTCTTGAAAGACTCCCTCTATCCAATAAATCTGCTTCTAAAAATGTAACTCTATCATCTGAATAAAGATGTTTAATATTATCTTCTCTACTTCTCCATCTTTTGATACCATATACCTTAACATCTTTTACATTTTTTAGAAGATAGTCCGTCATATGACTACCAACAAAACCCGTAATACCTGTGATTAAAACTCTCATTATAACCTCTTACTATTTGAAATAAATATCATAATAATTCTCACAATTCCAATTTATTTATTAAAAGAAACTATTGTATACCTATCAGATTTGGCATAGTTTGTTACTGGACTTATAAAATGTGGAAATCTAAATTTCTTCATATCATGAATAACAATTCTATTAAATTTAGGAAATACTGAATGTAGTGATTCATCTTCTTTTCCTATATGAAGTATACCACCCCAATCCCAACACCATCTTTTATTTAGATAATAAACACAACCAATAGTTCCAGCATAATCATCCATGTGTGTTCTATAAAAATCTCCTACACCAAGTTTATAACAACGTACATCAAACTCTAATAAATCTGATTTAGCTAACTCATTTAACTTAGGTTTAAAAAATCTTTTAAATGTTTTGTCTATTTCTTTTTCTAAAATACTAGACCTTTGAAATCTAGCAGAATAAATTTCATCTTCTTGAGGAAATGAATGTGAATCCATTTTGAAAACATGACTATAATGTTTTTCTCTAACTTGATCTATAACATCCCAACTTTCTGTAGAACTATATAACTTCTCTAATTTATTAGCTACATCCAATGGTAAAAAATCATCAATAATTAAAAACCCATCGTTTTTATAAACATCACTCATAACCAGTCAACCTCTAATTCTTTTATCGATTTTTCATAATAACCAAACTTACCACCTGGTTTAAATTCAGCTTTCATTCTACCACTACCAACATATCCATCAACAAACTTATCAACTGGGTTTATTCTAAAATCAATTGAAACTCTACTATCTTCAGTTCTAACTTGATTAGAATGTATACATTGTACATCAAATATATAGATAGAATTAATACTAGACCCTACTTCATCTGATAAATCATCTCCGTAATCATTAAAAGCTTTACTCTCTATCGCTTGTTTAGTAAACTCTTCCCAATCATAATTATATTCTCTAGCCCACTCCTTACTACTATCTTCATCAACAACAGTAAAACCAGAATTTTTATTTTTAGTTAAAGACATCCATAAATTAATTTCTTCAGGTGGATGACCATATTGCATATCAGTATGATATCTTGGATAATGATGTTCATTTTTTGTATTAGGACAATGAACTCTTATTGTTGGTGTATCTTGAAAATAAAAATCAAATTTTAAATGATTATGATATAAATCTTTTAATAAACGATAATATACAGCTAAAAACATATTATCTACTTCATATAACTTTTCTGTAACACCATTCACACCTGAATTGAATTCATAATCTAATAATGATTTATCTAATACATTATTATGTATATCTTCAAGAGAAGTAAAAGAATCCTCAATTACACCACCTTTAACTAGTAATCTAATTACTTCATCTCGTAACATCAAATTATACTTAGAAGTAACTTTATTCATATTCTAAATCCATTGCAATTCTTTTTGTATTTCCACCAACCTTAAAATATTCTCCTTTTGTAATATAACAAGATGAATACCAGGGTCGAGACCGATTAGAATTATTTGAATGAGAACCATGAATTGTATTTCCGTGTAAAATTACTACAGAATTAGCTTTTAAAAATAAATCCACTCTCTTATCAACAAATTCTTCTGGTACTTCACATTCTCTACCTGGATTATCATCAGGATTTTCTCTAAAACTTTTCTTATCAGGAGCAGGTAATAATGGTAACTTATGTGAACCTGGATAAACATATATCCCGCCATTCTCAGGATCAGAATCTCTTAAAAACCAATTAGCTGTTATATATTGACCATTTTCATTATCAATATAACGATTATCTTGATGTGGTAACCACGCTTGAGAAGCATAAGCACTATAAGCTTCTTTAAAAATCATTTGACTACTTAAATAAACAACTTCATTATTCTGTATAGTTCTTAATATATTAGCTATCCTTTTATTAAATACAACTTCGTTACAAAGTTCGGATGTTTCTTTTATTTCCTCTAAAGTTAAATCTGATTTTGGTCTTTCATCAAACTTTAATAGTTGTTCATATTTTTCTGGGTCAATAATAGCTGCAAAATCTCTGTTTGCATGTCTTCTGATAGATGATAAAAACTTATTAGTAAATTCTATATCATAAAAATTATCTATTACTAAATAACCATTATCATTGAAAGAATTTAATTGTTCAGTTGTTATACTCATTTATAGTCTCCTTCATATCAAAAGTATTATCCCAATTAAACTTATCCATTGCTTTTGACACATCAAGTTTTAATTTAATATTTCTACTTGGTTTAGAAGTATCGAAACTTATATCTAAGTTCTTACCACTTGCGTCAATAACTTTTTCAACTATTTCTTTTATAGTCATATTTTTACCAGAACCTACATTTAATAACTCAAACTTTGAAGTCTGTTTTTCTATTACTAAATCTATTAATTCCATTAACTTCCCTACCGATAACAAATCCTTTTCCTCTGTACCATCTCCCCAAACATCTACAGTTTTAGTCGCACTATTAATCTTTTGTATCATTGCAGCGAAAAAATGAGCCTTATCTAAATCAGTCTTATCATACTTACCTATAATATTAGTTTGTCTTAATGCTGTAAATTTAGTTTCTCCAAGTTCAGAATAAAATTTACACATATTTTCAAGATAAACTTTTGTAGTTCCAGCACCATAATAAACTTGACTATTATCAATTACCCCTGAAAAATCCTCTTCCTTGACTGGTTTATCTAAATCCTCATACATAACTGTACAACTTGGGAATATTACATGTTCTACTTTCTCTTCATATGCTTGTTTAAAAATTAAAGAATTCATTACAGCATTATCTGTTACGTGTAGGTATGGTTTTTCAAAAGCATCCTTTAAATTAGTACTAACTGCAGCATATTGAAGAATTATATCAACACCACCATACAATGCACTTTTTACATCCCAAGATTTTGTTAAATCAGTTTGAATCCATTCTATATCACCATTATAAAATTCTGTTGCATCAGCATTTCTATGCCAAGTTGCTTTAATGTCATACTTTCCAGTATTTAAAAAATATTCTATAGCATTTCTACCATGAAATCCAGCTCCACCACATATTAACATCTTCTTTTTCATTTTGGTCTCCCATCTAAAATAAGTTTTTCATTTAATTTAATAGAATAAGATTCATAAATTTTATCACATACAAAATCAACTTCCATTGCATTCACTCTTTCAGGTTTAGTCTTTATTGATGTTGGATACACATCAAGAATTTTTACATTTGTTTCCAATCTAAAACTATCTGAAAATCCTCTTAATCCCCATTTGGAAGCACTATAAGCAGTTCTAAACTTTTTATGTTCTAAACCCACCATACTGTTTATGTTTATAATATATGATAAATTTTTATGTAAATGTTTAATTAATAAAAATGGTGCAACCAAATTAACATCAATTATATCTAATATTTCTTCAACTCCTAATTCATCTATTGGTACACCAGGACAAGTCATACCTGCATTATTTATTAATACAGTACCACCTTCTTCAACAAATTTATCTTTAAGTTCTTCTAAATAAAAATGGTTTCTTAAATCACCTACCATAACAGAAGTATTAGTTTGAATCTTCTTAGTTAAATCATTCAACTTATTCTCATCTCTACCAGTTAATATTAAATCATGTCCCTTATCTGCAAAATAACTTGCTAAATAAGAACCTAATCCTGAACTAGCACCTGTGATTAATATTTTATCTTTTGAAGACATTGTATCTTTTATCAATTATATCTATGTTATCTAAAAACCATCTAATGGTTTGTGATATTCCGTCTTTCAAACTAACGGATGGTTTAAACCCATAAGATTCAGCTCTAGTAGTATCAAATAATCTAATCTTATCACCCATTGGTTTTTCTGTATCCCATTTTATTTCCCTATCAAGTTCAGATGCTACTGTTTCAGCTAACTCTTTAATTGTTACTCCTGTTCCACTTCCTAAATTTACAGGTTCTGTTACTTCATTCTTTACCATATGTAACATACCTCTAGCTACATCTTCAGCATATATGAAATCTCTTATAGTCGAACCATCTCCCCAAACAGATAAAAATTCATTTTCATGAGCCTTTCTTATTAAAGATGGAATAACCATAGCACTCTTAGTATCAAAGTTATCATAAGGTCCATATACATTTGCGGGTCTAACTATAGAAACATTTGATTTACCATTCTGAATAGCATATGCTTCTGCTTGAACTTCACCCATCCTTTTAGACCAACCACCATACCAATCATTTTTAGATGGAAATTTTTTCCATACATCATCTTCCTTAAATACTTCAGCTTCTCCATAAACACCAACTGAACTCGTATACAAATACCATTCTACACCACTTTCCATTGCAGCTGCCATCATATTAGTATTAAATTGTAACATTGGTGTAAATATATCTGCTGGTTGTTCTTGTATAATTTTTGGTGAAGCTTTTATTCCAACTAAATTAAATACATAATCCATATCATGACATACAGAAACACAATCTCTATAGTTTCTTAAATCAACTTGTCCATAATGTACATCTTCCATATCTGTAAGTTCTGTTTTATCAGCAACAGATACGTTAGCTGATTCTTCTTGTAAAAGTTTAACCAATTGACGACCAATCATACCACTTCCACCTGTTACTAAAACATTTTTATCTTTAAACATTTATTATCTCCATAACTTTATTAACAATTTCTTCAGGTGATGGTGGTAAATTATCTACATTCTTATGAAACCCAGCAGTTCTATGTTCTAATCCTAATGTATGAACTTTCTTATCTGATTCCATTGTCATTCTATGAGCAATACTACTAGCAACACCTTGTTCGTAATCATCATCTAAAACTAAACCACCATACTTAGATTTATTTAAACATTCTTTCCAATGATCTTCAAACATAAATGGTTTAATCCATAATTGATTTATAATACTAACTTTTATTCCTTTCTCTCTTAACATTTTTTCAGCTTCTACCGCATCAAATCGTGTAATAGATATTGGAAATAATACTATATCACTATCATCTAAAATTATATTGTTTAACTCTTCAGTATTATCATAACTTCTTCTATGTTCAGAAATATAATATACATCATCACCCATCATAAATTCATTATATGCAAATTGATACTCAAATGGTGTCATTGGTGCTAATATTTTAGTACCTGGCATTCTCTGATATATTGAATGATGTGATGAACCTGCTACTGGACCAATACCACCTTCCATAGCAATACTTCTTACAAATATAGGACAAGGTATTCCCCAAATCTCTTTACTCTTAGAAGCATAATTAACAATCATAGGTGAATTATACCATTGAAACCCTTGATACCTAACAACATAAATTGGTCGTATACCACTAAGTCCAGCACCAACTACAAATCCACCATTAGCAACATCAGCTGTTGTTACTTCTACCATACCTTCATCTTCATACATTTCAGGTAAAGTACCACCTACCCAACCAACAGCAGTTAAACATTGACCAAAGCATAAACTTTTTTCAACTGTTAAATGAGTTCTAACTATAGATTTTATTGTATCTCTAACTGTCTTTGCCATAATTTTTCTATTAATGTTTTATTAACTTCATCTATAATATTTGCACGCTTACCTAACATCTTCATTTGAGATTCATATCTATCAAATACATTTTCATCATCTATACCAGCTCCTGCATGCCAATACTTTCTAATTGTATTTATATTTAACAACATTGGTTTTTCAAAAACACCATCTAAATGTTTTTGTATATCTTCAGGATCATCTGAAATGTTATATGCTTCTACACCAAATCCTTTAGCAACACTATCCATCTCCCAATTTCTACGAACTTTCTTTTCTGTTAAAATAGATAAATTATTATCTTCTACTACAAATAAAATTGGAATATTTTTTGTAGAAGCCCAACCAATTGCACTTAACACATAATCTTCTTCAGCTGCAGAATCTCCAACAAATACTATAGTTGGATGTTTAGTAGTATAACAATAACCAACTGCAATAGGAACTTGACTACCCATTAATCCATCGTGACCAAAAATATGTTTTTCTTTACATTGAATTGATGCTGAACCACCCATTCCATTTGCACATCCAGTTTCTCTACCTAACAATTCATCTATCAATTTAACAACATCTCCACCAAAAGACAAATAAGTAGAATGTCCTCTATGTTGTATAAAAATATGAGGTTCAACTTTACCTTCTAAAACTGTAGCAATAGATGCGGCTATATATTCTTGTCCAGCTGAAAGATATGCTGGATATTGAATAGTTTTATCAGCCATTCTTTTAAAAACTTCATCTTCAAAATTTCTACAAAGAGAAGCCTTCTTAAAAACCTCTAATCTAAAGTCTTTCATTTACATCCTTTAATGTTTTTTTCCAAGATTGAAAGTAATATCCTTTATCATCTATATAAATTTGTGCTCTCGGTTTTTCACAAGTAATCTCATTAACATAATCATCTAAACCATATTTAATTAACCACTCTAAAACTAACTGATATCCACTTTTCCCATTAACCATTGGTCTATCTGGTTTACATTTAGCAGTAAAAATTATAATATTATAATCCTTAGATAATTCTTTTATACTATCTATAGCTCCTTCTATTGGTTCACCATAACAAGTTCCATCGTGCCAACCTTTATCCCAATTATGAATAACACCATCGAAATCTATAGCTATATTCTTTAAATCAGTTTCAAATCCTGGTGGAACTTCTTTATTCATTTGTCTCATTTCTTTTAATAGTCATAAATGTAGTATTATCAGCTAGATATGGAAACAACTTTATTAATTTCCTTATAATATATACTGTAACTACATCTCCAGCTTGAGCTACCATCTTATTATCTTTTGTTTTTATTCCACCATTTAAAAAAACTATTCTTTCTTCTGCATCTTTTTCTTCAAATACTTTAATATCAGTAGTTGTTTCCACTTGAATGTTACAACCATAAAAATCATAAGTATTATCTGAATCATCTATCCATAAACAATCTTTAGCTTTTGGTATTTCAAAAGTACTATCTTCGTATGGAGCTCCTTCTCTACCATACTTATCCTCTAATCGAACTAAATCATGTTTATCTACGGGTGTTTCAATTTCAAATACACCAGCTCCATCTTCAGATGTCGCTTTAGTTGAATGGAATAAACCCTTTCTAATCATAATCTTAGACGTTGGTTCTAATTTAAGAGTATTCTCCAAAAAGGATAACTCTGCTTCACCATCTAAAAGTATAAGACCAGTTGTTTTATTAGGATGACAATGCATTGAAGTTTGTTGATTATGTCCAATATATAAAAACCAAAGAGCGACGTTATCATTCTGATAAACTAAATACTCATAACCCCAAGGTTTTTTAACTATTGTCCTCTCATACTGCATTTGGATGAGCACCCCAACTCTTATCATTTTCTTGGTGTACTTCAATTACTTTAGCCATCCATTGACCCATCCATTTATAATGTGGACAACAAACTAAATTATCTGAGACTACAGCTTCAGCATCAACAAAAATACCACCTGCATTAATCAAATCATCTTCGATACTATAATAACCAGATACTTCACGACCTTCAACTATTTTAGCAGAAATTAACATTTGACCACCATGACAAATAGAACCAATAGTTTTCTTTCTATTATTCCACTCATGAATAAATCTTAATGCAGATTTCTCTTGTCTTAATTTTTCTAGTGATTTAACTCCACCAGGAATAATTAATAAACTATATTCATTTAAATAGTTTTCAAATAGTTCTTCATTATCTAAATCAAAAACAGACTTAGTACTTTCCATATAAGTTCCTAAAATACCATGTATCTTACCAACTACGTTTGACATAATATCTACTTCAAATTCACTTTCTTGAACTCTATAGTATGGATAGATAACTTCATGATCTTGAAACTTCTCCCAAGTTAATATTAGTGCTTTTTTCATATTTTAACCTCTTATTTTAAATTTAAATTGTTTTGTGTTGTGTAATGATTTTTCATTAGGAAATCCTGTTATTTGACAAGTCCATTTAGTTGACTTACCCGCATTTGCAGTTAAATGATACATACCATAATTCCAAGTATATATCTGTCCAGCTTTCCAATTTGTTAATACGTTATTTCCAACTTGAACAAAATGTCCCCAATCCCAATCTTCTAAAAACATTAAATATCTTTTTACCTTAAACCTATCATCTTCTGATAAATTCGCTCTATCTACAACTGTATGATAAGTATCAAAATGTAATGGATTAAAATGACCAGGTTCTTGCTTCATAATAGCAACAAATGAATAATCCATATTCATCAAATCTCGTATCTTAATAAATTCTTCTGGTAAATCATCCTCTATCTCTGTATACTGAGTATTTTCTGTATTACCATTATGATATCCCCACCTTTGATGGTCTAATTTTATACCAGCTGGATTATTAGGACTTAATTGTGATGGTATCAAAGTTCCATTCTCAACATCTTCTGGCCAAATATCCATACTCGTTTTAGATTCTTTTTCTGGTAACTTATTTTTAAATGATTCAAAATCCAAATCAATTATTTGACCAACATAAAGACAATCATCACTTGGAATACTGGGGTCATAATGCCAATCACCTGTAGATTTTTTATACTCTAATAAACTTTCATAACTTTTAGCCATAACTTTTCTCCATATCACCTAATAATTTTGAAATACAAACTCTTCTCCATCTACTACCTCTATCATAATCTGAAAAATCTGGATGGATTTCATCAGCCAAACCAAATATAACACAATCACTCGGTTCTATTACTAAATCATCACATATTTTTATTTGTTTATCTCTAAATTTATTATGATTATAATCTGGTTCAAAATTATTACAAAGTTGATATCCAATACCAGCTGACAATTTTGATACCATTCCCATACTTGTTATCACATCAAGGGGATCATCATTAAAATCTCTTTTACATCTCAAACCAATTCTAAGTCTTTCAGCTCCATAAAAAGCTTTACTCAAACTAAAAGAAATACTTTTAATACATTCTCTATCTAAATTAAAATCTAACCCTCTACATATTGAATAATAAGCAGAATCAATAAAAACTGGAACTCCCAACTTATCACATTCATCTAAAACATTTTTCATATCTGGATGTTGAAATCCATAATCACTAAATGGAAGTGAGATAATTACAGCATCATTTTCTTTAATATCATCATCCTCAATATATTTCCAACCTGGATAATTATTTCTCCAACAAACTGTATGATAAATGAAATCTCCTTGATAACATCTCATCCGTCTATCTTTATTTTCCGCATAGAAAAAATCAAATGCTTGAGAAGTTCCATGACAAAAACTCAAACTATTAAAATCCTCTATTCCAATTAAGTTATTCAATTTACTCGACTTTATCCACTCATAATATGTATGTAAATACTTATCTACAATCGTATCACTATACAAATATCTAGAATCTAATTTAGTAGATATAAAATCAACTACTTCTTGATTTGGAATTGGTCTTGCTCTTCTACCATCAAATTTCATTTAATTTCTCACATAAATTTATTATTTGTTCTGAAGTTAACTCTGGATGATTTCCAACATAAAGTCCATAATCATGAATATGATTGACATTTTCTAATTCATGAGATACAACTGAATATTTTTCTAAATAAGGTTGTCTTGCTTGATTTCCACCACCAGCAGTTCCAACTCTATACTCTATCTTTTCATCTTCAAGTAAAGTACAACACATCTTAAATAAATCTGAATCTTTGTTTTGTAGAATTAAAGGTAAAGCAAAATTACTATTCCCATTCTGATCATAATCAACAAAAAACTTACTTGAATCTAAATTATCTAACCAAATACCAAAATTCTCTGAACGTTTATCTACATTAAAATTGAGTCTTTTTAATTGTTCTAATCCTAATACTGCATTAAACTCTTGATTTCTCATATTATAACCAGGAACAGCAAATGTAAATAATGGATTTAACTCTGGATATCTAATCTGATAATATTCTTGTAAATTTGATGATGCTTCTCTTGTCATACCGTGAGATCTAAATAACTTAGCATAATTATAAAGTTCAACATCATCTGTACAAACTATTCCACCTTCAATTGTAGTTATGTGATGTCCAAAATAAAATGAAAAATTAGAAATATCCCCAAATGTACCAACCTTACTTGTAAATCCTAAATTATCCTTGTGTGTAGCACCATGTGATTCACAACAATCTTCTATCAAAAATAAATCATTATCTTTTGCAAACTTTACAAGTTCATCATTAATAGCACTAAATCCAAGAACGTGAACAAGACAAATACCAACAGTTTTATCTGTAATAGCATTTTTTATATTTTCTAAACTAATAGACATATTACTTAAACTAACATCAACAAATACTGGTGTAAATCCTAAGTTAACTAAAGGTGATACATCAGAAACCCAACCTAATGGTGATACAATAACTTCTCCAACACCTTTTTTCTCTTTCATAATTGAAGTCATTATATAATTTGCAGAAGCACCAGAATTTACAAACACACTATACGCACAACCTAAATAATCCGACCATCTATCTTCAAACTCTTTTACCTTCTTACCTTGTGTAAATCTTTGATTAGGTTCATTAATAAAATCAGTTAATGCTTTCTTATCACTATCTGTAATACTATCATTTATAAGTTGCCAATTAAAGTTCATATTTTATTCCCATATTTATCAATAGGATTTCCATCTTCATCCCAATAATGCCATTGATTAATTTTTTCAAACATACCAACTAAAGTTTTTCTATCTTCTTTTGCCCATTTACAAACTGGTGTAATCCAATGTCGTAAATTTAATCCGTGATTTATGAATACAAGTCTATTTGATACTGGTAAAATTGTCCCTACTTCATTAGTCGTTGGATGTAAATTATGTAATAGTCCTCCCCAATCATATTTCCAATCAGTTTTACCCATATATAATATAAAACCCATAAGTGAATGAAACGATGAACCATCACTATGAGCTCTTGAAAAGTTATCTCCATTTTTTTTATAGATGTTAGCATGACATTGACCTACGTTTACAGGTTCTCCTAATATAGATTCTGCAATTGGTTTTATTAATTTATTAATCATTACAGTTACATCTTTCATTTTTGGAATAACACTACTTTCACTAAAATTACACTTATATACTTCATCTTTATCTGGCCAACTTAAATCTCTCATATTAACTTCTGTACCTGAACTTAAAGTTTTTATAAAATAATGTCTAAATTCATTCCCATATGCCAATTTATCACTTTGTTTTTGAGCTTTAAAATATTTTTTATGAATCCATAGATTATTTATTTTTTTATAAACATCTTTTTCTAAAAAATTATCAATAATAGCTACTCCATCATCAATAAATCTGGTTCGCAAGTGATTTACTACTTGACCTTTACTTAACTCTTTATAATTGATACTCATACTATAGTATCACTTATATGAGAAGTTGGTTTTTCATCATAACTATGATTTTTAAATCTTTCGTAACATTCTTGTAAAGTTTCAGTCGCATCTACAAATCTATTTTTACCAATTTTTAAAATATCATCTATATTTTCATAAGGTAAACTTTTACCTTTAGAATTTATAATATTTTTTCCATAGTTATTTCTAATACCATCTGAATCTTTTACTATAATACCAAATTCTACAGAAACTCTTATACCATCACCAAGTTTTACAGTTCTATGTAAACAACCATGATCAAATATAGTAGCGTAACCAAATTTTAAATTACCAATAAATTCCATAGACTCAAACAATCTTATCCCATCATCAAAATTATCTACTGGTTCAAAAAACTTTTTAGCTATTTTACCAGTTGGTTTATTAAATTCTAAAGTTGTTTTTTCATCTCCTAAAACTCCTATAGTAAAAACGGCATCTCCTTCATGACCTACCCAAGCATCTGAATGTAATTTTGTAGTGGCATACATTCTACTTTTAAATCTATTCAATTTTCCATCCATTACTCTAACTGTAACATTTGCTGCTGCCTTTAAATTTTTACCTATCCTTTCATTCATCAATATATTATTAACTTCTTTTTGAACTATATTATATTCATTTATATTATCTTTTTTGGGATAAAAAGCCCCATTTGGTGTTCTGTTTGGAAGACTTAAAATATCATCTTCATAATCTACTAAAAAATTATCACTATCTACAAAATCTTTATCTGAATAAAATAATTCTAAAGTTTTAAAAATATAATTCTTTACTGCTATTTTTAACTTTTCAAAATCTATATCGTTTAATTTAACATCTAAATAAATACCATGATCTGTTTCGATATTACAATCATCACGAAAATAATTATAAACTGAACTTCTTGATTTTAGTGTAGTAAGTTCCATTATTTATTTCCCATAATGTTTACTATACTCGACTAATATAGTTGATTTAGAATCATCTCTTTCATATGCTTTTTGAAACTCTTCAAATATTTGTTCTGGTTCATCCAAAACTACCAAATTAATTTCTGTTAACATACTTCTTATAGCATCAGTATGATTTTGGGTATGTTGTACTCCACCATTCAATGGTTCTTTAGCACCAACAGCAACTCTAATTATAACTCTTGGTTTCATTTCACCTTTTGACATAACTTGCATTTTATCTAAATGATTTATTGTTTGATTCAAAGTTAAAATAAAGAAATCAAAACGAGGATAACAAGTTATTGGTACATATCCTTCTAAAGCCAAACCCGTTGACATTCCCATCTGTAATTCTTCTAATACTGGTAATTCATATTTCTTTTCTACAGGAACTTTTTCTAAAGTACTAGAAATGGTATGACCACTATAAGACATTGCTTGACCAATAAACATTGTATCTTCTTTCTTACCTAACCATTCCATAGAACGTATTAACTCATCTTTATATCTCATACTATCTCCTAAAAATTAACCCACATACCAGTTCCATGATGTGGATATCCATTTTCATATCTATAATACACAACGTCATCTGGTACATTAATATCTTTTCTATTCCAAGCAATATCTGTAGGTGTATGTACACTCAAATTATTATCTTCAACTACAAATTGTAATGGTAAATCAAAATTCTTTACATACTTGTAAGCCTCATGAAAAATTCCTGTTTCAAAAGTCATATCACCAATAAAGCACCATACTTTTCTATCTGAATACTTCATTTTTAAACCTAAAGCAGTTCCAACTGCTAAAGGAATAATACCACCAACTATTGAAGAAGCATAAAAATTATGTTCTTTACTATTAGTAGACATACTTCTACCTTCCATTATATCATCATATAATTTATCTTCTGATACTCCATGTAATAAAGCATGATAATGATTTCTCCAACTACAAAATACCCAATCATTTTTATTTATATACTCAAATATTTGAATCAATTCCATTTCATTATTCTTTGATAAATGAATAGGTGAAGGTATACTACCATCCTCATATTTTTCTTTTATTCTTGATTCAAAATCAATTAGCTCTTTAGGTGTTACATCAACTTCTCTAACTTTTTTTAAATTACTCGGTACTCTTATCATTATTTATCCCTTGATTGTAATATTGGATTATCAATTGGCCAGTCTATCTGTAAAAATGGATCGTTCCATTTCAATGTAAATTGTTCATCAACGTCTGGATAATTTCCTTCATAAGACCATTTATATGAAAAGATTGAAAAATCACTAAGAACTAAAAAACCATTACCAACACCAGGAGGAAGTAAAACCAACTTACGACTTTTATCATCTAATATAATAGAGTTCCATTCTAAGTAAGTTTCTGAATCTTCTCTATTATCAATATATACGAAGTACATCTCTCCATATAAGCACGTAACTAATTTTGTTGATTTATAATCTCCGTGAATGCCTCTTAAAACCTTTTTTCTCGATGATGAAACTTTATCATGATTAAACTCAATATCTAATGGAAACTCATCCTTTTTCCAAGTAGTCCATAGATCACCTCTGTAATCAGTAAATACATCGGTATCAAGTATCATTACTCCATCTATATTTGTAGCCATAAAACAAAATCCTCTATCAAAGAGGACACTTTAAAAGTGCCTCCGTTTTTATAGTCCCTTTATTGTGGTCGGTTAGGTCTTTGGGTTTTTATACCCCCTGTTAGTACCACAGGACTGTTCATATATAAATATGAAGATAATTTAAAAAACATTAATTTATTTTCCATATAAATATTCGTATGTCTTTTTCATCCAATAGATTGTTAATTTAGAATCTATATTATTTGGGATTGCATTATAATGATAAACCCATCCACACTTTGTAAATAACATATCTTCACCCAATATTTCTTTTCTATTCATATCTTGCATATTATACATATAAGGCAAAAGTTTCAAATCAATATTTTCTTTTTGTAAAAAAAAGTTTATAACTGGTTGATCTGTTCCAACACCAAATGTATCTTGAACTTTTACAATTGAATCTCTATTTGCAAAATAAAAATCTAATATCTTTTTATATAACTCCTTATGAGATTTATTCATTATTAAAAATCCTGAATTTATATATTCCCATATAGAAAATGTAAACCCATCAAACAAATACTTAGAATAATTTTCCATACTTCTACACGTCCAATCGTAACTACCATCACAATGAACTCCACAAAACTTATTATCTGATATCTCAAAGAAATTTGGACAATCTGGGTGTACAATAGTATCACCATCTACAACTAATATTTGATCGTAATCTACCTTTTGATTGTCTAACAATTCAAAAACATATAACTTATACCAGTTAGGTCTCATATAATCTGGTTCAAATATATAATCTTCTAGCATAAAAAACTCACAATCATTCTTACTAGCCCATTGTTTCCAACTACTAACTGAATACTTATAAGGTTTTACTCTATCCTTTTTAGCTTGGTTTTCTATGTTAGTCATAAAAATTATATTACTCATAATTTTTCCTATATGTATCCCATACTTTTTTCATTATTTTAATTCTATCCTCTACAGGAAATCCAGTAAAGTGCCATATATATGCATATTTTATAAAAAATGGTGTTTGATCTTCATTTAGTTGCCAATTATATGAAAACATATCTTTTCTATGAATTGATATCAAATTCCATTCTGGTTTTAAAAGTTTTAAATTAACATTATTCTTTACCAAATGGAAATTAAATATAGTTTGTTCTTTACCACCACCTTTATTCCAATTGTCAAGTTCTTCTCTATTCTCTAAATAAAAATCTAATACTTGTTTAAAAATATCTAAGTGTTTTTTACTAAAGAAAACTACTCCAGCGTTTATATATGTATTATAATCAATTTCTAAATCTGGAAAAAACTTACTATAAACTTTTACACTATCACGTATCCATCTCAAACTAGAATTATCATTAACACCACAAAATTCATCTTCATATAAATCAAATATATTTGGAGCATCCCACCGAATCATAGTATCAGAATCTACCACTCCAATTTTATCATAATCCTCTGCATGTTTATAAACTAATTCCTTATTCCAAACTGGTTTACCCAATCTATCATCATGTTCAGTTATAACCTTAAAATCAACATCATTTTTTTCACACCAACTTTTCCAAGAATCAATTGCGTATTGACTATAATCACTATTCGTATAAACTGATGACGAATGGTTAACAGCTACCATATATATAAGATTTTTATTACTCACAATTATTCTTTTTCCCTCTCCAAAATTTTAACATATCCAACTTTTTTATTATCTACTGGATTTCCATCTTTATCGTTATATTTAATACCCTTTGTACCTGATTTAGTTTCAACTATATTATAAGATGTAGCTGCTACAAAATCATTTATTGCCTTATCTAACTTCTTATCTGAAAAATCATCTATAATTAAAACTGGTATTTCTAAATCATTTGCACTTTCCATCTCACCAAGTAACTGTTTATATGTATGTCCAGCATCCAAAAAAGCTAAATCAAATTTCTTATTAAAAAATAAACGATTTATACATCTTGGTGAATCGTCTTCATAGAAATGAATATTATTTTTACCAAAATATCTATTGACTTCATCAACAAAATACTTTGAATTTCCATTTATATCAACAGTATGTAACTCAAATTCATCTAAAAATTTATAGCAAAACCAATCAAAAATACATGCATTTGTGCCAGTTTCTAAAATCATTTTAGGTGAATATTTTTGTAAAATTTTCTTAAAAAATTCATAATTTTGAATTGACTCCTTTAAAAATCTATAATCCATAGTACCACCTTGACCATTAAAAACATCTCTGAAACCGAATTTATGACCTTTACTAAGTGGCCAAGGTCTTACTAACTCAAATATTAAATCATCATTAAAATCTTCTTTATATTCATCTGGTATTTCATCTTTTAAAGCATACCAATCTACATCATTTCCGTTTACGTCTGCAAAATTTTTTGTATGTTGTAATTCACCTTTAGTTACTTGTTTCATAAATCGCCTCAATCTGTTTTTTCAAAAGTTTAGGATGAAATAATTCATTTAACTTATTCCAAGCATACTGAATTACTTCAAATTGTTTTCTTTCATCATTTAAATACTCAACTATCTTTTCTTCTAATATTTTTTCATCACAAGTTGCAGTTTCTGGAAATAAAACTTGATGAGATTCATTTAAACCACCTATGTTTATACTACCAACTGCAGCAACTTGTAAACCTTGTTGTCCTGGTTGACAATCCATAGGATCTAAATTAAAGTGAAACAATGAAGGACTCCATAACTCAACAAAATCTTTTAAAGATAAATAATCAAATTTCTGTCCAGCTTGTAATGGTTTATAAATAACAGGAAGATTATACTTCTTTCCAATATATTGTGCAAATTCATATGTACTACCTCTTCTATGTATTGGATTAGGTAAATAAGCAAATATTGACTTATTCTTTTTATTAGTATAAAAGTTATCAAAATAATAATCTACAGGAATAGGTAATGTCATAAACTGTATTTCTTTACCAACACACTCTTCTAAATAGTTATAAACATCATAATTCTTTAGGTTATAAACTCCAGCTGTAGTCATACCATCGCATTCTTTTAAATGTTCGATTCTATTCCTATGTCTTGGTATACTGAAATCATACGGATGTATCGGATATCCATCTCCTGGCATTCTCAACCACATTTCTTTCATCCATCCAACTATTTTTGCATTTGGATATTTTTTTCTTAGGTTATCAACTCTATACTTATCTCTATTTTCATCATCTAATCCAATCTTTTCATTAGCATAAAATATTAAATCTAAATCTAAATCTGGTAACTCATCCCACTCATCCCAACTAATAAAATATCCTTCATCAAATAAAAATGGGGCTCCCCAAGTCGCTGTAAAACATTCTGGAGAAAGTGCATGCCAAAATGTATATGGTTTATCATTACTAAATAGATGAGCTTTTTTATCTTTTATATAATATGATTCAATAGTACAGGTATCTAAAAATAATGCAAACTTCATTCATTACCCATCCTTACTAATAATTCTTTATCAAAGTTTTCCATATAAAACATATTTTGTTTTTCTTGTTTTTCTATAGTTTTTGGATGATACAAACTTAGTTCTTCTTGTGGTGGTAGATGTGCATATGTTTTACAACCTGATATAACTTCGTGTAATGGTCTTCTCCATCTTATAACATCATTCCTACGAAAGACTCTAGCTTGATAATCAGGATAATTTACCCAACCATTTTCTGTTACTCTCCAATTCCACTTTTGAATATGTTCTTGTTTCATACCCTCAATAGTATTGACTCTAGGTATCCAAATTAAATCAACATCATTAATTTCTAATATCTGTTTTAATTGTGATAACAAAATTTCATTTGGATATTCATCTGCATCTATGTGAAAGATATAATCTCCACTTGAATTTTCTATAACTGAATTCTTTTGTGAAGCAAAATCACCATTAAGTTTTCTTTGATATACTCTGATAAGTTTATCGTGTCCATATTGTTGAGCCCAAGATTGAATTACAAATTGTGTATCATCATCTGAATAATCATCACAAATAACTATCTCATCTTCTACATCCGTTTTGTGAATGAGTATTTCTAATAACCTATTTAATTCATCAGCCTCATTATGAACTGTGATTCCATAACTAATTTTCAATTAAAGCCTCTACTAATGGTTTTGGTAAAATTATTGGTTCTAAAAAAACTGCAGATTTTTTAGCTTCTCTATAGTCATATGTTCTATATACAGAATATCTTCTTATATATCTTTTTAATTTAGTATAAACATCTCTCTTTACACCACGTGGACCAACTCCTTGGATCTCTACTCTATAAATTTTACTATCAGAATCTACAACTTTAATATCACCTACTTCAGTTAATAATTGAGCAAGTGCTTCTTTACTTCTAATTATAGGTATAGTTCCCCATCGTTCTATCTTCAAACCTACTAAATGAAAGTTTTTTGTATTATCTTTTCTAGTGTAAGGTAATCTAGGATTCAAAACAAGAATAGTTGATAAAGTAGCAGTAGGTTTTTTACCCTTATACCTAAATGAAATTATATCACCAGCTTTAACTTTACTCCAATTATATATTTGTTTAGGCATTTGAATTCATATCCTTAGTTACACCCATAGCTTCACAAGCTTTTAAAAAATCATCTTGACCAAAAGTCTCTGCATTTTCAACATCAAGTCTCTGACTATAATTATTATACTTACTACGTTCTTCCTCTGGGATATCTACTACTTTTGCGTATTTCCATTCATACTCTTCTGTATTTCCTTCTGGATATATTATACCTAGACTACCCATATTAATTACCGATAGTAACCAAGTTATTCCTCTCGCAGTATCTTCAAAAGCAAGTTCTTTAACTAATTGTGGTGATTTTTTTAAATTCTCAATTAACTCTAAACTATTAGTTTTGTATCTAGAATCACTCATAAATCCACAATGAAAACATAAATAAGAATTGTAAGTTGGTTGAGATTCTTCAAAACAATTATCAGTATCAAAACATACTGGACATTGAATTACTCTTTCCATATTAAACTTTCTTTAATTTAGGTAATTGAACTTTAGCAGGTTCATCTGTAGAACCAACCTTCTTTAATTTAGGTAACTCTAATTTAACTTCTTCAGGAAATTCTGGAACATATTTATCTAAAATTTTTCCAAGTTTTGTTGTCATTGCATCTAACGAAAACTTAGACTTATTTACTCTACCAAGTTTTTTAGCGTTAAGTGTGTAGTTTCTATAATTATTATAAATATCTTTTAAAATGTGTGAAGCTTTTGTATAATTAACAACAAACCATTTCTGATTATCTACTTTAAACTCATCAACAATAGAACCCTTATTTACATCAGTTAAAGATCCTTCTAAAAGTACTGCTAAATTTTTTGGTAAAAAATCAACATGACCACTCCAACCTGAAGCAATTACAGGTTTTTCTGATATGGTAGCCTCAAGTAATGGTCTTCCAAATCCTTCACCATGTGTAAATGATACATGAGCTTTTACTTTTGGATGATTATATAATTCATTTATTTCTTGATCGGTTAGATCACCATGTAAAAAATATACATTTGGTAAATCGCCATCAACACTCTCTTTAATAGCCTCTATTTTCTTTAATATATCTTCTCTATCTAATGCAGAAAATCCAGCTCCACTTGTTTTCATTATCAAACCTGGTTTCTTTTTCATATTTTTAAAAGTTTCTAAAAATACTTTAACTAACATACCAGTATCTTTTCTATCTTCACCAAGATTTCCTTGTAACCAATGACCTACATATAAAAAATTAAAACTTTCTTTAACTTTTTTCATCTCCTCTAAAAAATCTGGTGAAAACTCATTTATTCTTTTGTATATATTTGTATCAGTACCTTCAAATAAAACTTCTATTGGTTTTTCAGATTTTAACTCGCCTACTTTTTGATTAGTTTGATCACTATGTATATCAAATGTACAATCTTCCATCACATCCTTTACAAAATTAGCAGGTACTATATTCATATCCATTCTATTCATACCCTCAAGCCATTTTGGTGGTACTACTGACATTTCTAATCCAGCAGTAATACCAATATTGTATTTAGCAACAGGTTGAAATTCGTTTGGAACTACAATATGAATATGTAACTCTGGTTGTTTTGGTAAATCTGGAACCGTTAACAATCTATCAACAATAATTTTATCATTTGGGTCATCTACATTTAATGCATTTACTGGTGTATTTCCCCATCGAACATTCCAAATTTTTACATCATATCTATCTAATTTAATTAACGCTCTGCAAATATCCCTGCTATGTGCTCCATAACCACTTCTCGTTGCAACAGGTGCAGTAACTAAACATATTGGTTTACTCATTATAACTCCTATGCTTTATGCATTTTAAATCGTTTTTTTGGTTTCCACATTTCAAATGCTTTATCCATTTGTTTTATAAAATTTTCACTCATCATTTTACCACTCATCATTATATCTTTATGATTAACAAATTCATGACCTTTCATACCACACTCATCTCGTTTTTCTTTACCCATATCATACCACTCTTTAATCATATCAGCAGCATCATCAAACCTACACCTATCATCAAAAATATATGGTGTTGGGATTGAACCAACTAATGCTCTATTAGATGGCCATACTGGTTTTACCCATTCACCCCAACTCAAATCAGAATTATCTTTCCACTTTCTATCATCGTGAAATGATTTTATTTCATTATAATCTTCAGCTGTTACGTGTTTACCTTTTAATTTAAAACCACATTGGTCTTGTAATCCACCTGTAACGTTAACAATGATTGGTGTTCCTGCCATTAATGATTCACAAGTACCTAATCCGAATCCCTCATTAGATGCTATGTTTAATGTGACATCTACCATATTGTACATATAATTTAATTTATCTGGTTCTAATTTTTTATCACTAAAATAAACCTTACAACCAGGTGCTAATGACCTAGCGACCTCAGGTAAATCTGTACCATTGTCATCTATAGGTTGAGTGTGCATTAATAAACATACTTTTTTTCTCTCATCGTCACTTAACATATCACAAAATGTTTTGAATGCTAATATGACATCACCTGGCATTTTTCTTCTAATATTACGATTATTATAAAATAAAATAAATTCTACATCATCATCAACATATTGTTTTCTAAATGTTTTAATCTTATCGTATTCCTTATCAAATTTGGAAATAGGTTTAAAGAATTTCTCACTAACACCATGAGGCAAATATGTTACCTGCCAATCCTCAGGTGGATTGCTTTTCCAAACGTCTTTAACGATTGATACTGTTTGTTTAGAAATATTCATAATTAAATCACAACT
>MDSZ01253282.1_pt1 | contig 28352 bp, 28 predicted proteins | sample 811201 | NCBI WGS metagenome assembly MDSZ01 (sample SAMN05326647, study PRJNA326480) | marine metagenome | isolation source: seawater | place: Indian Ocean: North | collected 2010 | reverse complement strand
TTTTCCATAATGTTAATTCATATAGGATTAAGTAGAGCAGGTTCAACATATTTACAGCAGGTTATATTTCCAAGTTTTAAAAAAAGCAAATATATTAACTTATTTAATCACAAAAAATTTAGATTAAATTTTTTTTATAATAATAACCATCTCTTAAAAAAAAAATTTCCTTACAAATTTGATATTTTGTCTTGTGAGAATTTTTTAAATCCATATACAAACATTAATTTATTATTGTCTCAATTAAGGTATTTTGAAAAAAATTATCCAAAAAAAAAAATAGAAATACTTATAATTTTAAGAAATCCATTCGAACATTTATTATCATTGTATAATTATTCTGTAGCTAATGGTGAAGTTTATGAAAAAGTAGATGATATTTTTGATTTTAATAATTTTTCTTATGCTTCGAATATGAATAAAAACAAACCTTTCACCATTACAGCATATAATTATAAATTTTTAATAAAAATTTTGAAAAAGCATTTTAAAGTTCACGTTTTTTGGTATGAAGATATTTTTAAAAATCCATTTACTATTAAAAAGTTTCAAAGCAAATTGTCTAAGATTGTTTCCAAAAATTTTGAAAATTTAAAAAAATCAAACTTTAATGAAAACAATAAAAATAGAAATAAAAGCCTTTCACAGGAGGATATAGTAAAAAAAAGAATTAAAAATTTTAAAATGAAAAAAATTAAATTGATTGTTAATAAATCCTACTTTAAAAATAGATATAGTAAAAAATTTAAAAAAAAATTTATTACTCATTTCAATAAAATGAATAACCCATAAAAATATGAAAGTACTTGTTATAATACCTGCTCGAAAAGGATCAAAAGGTATTAAAAAAAAAAATTTAGCAAAAATAAATAAAAAACCTTTAATTCATTTTACTTTTGATTTATGTAAAAAAATTAAAAACGTTTCAAAATTTTGTTTAACCACGGACTCAAGAGAAATAATTAATTATTCAAAAAAATTTAAGTTAATTTCCTCTCCATTTAAAAGGCCTCAGAATTTATCAAAAGATAATTCAAAATTAAGTGATGCGATTTTACATACTTTAAAATTTTTTAAAAATAAAAAAATCAATTTTGAATATTTTGTGCTCTTACAACCAACTACACCTTTTAGAATAGCTGACGAGGTAAATTATTTAATACGTGATATGATATCAAATAAATTTGAATCTGGTTTTGGAGTTACACGTTCATGGCTGCATCCTAGCGAACATTTTTATTTAAATAAAAAAAAAGTTATTTTAGACAAAAAATTTGATAATAATCGACAAAAGTTTAAAACTTTCTATTTTATTTCTGGCGCAATCTATATGTGCTCAACAAAGTTTTTTTTAAAAAATAAAAAATTTATTAATAAAAATTCTAAAGCCTATCTTCTTTCTGACCTTTCAATGATTGATATAGATGAACCTTTTCATCTTGAGATTGCAAAATCATTATTCCAAAATAAAAAGAATTTAAACAAATTCAAAATAAAGTTTCAAAGGCTCAACTAATTGAAAAAAATTGTAATTTTAACCTCTACAGAATTAAGGCATAAATATTTTAGAGTATTTCTGAGCCAACAAAATGGGATACGGGTATTAAAAACTTTTTCTGAGGATGGATGGACTTTAAAAAAACAATTAATTGATGCGAAAAGTAATTTAAAGGAAGAACACCTTAATTTAAGAAACAAATCCGAAATTTCTTTACTTAAAAAATATTGCGATGAAACAAAAGATAATTCAAATAATTTTACATGTAAGAAAGATTATTTGTCCACTGAAAACTGTCTTAAGGAAATAAAGACTATTAATCCAGATCTGATAGTGGTTTATGGCACATCATTACTGGCTGGTGACATACTAAATGAATATTCGAATAAAATTATTAATGTTCATTTAGGTTTAAGTCCATATTACAGAGGAAGTGGTTCAAATTATTTTCCTTTTGTGAATAACGAACCCGAATACGCAGGAGCAACATTTATGTTTTTAGACAAAGGAATAGATACTGGAAATATTATTCATCAAATCAGACCTGTAATAAATTTAAATGACGACTATTATAAAATTAGCGCAAAATTCATAATTAAAATGACAACTGTTTATACTCAAATAATTAAAAATTTTGACAAAGTTAAAATCAAAAAATTAAAACCAGTTGAAAATAAAAATCGCTTTTATAATAGAGCTGATTTTTCTGATGAAAGTATAAAAAAATTGAAAAGCAACTTTGAAAATAAAATACTATCTAAATACTTAAAAGAAAAAAACAATAGAGATAAAAAAGTTCCAATTATTACTCAAGATTGGATGACTTAAAAACGATTGCAATCAAATCTTGGTAGCTCAAAAGGTCGTTTGGCAATATCATTTTTAGTAATTTTTTTATTTCCAGTGCTGAAGGCGAACTTAAATTTAAGTTTTCTTAAAATTCTAAGCGTATTATTATTATAATTTATTTTGCCGCCATAAGGGTAACAAAAAACATCACATTTTTTCTTCAAAATATTTTCTAAAAATTTTTTACTACTCCTAATTTCTTTAGTTTGTTGAAATAAAGTTAGCCTCGAAAGTGGAATGTGATTTTTAGAATGGGAACCAATCACCATACCTAGATCTGAAAGATATTTTATTTCCTTGGTCGAAAGGTAGTATTTTTTATAATCTAATTTAATATCAAATTTTTTTGTAAGTTCTTTGAAAATTATCCTATTAATCTTAAAGTTAGAAAAGTAATTTATGATTTTTTTAAATTCATTTTTGTTACAATCATCTTTGTTATCTTTATAAACGTACTTATATTTATTTCTAGTATTAGAGTCTAAAAAATCTAAATATTTTCCTTTAGAAACAATTTCTTTAAGTTCTTTTAACGCAACATCAGCTCCAACTTTTCCAAGTATGATGTGAGATTTATGAACGTCCAAAATCTCTCTTTTTTCATAAGGCCATGTCGAAACAAAAAAGATACCTGTCAAATTTCTTTTTTTTAATTGCTCCGCTGCCCAAATATGATCCTTTAAGCCATCATCAAAAGTAAGAATATTTCCCCTTCCATGCGATTTAATTTCATTATTGGATGAAACTATTCCTTCTCTCGAAAAATTATTAATTTGTTTCAAAAAACTTTTTTTTTCCAAGAAATTGTAATTAGGAAACTCTCTACTAAAGTTTCTTATATAGTGATACATTATTGCCTTCATCAATAAATTTTTACCCACATTTGATTTTGAATATTTAATAAAGCATTTGTAAAAAATCTTTTTTTATTAATTCTTATAGTCCAACTTCTTATTAAGTCATTTCTTTTTTTTTTGATATTTTTATTTATATTAAATTTATATTTTTTGATCTTTTTATATTTGAAAGTCTTTGAGAGGGTTTTCAAGCTCCAAACATTCCAACCGGACTGAAATTTATTTATTTTATGAACGTCTTTATATTTTACGATTACATCGTAATCCCATTCGTTAAAAGACTCAAATAAAAATACAATAGTATTTTTATTTGAGCATTTCTTAATATTTTTCGCAAAATTCTTTAAATCATCAAAAATTGATATAACACCTGAGCAGATAATAATATCGTATTTCCCAAAAGGTTTAATCGATGAATTAAAGTCAATTTTTTTAAAGTCAACTTTATTAGATACATTTTTTTTTGCTTTTCTAATTAATTCACTTCTTATATCTACTCCAGTGATTTTAAAATTATGGAATTTTTTTTCTAGATTGTATATAAGTTCACCGTTTGAGCAACCAATATCTAATATTTTATAATTTTTTGTTTTAAGGATGGTCTTGTTTAAAATTTTTAAAAGATATTTATGACTCTCTTTTGGATTTTTGTACCTTTTTTCATTTAAGTATAAATTATCGTGGATTCTCATGATGAATATTTAATTAAAAAAAATAATAAGTTAAATAAAATTCATAATCTATATATTGAGTATCGTAAAACTTATAATCAATATCTGCTAAATATATCGCTTTTTAAGCATATATAGCTTTACTGTTCAAAAGATGAACGCTATAAGTGTTCAATTATTGAACATATGAAAACAAAAGAAGATCAATTCGAAGTTTTAAGGAAACTGCAAAAAAAACCTAATAGCTCACAAAGGCAATTAGCTCACTCACTAGGTTTTAGTCTGGGTAAACTCAATTACTGTTTAAATGCTTTAAAAGATAAAGGTTTTATAAAAATAGAAAATTTTACAAAAAACCCAAAAAAATTAAATTATATTTATGTTCTTACACCAAAAGGAATTTCTGAAAAAACTAAACTTACCATTAATTATATGAAAAAAAAAATGAAAGAATACGATGAACTTAAGAAGGAACTAGATTAGTATGTGGACAATTATTAAATTTGATAAAAAATACTTTCAGTTATTAAAAAAAGATCTCGAAAGCAAAATAGGTTCAAATATTTCTTTTTATAAACCTTCTATATTAATTAAAAAAAAAATATTTAATAAAGAAATCAATAAGGAAATAAATATTTTAGGGGATTATATTTTTTGTTTTCACAAAAATTTTAGAAATTCTACTATTAAAAAATTAAAATATTCAAGAGGATTAAAATATTTTCTTGATGGTTTTGAGAAATCTCAGGAAGAAATAGATCAATTTATTAAAAAATGTAAAGAAAATGAAAACCAATCAGGATTTATAAAGCAAGAATTTTTTAATGACATATTACTTAAAAAATATAAATTTATATCTGGACCTTTTGTAAATAAAATTTTTAAGATTATAGAAATGGGAAGATATAGAAATACTATAATGATCGGAAATATAAGAACTGTAGTAAATAAAAATAAAAACTGCTTATACCAGCCGATCTAAATTTAGATTATGACAACAACAATTGCAAAAGTGTACTTTTGACAAAGTGCGGAGCTATGGAAATTTATCTACAACTAAACAAAATATATGAAAAAAAATAAAACTATTATTATTGCAGAAGCTTGCGACAATCATTTCGGAAAGCTAAAAACAGCAAAAAAATTTGTAGATTTTGCTAAATCAGCCGGAGTGGATTATATAAAGTTTCAACATCATTTGCCTGATGAAGAAATGTTACCAGATGTACCGAAGTCAAAAAATTTCGACTTATCTTTGTATGACTTTTTAAAAAAGTATGCGCTGAATATACATCAACATAAACAACTTATTTCTTATGCTAAAAAAAAGAAAATTAAATATTTATGTACACCTTTTAGCTACAAAGCAGCAAAAGAACTAGATGAAATAGGCGTTGATATGTTTAAAATTGGTTCAGGAGAATTTACTGATAAACCTTTTATAAAAAAAATTCTTGCATTCAACAAACCGGTAATTTTTTCTACAGGAATGTCCTCTATAAGCGATATAAAAATGATGGTTAATTTTATTAATAGCAATAGGAGAAACAAAAATATAGCTTTTCTAAACTGCACAAGCGAATATCCACCTATATATGAGGATATAAATTTAAATTTTATTCCAAAATTAAAGAAAATTTGCAAAGGTTACAAAATAGGTCACTCCGACCACACTAACGATAATTATACCTCTTTTGGAGCAGTTTCTTTAGGCGCCAAAATTATTGAGAAACACATAATTATAAAAAAAAATTCATTTGGTCCCGACAGAGATGTTTCAATAAATTTGAATGAGTTAAAAGAATTAGTTGAAGGTATTAGAAAGTTGGAAAAATCTCTAGGCTCAAATAAAAAAATTTATGATTTAGAAAAACCAATAGAAAAATGGGCAAAGAGAAGTTTAGTAGCCATTAGAGATATCAAAGCAGGAGAAAAACTCTCTGATAAAAATATATGGTCTAAAAGACCAGGCACTGGAATTTCATCTAAGTTTTTTTTCAAAATTGTTGGTAAAGTTGCAAGAAAAAACATTAAAAACAATACTATAATTAAAAAGGAGCACTTGAAATAATCTTCATGAGAATACTTTTTTTTACTGGTTCCAGAGGTGAGTGGGGTTACATAAAGCCTATTCTTAGCTTGTGCAAAAAAAATAATATTAAGTATAACATTTGCGCAACAAATATGCATTTATTAGAGAACTATGGTTATTCAATTAATGAAATTTTGAATGATGGTTTTAAGGTTTCAGACAAAATTTTCATGGCAATGGATGGATATAACCCTGTTACAATGAGCAAATCTATGGGAGTCTTAATGACTTCGTTTACAGATGTTGTAAATAGAATAAAACCAGACTGGGTAGTTCTTGCAGGCGACCGATCCGAAACCTTAGTTGCATCAATTGTTTGCTCTTATATGTATGTACCTGTAGCACATATACAAGCTGGTGAATTATCTGGAAACATTGATGGGTTGGCAAGACACGCAATTGGGAAATTTGCACATATTCATTTTGCTTCTAATAAAGATGCTTACAGTAGACTGCTAAAGCTTGGAGAGGAAAAGTTTAGAATAAAGTTAGTAGGTGCCCCGCAATTAGATGACATAAAAAAAATAAAAAAATCTAAAATTTCAAGAAAAAAACTTACGGAAAATTTAGGGATTAAAGGTGGAAAATATATATTAGCAGTATATCATCCAGTAACCGAGGAGTACTTAAGCATTGAGAATCATATAAGTAAGATAATAGAAGCATTAAATTTATCACCATTAAATAAAGTTTGGATCTTGCCAAACAATGACTCAGGATCTTTAATTGTAAAAAAAAAGATTATTCACAATAAATCCTCAGACCACTTTCTATTTGAAAACTTAAAAAGAGAGGATTACTTAAATTTATTAAGACACTCTGAATGCATAATTGGAAATTCTAGCTCGGGTATTATTGAAGCACCTTCATTTGGTGTTCCTTGTGTTAACATTGGCAGAAGACAAAATAAAAGGATCCAAGCTAAAAATGTAATTAATGTAAATAAATATGAGCTAAAAAAAATTAAGTTGGCATTAAAAAAAGCAATTAGTTATAAATTTAGAAAAAAATTGAACAATTTAAAAAATCCTTATGGAGATGGAAAATCATCAGAGAGAATTTTAAAATCGTTAATCAATGAGAAGAAGAATAAAAACCTTTTAATAAAAAACTTAACTTTTTAAATGAAAAAACTTGAAATTATTTCTATTGATAAAGACTCAACTTTAGAGAATGCAATGTTGTTGATTAAATTAAATGGATTAAAAACAGTTTGTGTTTTAAATAAAGATAAAGTTGTTGGCATACTAGATTCAGAGGATGTCATTGATGCTTTATTGAAGAAAAAAAGCTTCAATTTAAAAGTTGAAAATATTATGAATAAATCGTTTAAGTATTTAACAAGTTTTAACAAAACTGAATTAATTAAATTATTCAAAAAATTTAACCTTACGATTATACCGATAGTAAGTAAAAGGATGCAATTAAAAAAGATAGTTCATATCAAAGACGTTTTATAAATAAAAAATTCAACTTTAAAAGTGAAAAAAAAATTATCAGTCGGAATTATTGATTTAGAAAGAAATAATATTTTTAGCATTTATCATGCATGTAAGTTATGCGGATACAATCCAGTCATTATAAAAAAAAATGACACTAATTATAACTATGATTTTATTATCTTGCCAGGAGTAGGAGCATTTAAGGGGGCAATAGATTTTATTAAAAAAAACAATATTGATAAAAAATTAAAAAATTTTCTAAAAAATTACAAATCAGGGTTTATTTATGGAATATGTTTAGGAATGCAATTAATGTTTGAAAAAAGTTTTGAAATGGGAAAAAACCAAGGATTGGGTTTTATAAAAGGAAGTGTAAAAGAATTGCCAAAAAAAAAAAATTTTTCTTCTTTAAACATTGGTTGGAAAAAAGTCGATCTTAAAATTAATAAAAAAAAAAATTTTTATTTTGTACACTCTTTTTTTTGTGAACCAATTGAGAAAAAAATAATCGTTGGAAACTCTAGATTTGGTAAAAAATTTTTTTGTGCGGTCTTGAAAACTGACAAAATAATTGCTACTCAATTCCATCCAGAAAAAAGTGGGATTGATGGTCTAAATTTTTTAAAAAAAATACCAAGCATTATGAAAAAGAACAAATATGCAATCTAATATTAAAGATATAAATTTTTTCAATAAAAACGGCTGGCTCAGAATACAAAATTTCTATAGCAAAAAAGATTTAAGTATCATTAAAAAAAAATTAAATGGAATTTTAAAAAATGCTTCAAAAAAATATAATAGCCATGGTAGACATATTAATTTGATAAATGGTGTAAATAACAAAAAAATAATTAATTCTTTTCATAAATTGCATGATTATGGGTTTGTTAAAAAGCTAGCTAGGTGCAAAAAAGTTCAAAATTTAGTCAATAGCCTCTTGAACACTAAAAAAGTAAAGCTAAGAGCATCTGAATTTTTTGCTAAACCTAAAAAAATAGGTCTAGGAGTGCCTCCTCATCAAGATAATTATTATTGGTGTGTAAATAATTCAAAAGCTTTAACTATTTGGATCTCACTTGATAAATCAACAAAAAAAAATGGAGCGCTTAGTTATTACAGTGGTTCTCATAAATATGGTGTTTTAAATCACCGAGCCTCTTATCATCCTGGTACATCTCAAAAAGTACCTTTATTTAAAAAAATTAAGAAATTGAAAAAAGAAACTCCGAAATTAAATCCTGGAGATGCTTTATTACATCATTGTTTAATCGTTCATGGAAGTGAAAAAAATTCTTCCTCAAAATCTAGAAGAGGACTTACTTTTCAATTTATGGATAAAAAGTCTAAAGTTGATCAAAGAATGAAAAAAAAAATACGAAAATTCTTTGAAAAGCCAGTTAAAAAAAAGATTTAATTAGACACTATTAAAAATTAACTAAACACAATTAAATAAAATGCCAGGCTGGGAACTGATAAATAACAAAGAAAAAAAAGAATTAAATTCAATTTTTGAAAAATCAAATGGTGTAATGTTTGCCCATGCATTTATAAAAAGAAGAAATAATATTTTTAGAGTAAGAAAATTTGAAAAAGCTGTAGCAAAATATTTGGGCACAAAATATTGCTTAGCAACTACTTCAGGAACTATGGCTCAATTTATTGCTATGAAAGCAATGGGCATTAAACAGGGAGATGAAGTTATTACTCAATCATTTACTTTTGTAGCAACTGTTGAGGCTATTCTCTTACTAGGGGCCAAACCTATTATTGCAAACGTAGATGAAAGTTTAAATATGTGTCCAAAAGAATTGAATAAATTAATATCTAAAAGAACAAAATTAATTATTCCAGTTCCTATGCTTGGAAATCCTTGTGATATGAAAAATATTATGAAAATTGCAAAAAAAAGAAAAATACCAATTTTAGAAGATGCATGCGAGTCCCTCGGGGCAAAATATAAAGGAAAATTTGTTGGAACACATGGAGATGTAGGTGTGTACAGTTTAGATTTTGCAAAAACTATAACAACAGGAGAAGGAGGATTAATAGTTACAAACAATAAAAAAATTTTTAAATATTGTAAAGAGTTCCATGATCATGGACACGAAAGTAATTTTAAAAAACCAAGAGGAAAAGATACTAGATCTATATGGGGACTTAATTTAAGAATGACCGAGTTGCAAGCAGCGGTGGGTCTAGCTCAGTTGAAAAAATTAGATTTTATTCGAAAAAAGAACAAGATAAACAAAGATTATTTAAAAAGAGGTATCGCTAAAAATTCGCAGATAAATTTTAGAAAAATTTTTGATAGAGAGGAATTAGCAGATACATTAATTTTTTTTCTTAAAAATAAAATTATTGCAAAAAAAATGAGCAAATATTTAACAAAAAATAAAATTGATACTAAAAATTTACCTGACGCAATAAATTGGCACTTTGCAGGAAATTGGGAGCATATTTTTAGAGATATAAAAACTTATAAAAAAAACTTTAAGACAAAATGGAACAAAACACGGAACTATTTAGAAAGAGCTATTGCTTTACCAATTTATGTAAATGACTCAAAAAAAAAAATTGAGTCAATATCAACTAAAATTAATAATTTTTTTAAAAATTCTAATTAATTACAAGATGCTAAAATTTCTTTCTATTTTAAGAAATTTTAAAATTTCATTTAAAACACCAAAACATCATGAGATATTAGTATTTGACAATCTTCAAATTCACGAACTTAGGTATGTGCTAAGGAACCGAAATTATTTTGTCTTAGATTACAGAGTTGATTCTTCTGTTACATTTTTTATATCACTTAAAGTAATTAAAAATGTTATTAAATTTTACAAAGGAGACATATATACCGCATATTTATCTTCAATTATTAGCATAGTAAATCCTAAAGTAGTTTTAACTTTTATTGATAATTCTTTAAAATTCTATGAATTAAATAGGATATTCCAAAATAGAATTGAGTTCATTGCTATCCAAAATGCTGGCAGAAGCGATATACCACAATATAAATATGAATACAAAAAAGGTTTGATAAAATACGATTTTTCAAAAAAAATTTTTCTTACTAATTTTTTATGTTTTGGTTCTAGTGATGTTTATGAATACAAAAAAAATAAGGCAAGAGTTAAACATTTTTATAAGGTTGGAAGTTTACGATTATCAAATTACTTAAAAGATTGTAAAACTAAAAATAAAAAAAAATTTGATATTTGTTTAATCTCTGATTTACCAAGCACAAATTTTCTTATTCACAAAATACATAATGTAAAGAAAATAATAAACGGTTACGTTAATTTAATAAACTACACAATTAAATTTTGTAAAAAGAATAATAAAAAACTTATTTTTGCAAGGAAAGACTTTAATAACTATCGTTCGAACGATAAAGTATTTTTAAAAGAGAAATTAAGTAAACAAAATTATTCTTATTTAATGAAAAATTCAGTGCTAAGAAAAAATGACCAATACTCATCTTATAAAGCCATTAATTATAGCGATGTTGTTGTTGGTGTAAATTCCACTATGCTATTTGAAAAAATTTCACTTGGAGGAAAAATTCTTTCCTGTAATTTTACTAAATCCAACATTCTTGACTTTCCCTTAAAAAATTATCTTTTTTTAAAAAAAAATAATTATTCGATATTTGAAAATAGATTAAAGAACATTTTAAAAGTTTCAGAAAAAAAATTTTTTTCACATCTTAAATCTAAAAAAAATTTTTTAATAGAGAGTCATAAAAAAAAAAATACAATTAAAGAAATAAATAAGATTATTGATAAGAAATTAAAGAAGTAAAAGATGTTTAAAAATTATAGTAGCTGTATTTTTTGTAAATCAAAAAAAAGAAAAAAACTTAAAAAACAACCCTTTTTTGATAATTTTTACTTAAAGGCTATAAGAAATGATTTAAACCTTAAAATAAACCATTTAAAAAAAATGAAAGTGTATGAGTGTAATAATTGTAAGATTTTACAAAATGATCCTTGGTTCACAGAAGATATATCAAGAAAAATTTATTCTAATATTTACGGTCAACATAATAGAGGTTGGTCAAATCTAATTGGTTATAAAAATAAAGGTACTTTTCCAGATCACGGTAAATTATTTTTCTTATTAACGAAGAACCTAAAGATAAGGAAATATGCAGAATTTAATAGCCCATTTATGGGATTATTGCTGAACTTTATGGATAAAGAAATTCAAAATAAAGAAATTCGTAAATTTTTTATAGATCAGAACATAAAATATCTCTCCTCGAGGCAGTTGGCTGGATTTTCTTTAAAGAAAAAAAAAAAATATAATATATTTTCAGAAAAACTTTTTAAAAATTTGATTAAATTAAAAAGTAAAAATTTTTCAAAAAAAAAAGTAAAAAAATATTTATTTTTTGACAATTATGACATGTGCTGGGGTATTAACGACAATTATAAATCAATCAATAGTAAATCTTTAGCCACAGAATTATTTGACTTAAAAATTAAATCTCTACATTCGAATTTAAAACACATAAATCTTGATCTCTTTGGTATTTTTCACACACTAGATCACACATTTGAACCGAAAAAAATTTTAGATAATGCACTTAATCTGAGTAAAAATGTAATTGTTTACTGTCACGTTAGTCCTGAATTGAACAAACAACATTTATTTACACTCACAAAAAACTTTTTGAAGTATTTAGAAAGAAAAAAAATTTTTACAATTGATTTAACAAATAAAATCAACAAACAGTACAATTCACCAGAGCTTTACTTCCTGTGTTCAAAAAAAAAGATAAAAGAATTTAAGTTTTACCAATGAAAATTTCAATAATTATTACTAACTACAATTATGGAAAGTATATATCTGCATGTCTAAAAAGTTGCTTCAATCAATCTTTTTCGAAAAAAGATTATGAGGTAATATTAGTAGACGACTGTTCAAATGATCAAAGTAAAAAGAAAATAAAAAACTTTGAACACAAGAAAAATTTTAAATTTATTGAGAATAAAAAAAATCTTGGTGTAGCTGCAAGTGCAAACGTTGGTATTAAAAACTCTAAGGGTAAATTTTTTGTTAGGGTAGACGCTGATGATTATATTAATAAAAATTTTCTAAAATTATTATTTAGCAATATTGTGAAAAAACCTAAAATTTTAGGTATATCATCAGACTATTGCTATTTTAATAATAATGGAAAAAAATTTAAGAGATTTAGTTATAAGTTGAAACCCATTTCTTGCGGAGTTCTATATAACAAAAAAAAGTTAATTAATTATGGAATATATAATCCTAAATTTAGGCATAGAGAGGAAGAGGAGTTAAGAAAAAGAATAGGTAAAAATTACAAAATAATTAATTTAGAAAAAAATTTATATTATTATCGCATGCATCGAAGTAATAAAACAAAACAAAAAAAAATGATGAGTAATTTTAAAGACAAATTATCTAAACTTCATAATAAAATTTTAACTTGATAATGATAGTTGCGTGTATACAAGTCAGGCTAAGCTCAAAAAGGCTTCCCAAAAAAGCTACTTTAAAGTTAAAGGATAAGGAAGTTTTTATGCATGTTGTAGAAAGAATTCAACAATCCAAACTTGTTGAAAAAGTAATTGTTTGTACTAGTAAAAATAAAATTGATCAAGAAATAGTAGATATTTGTAAAAAAAATAAAATTGAATTTTTTGCAGGGGATGAGGATGATGTAGCTAAACGTTTTATAGATGCAGTAGAAAGATATAAACCTGATCATATAGTTAGATCTACAGGTGAAAATCCGTGCGTTAGTTATGAATTTATAGATTTAGCTATAAAGAAACATCTATCAAACAAATCAGACTATACAACAACTGACGAATTACCCAGGGGAATGAGAGTTGAAATAATTAATTTTAACTTCTTTAAAAATTTACATAAAAAATTGATTAATCCTAAGATTGAATATTTAACTTGGTTTCTAGATAGACCTGATAAGTGGAAAGTAAATAAAATTAGCGTACCAAAAGAAATTCAAAGAAATAATTATAGAGTAACTGTTGATACCAAAGAGGATTTCAATGTTGTAAAAAAAATTTATGATGCCTTATATAATAAAAAACCAATCAACACTTACGATATTGTTAAATTTTTAGATAACAATAGTAAAATAGTATCTATTAATAAGCATATAAAACAAAGAACTTATGAGGATTTTAAAGAAAAAGTCGATATAAGAACTTTTGAGGAATTATAAAATGAATATTAAAGAAGTAAAAAAGTTAATTGTATTTGCCTCTCATCCAGATGATGAAACTATAGGCTGTGGCGGCACAATAAAAAAACTCTCAGAAAGCGGATGTGAAGTAATAGTAGTTTTCGCAACTACTGGGAATACAGGAGTTGATCAATCGAGAAATTACGAAAAAAATATTAAATCAACTAGACTGAAAGAGGCAAATAAAGCAGCAAAAATTTTAGGTATAAAAAAAATTATTTCATGGAACAATAATACTCAAGAACTTCAATATAACCTCAAATTACTACATGAAGCGATCAACTTAATAAGAATTGAAAAACCCGATTTAATAATTTCTCATTCAAATATTGATAAGCATAATGATCATGTAGCATTACACAAAATAATCACACAAGCATGTTGGAAAGCAGGGGAAAATTTACTTCCATCATTGGGCAAAACACATAAAGTTAAAAATCTTTGGGCTTTTGAAGTGGTCGATATTTTGCCAAATGTAGATTATATTGTAGATATTACTGAACAATTCAAATTCAAAACCAAGGCAATAAACGCGTATAATTCACAACACAAAATAATTTCAGGTATTAGTAGTTTTATAGAAGGAATTTCTTTAGTAAGAGGCTATGAAATAGGCACTAAACATGCTGAAGCATTTAAAAATATTTCCTTACAACCAAAAGAAGTTTTGTAGGTGAAAATTGCTATATTAACATCTAACCAACCACGTCATTTATATTTTGTAAAAACTATCTCAAAAAAATGGAAGCCTAGTTTGATAATTCTTGAAAATAAAAAAAAAAGTTATTTTTATAAGTTAGAAAAAAAATTTTTTGGAATAACAAAAAATAAGTCAAATAGCCCAATTATAAAAGTTAAGCAGGGTAAGATTAATAGTATGAAAATTTCTAAAATTTTAAAAAAACTTAAAATAAATCTTTGTTTAGTATTTGGAACTTCCTTGATTAGTAAAGAAATTTTTACAATACCAACACAAGGTTGTCTTAACATTCATACAGGATTAGTTCAGGGATTTAGGGGAACTGATAGTTGTTATTGGGCAATATTTAAAAAAAAACCAGAGTTCATTGGTGTAACAATCCACCAAATTGAATCTGGTGTAGATAACGGACAAGTTTTAATCCAGAAAAAAACAAATCTTGGAAGAAAAGATACTGTTGAAGAAGTTTTTTTAAAGACTTGCAAAACTGGGATAGAATTATTAGCATCGATTTTAAATAAAATTACAAAAAAAAAATTTAAAAAAATATCTGTTAATTTAGGTAAAAATTATCGAAGCAAGGACATGAATGTTGATGTTAAATTATTTATTGATAAAAATATAAAAAAAATTATCAATAAATATTTAAACAATAAAAAAGAAATTGATATATTGCAGGATAAAAAAGAAAAATATAAATGGAAATTGTAGTAGATTTATTCAATCAACATAGCGGTAACCAGGAAGATTTAAAGAAATTATCTTTATCTGCATGGATGAATGGAGCTAACGTAGTAAAAATTCAACTTTTTGATAGCAAACTTACTTGGGGAAATGATGGAAGAAAATACATGGAAATGACCTTTGAGCAAGTCAAAGATTTAAAAGAATATTGTGATAAGTTAGGAATTACATTTGCAGCCACACCATTTGATAAAGAAAAAGTGGATTGGTTAGAAGAACTTAATGTAAAATTCCATAAAATAGCCAGCATTACAGCTTTGCAAAATCCTGAGGTTGTAGAGTACGTTCTTTCAAAAAATAAAAAAACTTATATCTCATTAGGAAAATTTGAACTTAATCAATTTCCTTACGGTTTTGATAATAATATTAAATACCTTTATTGTGTTGCTAAATACCCTACGCATTTAGATGACGAAAGGATTAAAAATATGCCAAATTTTTCTAATAAAGGCTACTATGGATACAGCGATCATTCTTTAGGAATTGCGGCTGTAATTAGATCTTATTTTCAAGGCGCTTCAATGATTGAAAAACACTTTACTTTCGATCAAGCTTCTCAAAAAGATTTTGAACTTGCTCATTTGTGTTCGTTCACACCAGAGACTTTAAGAACTTTTTCAAACTTAGTGAAAAATTTCAAAATAATGAAAAAATAGATTATTTAAGAAATTTTCTTTTATTAGTCATTCAAAAAAAAAACTTATGTGTGGATTCTTTGTTGAATTTAGAAAAAAAAATAAAGCTTTTAATAAAAGACTTTTTCTAACAAACGCAGAAAAATTAAGTCATAGAGGCCCAGATGACTCTGGAACAATTTTTTTAGAGAATTTCTCAGCTAAATTTTTCAGATTAAGTATTCTTGACCTATCTTGGCGAGGTAACCAGCCAATGAAATCTAATAGTGAGAGATTTATAATTTTATTTAATGGTGAGATTTATAATTATAAAAATTTAAGACGAAAATATAATCTCAAACCAAAAAGCAATTCTGACACGGAAATAATATTACTACTTTTCGAAAAGAATGGTCCTAAAATGGTAAATGAACTTGAAGGAATGTTTAGTATAGTAATTTTTGATAGCTTAAAAAATAAATGTCATTTTTTTAGAGATAGATTTGGAATAAAACCTTTATACTATTTAAATCTAGCTGAAAAAGTTTTGTTATCATCCGAGATAAAACCTTTATTAAACTATACAAAAAATATTATTAATCAGCGTAAATCATTAGATTTTTTTTTAAAACAATCTATGGATCATGATCAGGAAACCTTTATAAAAGGAGTAAAGGCAGTTCAACCCTCAACTTTTGGGGAGATTGACTCTAATGAATTTAAAATAAAAAAATATTGGAATTTCACTTCTAGTAAAATTAAGGATCAAAATTTATCTAATAATAAAAAAAAAATTCTTTCTTTATTCTCATCAGCAGTCGAGAAACATCTTATTTCAGACAGGAAACTTGGTTTTTTTTTTAGCGGCGGCACAGATAGTTTGAGCATTGTAAGTGAAGCTAAAAAATTCAAGAAATTTCCGAGGCTTTTTACTTACAGTTTTCTCTCAAAAAATGGGAAGACTTATGGAGAGCATGAAAAAGCTAAAAAAATTGCTCTTGATTTAGGTTTAGATATAAGTGTCATAACTATAACGCCTAAAATGATAATTGATAATTTTGACTCAGTAATAAATGCGTGTGAGGCACCTTTAACATCAATTAGACAAGTATGTGATTATCTATTATTTAAAAAATTAAAAACTTTAAATATTCCAGTTGCAATTATTGGTCACGGTGGAGATGAATTACTTGGAGGATATGATTATAATTTTTTATACTTTTTAAAAGATAAATATAAAAAAAAACTTAAAACTAAAAAGTATATTGAAGATTTAATAGATTATCTAAATCTTAAAGGAAAAACTAAAACACAAAAAGAACAATTGATATTAAATTATTTGATTTCTTTAACTTATCAAAATGGATCAAATAAGGATTGCACGCCATTTATTGAAATTGATAATTTTTCTAAAGATTTTTTAAACAAGTATCTAAACGATACATATTACAATAATGATGACTTTGATAAAAAGTATAATTATTTACAAAACTCACAATTAAAAGATATCTGCAGCGTTAGTTTACCAAGAAACTTACGATATTGTGATAGATTATCGATGGCCAATGGTATTGAAGCTAGAGTTCCTTTTTTAGATCATAAACTGGCTAATTTTTTATTTAATTTAGATAATAAATTTAAATTTAAAAACAATCAAACTAGGTGGATTTTTAAATCTTTATTTAAAAAAAAAACAAATAAATATTTTACCTCTAAAAAAAATAGTGTGCCAGATCCTCAGTCCGAGTGGTTAAAAAAAGATTTAAAAGAGTTTTTTATGGATGAATTCACAAGCTTATCATTTAAAAATAGTGAAATGTTTAACAAGAAAAAGATTTTCAAAAATCTTGATTTATTTCACAAAAATAAATTAATGAGCTCTTTTCATCTTTTTCAGATATTTACATATCAAAAATTTAAGAATCATTTTAATATTTAAATGCGTACTAAAAACTTTTATAAAAATAAAATAGGAATTATAGGTTTGGGGTATGTTGGTTTACCATTAGCTGTAGAATTTTCAAAAAAATTCGATGTTATAGGTTTCGATAATAATAAAAAGAAAATTTCCAATATTATTAAAAAAAAAAATATTCCTGAAATTTTAAGAAAAGATCAAAAACAACTTAATAGTTTTAAAGTTACAAGTGAAAAAAAGATTTTAAAAAATTGCAACATATTTATCGTAACTGTCCCAACCCCAATTCACAAAAATAATAAACCTGATCTAAGTTTATTAATCAAAGCAACAATAGATGTATCAAAAATATTAAAAAGTGGCGATTTAGTAATTTTTGAGTCAACAGTATACCCGGGAACAACAGAAGAAATTTGTATTCCAATTTTAGAAAAAAATTCTAAATTAAAATTAAATAATGAAACAAAAAAGATACAAAAAAATACTTTTTTTTGCGGGTATTCCCCAGAAAGAATAAACCCCACAGATCGAACTCATTTATTACCTAATACAAATAAAATAGTGAGCGGTTCCTCAAAAAAAGTCTCAAATTTTCTAAAAAAACTTTACAAAACAATTGTAAAGGCAAAAGTGCATTCTGCTTCAAGCATCAAAGTTGCAGAGGCAAGTAAAATGATTGAAAATGTTCAAAGAGATTTAAATATTGCTCTAATAAATGAGCTTTCAATAATTTTTAATAAAATAGGAATAAAAACTTTAGATGTTTTAAAAGCCGCAGGTACAAAATGGAACTTTTCAACTTTTTATCCAGGTTTAGTAGGCGGTCATTGTATTGGAGTGGATCCATATTATATGGCTCATAAAGCAAAATTATTAAAAGTCAAAAGCGACTTAATTCTCGGAGGAAGAAAAATAAATGATTACATGCCTATTTATGTAGGAAAAAAATTTATAAAAAAACTGACTTTATTAAAAAATAAAAAACAAAAAAAGAAAATATTAATTATGGGAATTACTTTCAAAGAAAATTGTCCAGATGTAAGAAATTCAAAGGTAATGGAAATTTATAAATATTTAAAAAAAAGAAATCTTCAAATAGATTTATATGATCCAGTAGCTAACGAGGATGAATTTAAAAAGTTATATAATATCCAACTAATAAAAAAGATAAAAAACAATTTCTACGATGGAATAATTATTTCAGTTAGACATTTAAATTTTTTAAAATTAGGTTTTAAAAGAATAAAAAAATATTCAAAACAAGACTCTATAATTTTTGATTTAAAATCAGTATTTCCTAATAGCAGTTCAGATTTTAGTCTTTAAGAAAAAGTATGACGAATTTATTTACTTTATATATACATCTATTTAACTTAGATCAGAGAAGAAATTTTTTATTTTTAATTTTTTTAATGGTGGTTGCCTCCATTTTAGATCTTTTAGGAATTTCTTTAATAATCCCTTTAGTAAACAAATTTTTTAAAATAGAAAATAATAGTGAGAGTTTTTTAGAAGATTTATTATTTAATAATAAATTTATAGAGTCAATATCCTTAAATGAATTACTTATTATATTTTTTGTAATTTTTGCTATCAAGTTTTTTTATCTAATTTTTTACTTCTATTTTCAAAATAAATTTATTTTTAATTTTAGAGCAAAGCTAACCTCAAATCTTTTTGAAAAAGCTTTAAAAGATGATTATAAAAAAATAAAAAAAAATTCAGGACAATCATTAAATTTACTTACTAATGAGGTAGATCAAGTGACAAATTATTTATCTGCAGTATCATTTTTATTGTTAGAGGCAGTACTAATAAGCTTTATTGTTATCTTTTTATTGTTTTATGAATTCAAATTCTCTTTATTTCTAATTTTTACATTTATCACTATTTTATTTTTTTATTTTACCTTATTTAAAAAAAAAATAGACAGATGGGGCTCAGATAGGCTTAATTCAGCTGATAAAAGATTACAATATATAAATGAGGGAATAAAAGGCAACCAAACAATTAAATTATTTGGTATTGAAAATCTGATTTTAAATAAATTTGAGTTCCATAATAGCTCTCTAAAAACTAATTCAATAAAAATAAATTTACTTAATCAATTTCCAAAAATATTTTTAGAATTTTTTGCAATAACTTTCTTGATAATAATCATTTTTTATAATTATCGAATTAATGTGGATTTTAATAATATTGTAACATTTGTTGGAGTTTTTTTATTTGCGTTCTTCAAATTAGTACCATCGTTAAATCGTTTTATGGGAAGTCTGCAAAATATGAGATATAATAATGTTTCAGTTAATTTAGCTTTACAGGAGAAAAAAAATTTAATTAGAAAAGATAAATCAAAAAATATAATAGATTTTAAAAATTATTTTTCTCTAAATGTAAAAAATTTTAGTTATGACAAAATTGATGAAAATTATCTACTCAAAGATATTAAGCTTGAAATTAAAAAGAATCAAAAAGTAGGTCTTGTTGGACCAAGCGGTGTAGGCAAAAGTACAATTTTAGATTTTATTACCGGATTAATTAATCCTGTGTCATCTAAAATTATTCTAGATGGAAAAACTCTTACAAATTTTGACAAGTGGCAAAATATAATTGGTTTTGTGCCTCAAAAAATTTTCATTCTTGAAGAGACTTTAAAAGAAAATATTGCATTTGGATTAGAAGCTACAAATAAAAATCAAAAGATTTTTAAAGAAGTAATAGAAAAGGCTAATCTAACAAATTTAGTGGAAAAATTGCCTAGTAAAGAAAGTACAATAATAGAGGAGGATGGAAAAAATCTTTCCGGCGGCGAGATACAAAGAATAGGTATCGCAAGGGCGTTAATGAGACAGCCCCAAATATTAATTATGGATGAAGCAACAAGTGCATTAGATCTGAAAAATGAAAGAGAAATAATTGAAGATTTAATTAAGATTCATAATTTAACAATTATCTTTGTAACACATCGTATAAATTCCCTAGAGAAATTTGATAAAATTTACAGTTTAGAAAGCGGAATTATTCAAGAAAAAAAACTTTCTTAATTCTTATTTAAAGTTAAATGAAAAAAATATTTGTTGATCATAACCAAGTGTATGGAAATAATTATAGTGTAATTATTGATGATTTTATTTTTTCTAAGACAAAAAAAAAATATATAATTAATCCTAGATGGGATAACTTTTCTAATTTAACCAAAGACTATAAAAGTGTGTGTAAATTAAAAAGAGAAATTTTTATTTTTACATACAAAAATTTACAAAAATATCATAAGACAAATATGGGCGAGATATATTGGTCTATTATCTTAACTCCTTGGATAGACCATTTAATTCCAATATTATTTCAAATTTGGAAAATGATTTCTAGCATTAATAAAGATTCTTCAGCAGAAATTTATGAGTTTGAAGATAAGAATTTTATTTATAACAGTTTTGATGATGCTCAATATTTAGATAATCTTAATTTTAATAGGTGGCTTGTTAGCAAAATTATAACTTATCAGAATAAATTTAAAATAAAAAAAAAAAAAATTTATGTAGAAAAAAATAATGATCAACCTTTAAAATTTGAAACTATCAAATACTATTTAGTAAATTTATTGTCTAAAATTTTTCCCTCTAATAAAATTATGATAAAAAATATTCAAATCGGTTTTTTTAAATACATCTTGCTTTCGTTAAAATTACGGCAATTTCCATTTATTTGGGTCGAAAACAATAATTATAAATTATCTCCAATCAACATTAATCTTAGAGAAAGAATATTCAAAACAGAAGATGAAAAAAAAAACTTAAAGAATTTTATAAAAAAAAATATGATTTATTTAATACCAAAAAACTACTTAGAAAATTTTAATTCAATTAATAATGCTATCTTAAAATCTTACTGGCCGAAAAAATCAAATCTCATTATAACTAGCTCGTCTTATTGGTTTAATGATTTTTTTAAAATTTGGTGCGCAAATCAAAAGATTAAAAATAAATCAAAATATATAATTACTCAACATGGAGGAAAACTTGGTACAGAAAAATTTATAAGCAATTTAGACACACAGCTCAACCTTGCAGACACTTTTGTCAGTTGGGGTTGGAAAAATAATAAAAAAAACGTTTACCCTTTTTACTCTTTAAAGTTTTCAAACTTAAAAAAAATTGAATATTTAAAAAAAAAGAAAATAATTTTTTGTCAAAATATTTATTCAAACTATTTAAGCCATATTGATGGAAACCCTTTCTCATTAAATGAAAAAATTAAAAAATTACAATTGGCAAATATTTTTTATGAAAACCTTAATAAAGATTTAAAAAAACATTATATAATTCGTTACTTAGAGTCATTAAAAAAAAACTGTTATTATTTTAATAGTTTTTTATACAAAAAGATCTCAAAAGATAATGGCAAAAAAAATTTTTCAAAAATTATTCATAATGCCAGGATATTTGTTCATGACAAAGATAGCACAACATTTTTAGAAACTCTTAGCTATAATGTTCCAACTTTATTAATATTAAAAAAAGGATATTTAAGTCAATTAACTAAAACTGCAAAAAAGCACTATAAACTATTAGAGAAAAATAAAATTATATTTACAAATATTTCCTCAGCATCTGATTTTTTGAGCAAAAATTATCATGAGATTGATAAATGGTGGAAAAAAAAGCAGACACAAGAAGCAAGATCAAATTTTTGTAAAATTTTTGCTAAAACCACAAATAATCCTGTTGAAGAAACTTTAAATTTAATTAAAAAACTTCAATAGGTAATTTGTAAAAAAAATATTTTTATTAAAAAAATTTGTTAATCATATAATAGAAATGAGAATTAAAAAAAATATCCAAGTTTTAGACTGCACTTTGAGAGATGGAGGATATTACAATAATTGGGACTTCCCCTCTGAACTTGTTCAAGATTACATTAATTCAATTTATAATTCTGGAATAAAATATATAGAGTTAGGATTTAGATCTTTTGCCTCAAAAAATTTTAAGGGAAGTAATTGGTATACTACTGACAGTTTTATAAATTCCTTAAAAATTCCTAAAAAAATAAAAATTGCTGTGATGATTAATGCATCACAGGTAATTGCAAATGGAAACTTGAAAAAATCTGTTAGAAAACTTTTTATTCCTAAAAATAAAAGTAAAATAAATATGGTTAGAATTGCATCACATTTACATGAATTAGACCAAACCTTTGAAATTGCTAAAGAACTTAAAAGTTTAGGCTATCTTACAGCTATTAATTTGATGCAAATTTCAGAAATTTCAGATGAAATTCTTTTGTCAATATCGAAAAAAATCAAAATAAATAGCCCAGACGTTTTTTACTTTGCTGATAGTTTAGGAAGTCTTGAACCAAATCGTATCAAAAAGATTTTGAGTTTATTAAGAACATCATGGAAGGGAGATATCGGAATACATGCACATGATAATTTAAGTAAAGCAATATCAAATACTAAAGAGGCAATAAAATCTGGTGCTACATGGGCAGACTGCACCGTGACAGGTATGGGAAGAGGAGCAGGAAATGTTCAAACAGAGTATTTTTTAGCGGAAATAGAAGATTTTCAAAAAAACAAATATAAGATCCTGCCAATTCTTAATTTAATTAAAAAATATTTTCTAAAATTAAAATCAAAATATAATTGGGGAACAAATACATATTATTATCTAGCTGGAAAAAATAGAATTCATCCCACTTATATACAGGAAATGATCTCAACACGTTTTGATGAAGCAGAAATTTTAGCAGCAATAAACCAATTAAAAGATAGTGGAGGAAGCAAGTACAATGTAGATTTGGTAAGATCTGAATTTCAAAAAAATATTAAACTTGATAATGGCGATTGGGCACCAGGAAAGATTATTAGGAAAAGAGAAGTTTTATTGATTGCATCAGGACCAAATCTTATGGATTATAAGTTAGAAATTGAAAAATATATTAAACAAAATAATCCGTATGTTATAGCTGTTAATACTGATATTAAGATTGATAATAAATTAATTGATATTTATGCTGCTTGCAACCCTTTAAAGATTATTGCAAATACCAATCATTATAAAAAACTTAAGTCGCCTTTGGCAATTCCAAAATCCTTAATTAGCAACACTTTAAAAAAACATTTCAGTAAAATCAAAACTTTAAATTTTGGTGTGGGTTTAAAACAAAACTCATTTAAATTTAACAAAACTGGAGCCATAGTACCAAGATTGTACACATTGGTTTATGCACTTTCGATTGCAACAAGCGGTGGGGCAAATAGAATTTTACTTGCAGGATTTGATGGTTATGGACCAACTGATATAAGAACTAAAATGATTGATGAATTACTACATTTATACTCTTCCTCTGATGGTGCTAAAAAACTTTTAGCTGTTACTCCAACTACTTACAGTGTTGGATCTAGTTCAATTTACGCAATTTAAATTAATGAAATTTGTAATTATTATACCCGCTAGATATAAATCTTCTAGATTGATGGGCAAGCCCCTTATTAAAATTAAAAATATTCCAATGGTAATAAGAACATACAGGCAATGTATAAAAGTTGTTAAACCAGAGTTAGTTTTTGTTGCAACTGATGATGTAAGAATTATAAATCTTTGTTTAAAAGAAAATATTAATGTAATAAAAACATCAAGTAAATGTCTTACAGGTACTGATCGTGTTTATGAGGCGTCAAAAAAAATTAACGCCAAAACATATATAAATATTCAAGGAGACGAACCGATATTTAATCCAAAGGATTTAAAAAAATTAATTAATGAAATAAAAAAATATCCATTAGAAGTTATAACTGGTTATTCTCAAATTACTAATAAGCAAGATTATTTTAATGTTAATATTCCGAAGGTTGTAGTTTCAGAAAATGGTTACGTTCTATATGCTTCAAGATCCCCAATTCCCGGTAACAAAAAAGGAAAATTTATTCAAGCAAACAGGCAAATCTGTGCGTATGCTTTCCCAAAAAAAGAATTAAGCAAATTTGCAAAAAAAAAGAGAAAAACGAATTTAGAGAGAATTGAAGATTTAGAGTATTTGAGATTTTTAGAAATAGGAATTAAATTAAGGGCTTTAAAAATGAGCAATAAATCAATCGCTGTTGATACAAGATCAGATTTAAAAAAAATTTTGAGAAAATTAAATTAACATATGCCGATAAAGAAAAAATTTTTAGACACGAATATTAAAAATAAATCTAAAACCATTCATGAAAAAATTCAATTAGTCCATCATGAGGGTAAACAGCTTCCTTTGCCTACAGAAATTGAGATAAGTGAGTCTGGAGTTTGTAATCGAAAATGTTCATTTTGTCCTAGGAGCGCACCAGATTTTAAAGAGGTGAAAGAATTTATTGACGAAAAACTTTATTTAAAACTATGTTTAGAATTAAAAGAATTTGATTATAGAGGAACAATTAGATTTAGTGGATTTGTCGAACCGTTACTAGATAAAAATATATTTAATTTAATTAGCCTTACAAGATCGAATTTACCCAGTAGTAATATAGAAGTTGTAACTAATGGCGACCCGTTAAATTTAAGCAGACTCAAAAAATTATTTTTGTCCGGTCTAAATAGATTATTAATTAGCTCTTATGACGGTGAAAAAGAGACCAAAGAATTAGAAAAACTCTGTGAGGAAGCAAAATTACAAGAAAGTCAATATTTAATAAGAAGAAGATATTTACCAGAAGAACAAGATTTTGGCATAACTTTAAGTAATAGATCTGGATTAATGGAAAATGCAGAATTTAAAATTAAAAGTTTAAAAAATCCATTACAAAATCCTTGTTTTATTCCATCATACACTTTCTTTCTTGATTACCAAGGAGATGTTTTAATGTGCCCTCATGATTGGGGAAAAAAACTTATTTTAGGAAATCTCAACAAAACAAAATTTAAGGAAATTTGGTTCAGCAAGAAATCGATGAGTTTAAGAAAAATGTTAAATAATTCAAATAGAAATTTTTCTCCATGCAATGTTTGTGATGTTGATGGAACTTTTATGGGCAAAACTAACTCTGAGTATTTTCTATAATGGTTTCGATAAAAAACAAAAAAAAATTATTAATTTTAGGTGGAAGCTCCGATATTGGAGTTGAATTAACTAAACTTTTTTTAAGTAAAGGTTGGCACGTTACTGTTCATTACTCAGGTAAAAATTTAATTTTTAAAAAAAAATTAATACGGTACCAAAATATCAGCTTCATAAAGTTAAATTTTAAAAATATAAGTTCAAAAAATATAGATAAAAAAATAAAAGTTCTTTCAAAAAATAATTACCATTCAGTAGTGAACTTAATTGGCTATTTGAAAAATAATAAATTTTTAAATCTTAAATATAATGATATTAATGAGACTTTTAAGATCAATACTTTTATACCTATTTTAATTCAAAAAAATATTATGAAACGAATGATTAAAAATAAGTGGGGAAGAATTTTAAATTGTTCAAGTATTGGGATAAAATTTGGAGGAGGAGAAAATACTTTCGCATATTCATTTTCTAAACATGCAGTAGAATTTATCCCGTCAATTTATAAAAAATTAGCTAAAGATAATGTATTTATTAACAATTTAAGAATTGGAGTAACTGATACAAAGATACATAAAAAAGATAGAACAAAAAATATGAAAAAAAGAATAAGTTTAATACCCATCAAAAGAATGGCAACTTCTGCTGAAATTGCTAAATATATTTATCAACTTTCATCATCAGAAAATACATTTGTGACAGGCGAGACCTTTACCGTAGCCGGCGGCGAATAAAAATTAAATTATAATGTTATCAAGAAATAATCTGAAGTTCAGAAAAGATTGGGATATTACTAAAGAAAATTTTATAGGCTGGGTTTCAAACAACAGTCTTAAAAAATTCATTCAGGAAAATTGTACAATTGATAATCTTTCCTTATGGTGGGCCACAAAATTAGTCTCAAAAGATAATGTTAATTTTCCGGACTGGTTTGTAGATCTTAAAAAAGTTTTTTGTGGGAAAAATTATCAAGTTAGTCAAAAATCTTTTTTTTGGTTAAGATTTTCTTTTAAATTTTTATATAATTTATTAAAACAAATTCTATGGACAATTTTTATGAAAATTTTTTCATTCTCTAGGTTTAGAAATTATAAATTTGAAAATTGTTTTCATTCTTATAATTATGATTTTTCCTTAAAAAATAACGAATTTTATAATAGATTGTATGGAAAAATCTATACCAATTATAATAAAAAAAAAAATATACATATTGTAAGCAATATTAAAAAAATTTTTTTTCTACAAAATTATCTAAATTTTAGCAAAAATGATAATCTAGTTATTCTTGATGAATATGTTTCGTTGAAAGAGATAATAAGAATAAATTTAATAGCTATTACTAGTCTTTTCAGGGTCTTAAAATTTATTAAAAAAAATGAGAAGGTTTTTGTTATAAAGAAAAAGAATTGTAAAAATATTCTAAAACCTCTTCTTTTGAATTCATTTTGTGGTGAAATACAAACTTCTATTTTAATGGCACTGTCCGTAAGAAATTTTCTAGAAGATAAAGAATTTAAAAACTTTATTACTTATGGAGAATTTACACCAATGTATAGACCAACTTATTTTTATGTAAAAAAACTTCGAAATAAGCCTAAAATAACTACTTTCCAACATGGGCAAGGTAATTCTCTTTTTAATTTTAGTAAAAAAGAGGAATTTTCACTCAATTCTAATTTAGCAGGCACAGAGTATTCTCCTTCTCCAGACAAGTATTTTGTGCAAGGGGAAAATTTTTATAAAAATATAAAAAAATTTTATAGAGGAACGGTAAAAATCATAGGATCACCAAGATATGACAATATAGTTTTTAAAAGAAAAAAATTAAAATTGGATGGTGTTAATAGAAAGAAAAAAAATATTTTAATTTGTACTTCGGTAGGTGATCATGAGGATATTTTAGATTTAGTGTCTAAATCAGCCAATAAACAACATAATTACATACTCAGCCCTCATCCAGATAATAAAAAAAAAGTTTATTCATTATATGAGAATAAATTCAAATCAAAGGTTCATTTTTCAATATTGAACAATTATTCTACAGCTCAATTAATTCAAGTTTCAGACTTAGTAATCACTGGTTTATCCCATGCATGTATAGAGGCACAGCTGATAGGTATACCTTCAATAAGAGTAGCAAATCCCGCTAAGCCAGATTATCTTGATCATAAAGATCAAATAAAAGTAATCTATACTTCAGATGAACTAAAAAAAGTCCTGCGAAAACAAAATTTTAAATTATATAAAATAAAGAAGATCAAAAAATTGATCAAAGATTACTTTCTTTATTTAGATAATAAAGCTTATAAGAGGTTTTGGAAATATATATAAATTTAGCTAATACTAAATTAATGCTATAAACTTTGTTTTAAATAAAATGAAAAATAAAAAAGAAAAAAAAATAGCTATATTTCTTGACACTCGAAAACAGTCTGGTGGGGAATACCAACATCTAATCTATACAATTAATAATTTAAAAGTAAATAATAAAAATGGTTATAAATTCTTAATTATTTGCTTATCTAAATCTTTAAACTTAGAATTAGAAAAAAAATTTGATATTGAAGTTAAATATTTTTCTTTAAATAGTTTTGAAAGATACATTAACTATTTAAGAAACCATAATTCACTAGTAAGAAGAGTCAAAAAATACTTTTTTAAAAACAAATTTGAATTATTTCTT
>MDSZ01229838.1_pt1 | contig 28352 bp, 26 predicted proteins | sample 811201 | NCBI WGS metagenome assembly MDSZ01 (sample SAMN05326647, study PRJNA326480) | marine metagenome | isolation source: seawater | place: Indian Ocean: North | collected 2010 | reverse complement strand
CGTTGCTTTTTCCAACAGTGCTTTTTCCGATAGCCAGGACCCTGCAGTTGGTTTTGCAATTCGAAGATTTGGCGATGTTACTAGTCCTTCCATTTCTTCAAAGATAGTCAGAGACTCAACCCAAGGATCCTCAATTAACGACCATTCGCCCATTTCTGATTCATTATTGGGTCCAATTAGGTTTCCAGAAACGGACCACAATCTTGCTTGAAGTAGTACAGGGGAGAAGCCAGAACCATCCAGTCCTCTTTGCGACAGCCAAGAATTTGGGTCCAATAGAGATCTCATGGATTTGCTTTCCGGCTCGAGAGTAGAAATAGTGGTTGCCGGTGACGAAATTACTGAATCATCCATGTGTTCGTGTTTCTTGGCAATTAGGTCTCCACTCAATACGGCCTTGCCTACCCAATTTGAAATCATTTTTGGATTCCAAATTTCGTATGACATTGAACTGATGGCGTAACAATCCTCGTTTACTTCTCTCTCGCTCAATATCCAATGGTATGATTCTGGGTAGTCTACGGCCAACCTGACTATCTCACGCCCTGTCAGGGGCAATATGCCTCTTTGTGCGTGCCAGATAATTACAGAGTTGTTTACCACGTCCAGAATAGGAATAGAGTCCGCCGTTCCAAGACATGTGAAACCATGAGTCTCAATTTCTGGATTGAAAGCCCGTAGGTTAACCGATTGGATTTCCAAGAGGTCCCTCAAGGTCTCTTCCATGGATAAGGCAAGAGGCTCTCTCTTTGAAGAGCACGCAAGAAAATCGACTTAATTTCATATTTTTATCAGAGATTATTCTCCAATTGAAGTAAATCACTTTGACCTGGATCTAATATGCATAGGGAACTTATTGGGAATGCCATTCCACATGCATCGCCTAGTTGTCTATTTACCAGTTTTACTTGATGAATCGGGACCTTCGGATGCGATGTCCTAATTTTGTTTACGTATTCTTCGGGGCAGTTTGCTGCGACTAAAACCATCTTGGCAAGTCCCTTGGCGCAATGAGAATGGGTTTGCCTTTGACCGAAGACTATGCTTCCGGTGTTGATACCTTGCTTCAATTGCCTAGCTATATCCATAAATCTCCCTCACACTAACTGTGTTCCTCTGGAATATAGTATAGCTCTACACTCCCTGTACCCAGAGCAACGGGTTGGCCTACAATGATATTTTCAGTAACTCCTGACAACTTGTCTCTTTCACCTATCACTCCTGCCTTAAGCAAATGAGTCACGGTTACCTCGAAAGCGGATCTTGCGAGAATTGAGTGCTTGGTTCCACTGACACCGTGCCTGCCGATGGCCCTGACCTCCCCTCCAGTAGTCATTACATCGGAAACCATGATCAAGTGCCTAACATCGACATCCAAACCTGCCCCTTCCAATGTATCCCACATCTCGTTAATTATTGCCTGCCGAGCTGCTTCTATCCCCAAGTAATCGTGAATCTCGTTAATGTTGTTTGTATAGGTCCTCGACCGGTCGACACCAGCAAATTCGCTGACTTTGGCCAGATTGGAGCCTATGGTGGAAATGAAGTACTCTCCAGTATCGGACATTGGGCCCTGCACAGTGGCCCTGGAGATTCCTGGCAAGCCCTTCAATCTCAACTTCTTGATTTTGTCCTCCAATTGCAATAGTGCCGTATAGGTTGGCGGGTCTGAGGACAGATTTGCCAAATCCTCTTCTTTGGAAATCCCGGGTATAATTCTGAGTGATTTTGGCCGATCTTCGTCGTCAGCCTGAACATATAGCCTAAGCGCTCTCGAGAGTTTGTCCCTTACTTCTGCTCCTGTCATCTTCTTCAGTTTCATGTTACTATTGTTTAGTTGAAGGCTGATGTTCCTTTGAGCGACGTCCACATCAATAGTAGCAATATCCATAGCAGTAGTTGTCTCAATGGCAGCAGCAATATCCCTTACTGGCTTCTCATTGGTTCGAAGTGGTTTCCCTTTGGAATTTTTCTCGTCCAAATAGATAATCATCGTTGGAGTCTTGGGGACCTTCCTAGCATCTACAATCTCAATAATTCTAGGGAGACCCTGTGTGACGTTAACTGTAGCGACACCGGCATAGTGGAAAGTACGCATTGTCATTTGTGTGCCGGGCTCTCCAATAGATTGGGCAGTTGTTATTCCTACTGCTTCGTGAGGGATGGCTCTTGCTTCTTCATAGAAATTGTTCGCGGACTCGATGATTTTCTTTGCCTTAGCAGGAGTTACCTTCTTTTCCCCTCTTTTCTGGAGGCCATTAACAAGATCTCCCAACATTCTAGGTGTCAACTTTGAGTCTGCTTCTTCAGCGGCCTTTGAAAGTTGCACATACATTTCATCCTCATTGTCGATGTCACGGATAATTTGAACCAACTTGGAATCGTAATCATAGTCCTCCAATGGAAGTGACCTCTTCATTCTTCTAGACCTCGATGCAGTCCTTCTTCGAACGATAGTCTTCTCTGTGCTTGTTGCAGAAGCTCTGGAAGATTTTATCGAGGTAGCCATGACTTCGTGAATCCTTTGAGATGTCCCAGAGTCGATTCCGCAAATCTGTGCAATTTGTCCCGGGGAGAGTCCCTTTACATCATCCCACTTACGATCATCAGCAAGTTTGTGGGCATACTCTTCTTCTATGCCCAGGTCCATGAGTTTCTTCTTTGTCGCACTCTTGACAACCATTACTTACCACCTCCCAGAGCATCATTCAGGACTTGATCGACATCGAACGGGCTGCCCTTGCGGCTCCTAGCAGGGTCGGTGCCATCTTCACCGTACTCGAATTGAATTATTCTATTCGCGGTGTTTCTCACAGATGACATACTATCATCGGCAACCTTCAAATCGTCCATGGCATTAATCAGTCTTCGTTGCATATACCCCGATTTACTTGTTCTAACTGCAGTGTCGACCAGTGATTCTCTACCTGAGACAGAAAGCATGAAGAATTCAGTAGGCTCTAAACCCCTCTTGAATGATGATGAGACGAATCCCTTCTCTTTTGCACCCTTTACCTTTCTAGGGAAATGGGAGAGTACTCTCTCATGGTATCCTCTTTCTAGCCTCTTACCTCTTACCTTGGGTTGGCCTATTGATCCCGCCATCATTGCCAGGTTATCCATTGACCCTCTAGCACCCGATGTTGCCATTAGAACGGCAGAGTTATCTTCACCCAGTAATGATTTGGCTACGTTGCCAGTTTCTGCTTTAGCCTCGTCAAGTATAGTAAGTATGTTCTCCTCCAGTGTCTCAAGAGGAGTCCTGCCCGGCCTTGGGTCGTATTTTCTGCCATCCTTGCCGAATTTGTCTAGTTCAGAGTCAACCTTGATACTTGCTTCAGAGTTTATTCTATCAATCTCCTCTTTTGCCTCAGGAGGGAGATCCTCGTCGTCGATCCCAGTGGTGAACCCCATTGCGGTGCAAATCGCAATTGTCATCTTGGTCATCTTGTTGATGAAATCGGCCCCAAGGTCTGTCCCATGTGTCTGCACTACTGCATCTAGCAACCTTCCATCCTCTGCACCGATACCTCTCTTGTCAATTGACCCAGAAACATCTCCTTGCGAAACGAGTACCTCTTCACCAGCTCGGTTCTTGAAGTTTAGACTGAAGCCATCTTTAACTAGAAGGCTGAAAAGTTCATTCCCCAGATATCCATCCACGCCATTCCTATCAACAACATCCGGTAGATCGCCCTCCCAACCAATTGAGCTCAGAACGTCCATAGCGGATTGTTTTGGAAGGAAAGCCTCACCATGGGTTAGCAGATATGCGCCAGTGATGTGATCGTGTATCCCACCAATCACGCTTCCCCCATAGCGAGGGGAAATTATGTGCTCCTGAACCCTCATCAGAATTCTAGCTTCGGCCCTAGCTTCTTCACTCTGGATGACGTGAAGGTTCATCTCGTCTCCATCAAAATCGGCGTTGTAAGGAGTACAATCGGCAAGATTGAATCTAAACGTCTTACCTTCCATGACTCTAATCTCATGGACCAACATTGACATCCTGTGTAGTGAAGGTTGTCTGTTGAAGATAGCTACATCGCCATCGATTAGATGTCTTTCTACGACTACTCCTGGCCTTGGATTGCCATCTCTGTCATAAGTGCTTAACCGGTCTTCTACATCAGTAGGGTATACGTTTCCATGTTCGTCCTCTACTTCTGGGCTTCCGCAATGCGGGCATCTGACCTCCAGATGTTCTGGAAGATATTCATCTGGGTTATCTACTTCCCACTTCCACCTATGATGGATGATAGCATCTGGGTTTTCTTCACCTAGTGCAGAGCCTTTTTCATCCTCACCTCTCAAGTTGCAGAGAGTCGCATCTAGGTTAACTGCCCATTCAGGGACTAAATCGTCAGTGATTGGATCCCTCCTCATTTGCTCCCTCAAGACCAAGCCTGGTAGGAAGTTTGGTGCAGGAAGAACTTCATTCAAATCTGGCCTGTAACCCATGTATGGCTCTTCTTCACTACCAGAATGGCAATCAGGATTTAGGCATCTAAATCCGGCCCAGATAAATTTAGTCCGATCCGTGATTCTGACTCTAAACCGATCTCCCCTGATAATGTAGTTAACTCCCGGATGAACATCAGGGCCTCGCAAAATCATCTGCCTGAGCTGTTCCCTGTTTCGGCTTGTTGCCCTAATTGGGACCGTCAGTTCCTTGGCAGTAGTTACTGGAACGCCAACCTCATTTATCCCCAGATTGGGGTCTGGACTAATTACAGTTCTGGCGCAGAAGTTGACCCTCTTTCCAGAAAGATTACTCCTGAATCTCCCCTCTTTGCCCTTCAGCCTCTGAGACAAAGTCTTCAGTGGCCTACCTGACCTATGTCTAGCAGGGGGAATTCCGCTTGTTTGATTATCGAAGTAGGTAGTGCAATGATACTGAAGGAGCTCCCAAAGATCTTCGACAATTAGTTGGGGAGCCCCCGAGTCTCTGTTTTCCCTAAGTCTCTGGTTAATGCGCAAAACGTCCACTAATTTGTGAGTGAGATCGTCCTCAGATCTATCTCCACTCTCTAGAGTGATTGAGGGTCTGACAGTTATTGGCGGGACTGGAAGAACTTTCATTATTGTCCATTCAGGGCGGCTTACATCCTTCTCCATACCTAAGAAAATTAGATGCTCGTCAGGGATTTTCTCTAACCACTCACGAATATCTCTTGCATTCAACTTGTGCTCTCCCTTATCCGCCTTCTTCTCCTTGAAAGTTGTTGGTTTATCAAGAATAATCTTTCCTTGTTCGGACCCACAATGCATGCAGATTGTCCTTTTTGCGCCTGCACAGATGTTCTCAATATCCTTGATTATCTTCTTGAATTCTCTTCCCCCAACACCGTGCTTCAGAATAATATCATTTACTCTATCCCGATAATAGTCCTGCTCTGACTTTTCGGGATCTGTGGGGTGCGTTTCTGGCGCATCTAGAAGGAGCACCTTGCTACAGGTATTGCAAGTGGATTTCAAACAGGTCTTTATTAGTCCTGAGAAACCGATGTGTAAAACTGGAAGTTCGAGGGCTATGTGTCCGAAATGGCTAGGGCACTCTTCGTGTTTGTTTCCACATGTCTCACATCTTATGCCGGGATCAATCACGCCCATCTTCGGATCCATTAAGCCCTGCTTGAATGCATGTCCGTCGTCCTTGTAAGTGTCGGCCGTCTTGACCTCAACCGAAGACATCTTCCTAATTTCATTTGGGTCCATTAGAGTGAATCTGATTGAGTCAATCCTTTTTGGGATCTTTGCAGCGTCACGAGAACTCATCTTCTGTCCTCCAGTTCAAGCCTCATTGCAACTCCAAGGCTTTTCATCTCATCAAGAAGTAACTTGAATGCATAGGAGGTTTGGACTGTATGGACATCTGCCCGATCACCACAAACGGGACAAACCGATGTTCTTCTTTTCCAGTCATAGTAGGCAATATGCCCGCACCTAGGTGTATTGCAGACCATGAGATTCCAGCCATCTGATTCATCAAGTAGCCTGTCTTTGATTACCATTGAAGCGCCATGAGAAATCAGGCAATCTCGCTCCATTTCACCGAATCTCAAACCTCCTTGTCGGGCCCGTCCCTCTGTGGGTTGCCTAGTTAGAATCTGTACTCTACCCCTACTTCTTGCATGGAGTTTACTGCTTACTAGATGGTGAAGCCTCTGATAGTAGATTACTCCAACGAACGTTTCTACGGGAAAGGCTTCACCCGTCTCTCCATTGATCATTGACTCGCGTCCAGTGTGCTTTAGTCCATTCCTGAGTAGGCCTGAACGTAGTGACTCTTCCTTTTCGCCTGTGAATGCAGTTCCATCAATTCTGCGGCCGTCCATTGAACCTACCTTCCCCCCTATCATCTCAAGGACATGGGCAACGGTCATTCTTGATGGGATTGCATGAGGGTTGATTAGAAGGTCCGGAATCACTCCGTCCTCCGTGAATGGCATGTCTTCCTGCTCAACTAACCTGCCAATAATTCCCTTCTGGCCATGCCGGCTCGCGAACTTGTCACCCAACTCAGGAACCTTGTTTGTACGAAGTGTAATCCTTACCAATCGACCTGAATCAAGTGACTCTGTAACGAAGACATTGTCGACCCAACCCTTCTCCCCGTGACGGACCATCATGGAGGACTCTCTCCTCTCTTGAGCCTGAAGGAAAGCACCATGGGCTTCCTCGAGGAATCTTGGAGGGCTTGTTTTTCCAACTAGTATTGACCTTCCACCTTCTTGACTTGTCAGTTCGGTCTCTGGAACTGGAAGGCCGTCCCTTTCCAAATGAGAGTATGAGTCCCATGATTTTAGTCCCTTAATCTCATCAAGTCCGGTTCCGGGAATCTCTATCCTCTCTTCTTGACCGCCGGGGAACCTCTTGTTTTCGGCATTGTATGTCCTAATGAACGCTGAACGGCCAAGCGCCCTTTCCACTGAAGCTTTGTTCATTATTACCGCGTCTTGCATATTGTAGCCATGGTGGCTAACTACTGCCACAACGAAGTTCTGTCCTCCGGGCCTTTGATCGAAGTTGGTGGATTTCATAGCTCTGGTTCCGACAATTGATCTCTGGGGGTAGTGCATTACGTGAGCCCTGGTATCCGGCCTCAATCTGAAATTGGCGCTTGCGACCCCTAGGCTCTGCTTCACCATCGCAGTACCTCCAGTCACTCTAGGAGTGGAGTTATGCTCAGGATATGGGACCAAAGACGCACAAACGCCCAGAATCAACTGAGGGTCAATTTCAACATGCGTGTATACTAGAACAGTATGGGCCTTCTTTTCCTTTCTCTTCAAGGAGTCAATGTTTTCCTGGAAATAGTTCAAGGGAACCTTGAGTTTCTCATTCTTGGTCGAACCATTCGACATTTTCACTTCAACATCTAATTCTGCATGAGAAATTCCATGTTCACCCATATTTGTCCATTCGACATTTGCTGGGTTTATTGGTCTCTTGAACTTAGGAGAAACTGCGGGCAAATCGAAAGGTCTAGGGGCTATTAGAAGGTCCTCTTCCTCTTCTGCGTCGACCCACTCAACAACTCCTCCAGATACCAAATCAGAGAAGTTGATTTCACCCGATTTAAGGCCATCTAGATGCATCTTAGTTATCTGAAGGCTTCCATGATCGATTATCAGCAAAGGTCGGAGCATCCTCCCCCTATCGGTATTGATGTAAACATCACGATTCTCCATATCGTGCCTAATACTTACCTCCGGACGAATCCGCCCAGACCTTCGACGTCTCTTGAATTGGCTAACTAATTTGTGAGGCCTCTTGTGTAGGCCGAAAATATCTCCGTTTACATGAATCCTCGACCCGTCGGCCCATCCATCGGGGTCGTCATCAACTCCGGCTTCTTTCAAAAGAGCCTTGACCTCAGATTCGGGGACTTCTTCAGAAATATCGATCATCTGTGCGCCATTCTTCACAAGTCCACAATTTTGCCCCTCTGGGGTTTCATTTGGGCAAAGCCGGCCCCATTGGGTGGGATGAAGGTCACGAGCCTCGAAGTGAGGTTGGCTCCTGACTAATGGACTGGTAACCCTCCTTAAGTGAGATAGAGCAGAGAGATAGGTCGTCCGATCGAGAAGTTGGCTGACACCTGACCGGCCGCCAACCCAGTTTCCAGTAGCTAGAGCGTGCATAATTTTCGTTGTTAGGACGTCTGGGCGCAGGCATGAAGAAATACGAAGTTCTCTTTTCCTATTATGGTGCCTTTCAAGCTGATATTTCAGATCCCTTGCTAGTTGCTGCAGACTAACTCTGAAAAGATCCTCTACCAAGTCTCCTGCTAACCTAACACGCTTATTCGCATAGTGATCCTTGTCATTTGGGTCTTTATCCTTGATGGCCATTTCGAGAACCTGCCGTGCAATCCTGCCAAGGAAAATAGCCTTCTTTTCCCTATTATCGAAGGTCGAACCCAGATGAGGAAGGAGTTCGTTGTCTAGCAAGTTCTGAATTCTCGACTCCCTATATTCTTTCTGTTGGCCGGCAGCGAATTTCTTCTCCAGCCACCCTAGAGCTTCCTCTGAGGTATCTACCCCATATTCTTCGTTGTCTCTCAAGTCGTTCAGATTTGCAACTGTATACTTCATTGCCTCTGGAGGTCCGGCTATAGAAGCGAATATGTCCCTATCATTTTCCACTCCGAGCGCCCTCATTAACAGGACTAGTGGTATTGGGGTGGTGCCTGCACTAGGAATCTTCACCATTAGCATTCCATCTCTTCTTTTCTCGACATTGAGAGGTTTCCTAACTCCGTCCTTCTGAGAGAAAATCTTTGCCACTTGAGTCTCGTGAGCGTATTTTTTGTTCTTTTCGACCGTGACTCTGTTTGGTGCTAGGTCCTCCATCGAAATAAGAACCCTCTCAGTGCCGTTAATTATGAAGTATCCACCTGGATCCAGAGGATCCTCTCCCGAACGACGCAGAAGTTGAGTGTACCTTTCAGAATCTTCAGACGAAGTCTCTGGTGTTAGACGTCTGTTCTCGTCAACGTGATTATGGTTTAGGTTACAACGAGAAGATCTGACCATTATTGGCAAATTTCCAATATGGACACTTGTTTCTTCTTGGAACCCCATCTCAGATCCTGGAGAAGGGGGGAGGTCGTCACGGAAAATTTTGAAATCTAGAAAAACTGGTGAAAAGTAAGTGAGCTTCCTAATTCGGCATTCCATTGGCGTAGCTGGATGCTCAGCTCCATTCGCCTCCTTGATTGTGGGCCTGCCAAGCCTTAGATTCTTTAGGCGAACAATAATTTCCTTATCCAATAGATCTAGTTTTACTAGGCCACCTTCTTCATCTTCGACGATTTCATCACTACCAATCCTAATGTTCCTGACGATTTGTTCCATTCGGCTTTCCTTTCCATCACCGATTGGTATGCAGTCATTATACGATGCGAGCTGGTGGTTAACAAGACTCCTCTGCTTGAAGTAACTCTCAACAATTTCTTTCATTTCTCATCCTCCTTATTTATGCACTCTCTACAATCAAACGATATGCCAAAGATTGCCCTGCAGATCTACTGTATCTTACTACTTTGACTACCCTGTTCGCCAGCCAACCTGCTGGAAGCTCGTCATTTTCTGCTTCCTCCATTTCCTTAATCGCCTGAATTGCAGGATCCGTAATTAGTATCTTGGGAAGTAATTCCTTGGCCAATCTTCCTGTGCCGAACTCATCGTCTGTTGTCAGGCCCCATGGGGAAAGGACTTCTGGTTCTGATTCGATCGGTACAAGTTCATGATGAGGAACTAAGACGTGGTTTAGTACATTGAACCTATAGTCGCCAGTCGGAATATCTTCCTCCAACAAAGACTTTCTTGAAATTGTAATTCTGTTACTCTTGCTTCTCTTTCTTGATCCTACATGCTCGCTAATGATACCCATGATGTGATCATGCTCCGATGACCCATCCTCCAAACTCAATTTCTTTGCAACCTGTTCTCTAGACATTCTCTTGATTGTATCCAGATTTGCATCATCTGCCAACCGGTGGGCGTGCTCTTCTGATATCCCTAGTTCAATCAATCTCTTTTTGGTGGAACTTTTAACAGCCAAATTTGCTTCCCCCTGTCCAGAAAAGCGTGGGCCTGAGAAGCTATCAGGCGGGCCTGAGGGGATTCGAACCCCCGGCCACCGGGTTAAAAGCCCGGCGCTCTACCTGACTAAGCTACAGGCCCATGGCAATTGCTGGGCTATCCTCCGACCCTAGGTCCCTTCAAAAGACTTACGCAATGCTGGCCCTCGCTAACGGGGCGGGTGCCCCTTGGGGGATAAGGAGCGTGTCACCTTCCGCGGACTCTGACATAAATGTTTTCAAAGTGAAAAAATGACTAAACACAACAATTTTGTCCGAAAGTCTCTCGATGAAGGCAATGAAGAATGTGAGCTTCAAACTCGATGGGGTTGGAAAGTGGAAGATCTCAGTGCCACCATCAGTATATCCTCCAAGAGAAGACAGTTACTTGCTATGCAAGACTATTGCGGAATTTAAGAGCCATGGTGGGAATGCATTAGAGATTGGATGCGGTTCCGGCATTGTTTCAATCGTCTTGTCTAGTCTAGGATGGGATGTAACCTGCTGCGATATTAATCCAGTTGCAGTAGATGCAACTCGAAAAAATTTGGAAAGAAACAATTTAGCAGACCGGGTGCAAGTAATAGAAAGTTCGACAGAGGGAGAAATTTCAATACCCGAAGAAACTGACCTCATTGTTTGGAATATTCCCTACCTAGAGCCAGATGGAAGGTCAGAGTCAGGAATTGATAGCTTGGAAAATGCCGCAACGATTGACATCTATCCAGATGGTTGGGGTAGTAAGTTACTGCAGTTTCTCTCAGAAAATAATAATTTGATACCCAGCAATATACTTGTCATACTAGTGCTCAAAACGGATCCAGAGGGGCCGAGCAAGATTTCCGATTGGAGTGAAAAAGGATGGTCCCATAGATCGCTGAATTACCAGAGGTTTGTTGACGAGAAGATCGAAGTTATTGGTTTCTGGAAAACTGGATCTGGAATTGAACCTGTTTGGTTGGAAACATGTTCCTCTACAATGGACGAAGCAAAAAAGATTGTGGGGAAGGGATGGCATAGGGTAGGCTCAGAAAAGCAAACCGATGGCAGAGGTAGAAGAGGATCCAAGTGGGAGTCGGTGCCGGGCAGTTTATTCGCGACTTGGAAAATTGATGGTTCTATTCTAGATGAGCTGCCGCCAGGGATTGTTCAGACATCAATTGGAGCAGCCATTTCTAGAATGCTGGGGTCATCAATGAAGTGGCCAAACGACATTATGAGTAAAGATTGGAAGAAGATTGGAGGGGTATTATTGGAATCGGAAGATATGGGGGATTTGCATGCAGGAGTCGGTCTGAATAGACATAAGTTTGTCAAAGGCAGGGTCGAAGGGGAGGGATGGAATGAAGAATTAGGGAATATTGGTGGAAGAGAAGTTTTTGGCATGATTGATGCGGAGATTTCATCCATTTTTGAGAATGTTGGGATGTTGAATTTTCCTTCAAAAGAAAGACTGATTTCACTTTCTTGGGAAGCCCTGTCTGGATTATTATCGTGTGGAATATGGGTTAAGATAATGGAGGAAGAATTGAGAGTGGTGGGGCTCAATGGGAAGGGAGAGATCGAGGCTCTGGGAATTGATGGGATTGAAATTATTTCAGATCTGGATTCAATAGAATGGATTATTCTTTCAGATGTTTGATAATCTTTGTCGGACCAATCTAATTTTTCCAGAGCTGGTAATGGTGGAAAGAGATTCGCATTTATTGATTGCATCAAGAGCTTCTTTATAAGTAGAAAGGGGGGCTTTGGCTATTGCTATTGTTTTATTTTTGGCGCTGTAAAGGTCGACAATTTTTACTTCTGATAGGCTCGATCTTTCCTTGAAAATGTCATTGATACCTTCCCTAGAGATAAGTTCGTAGGACTCAAAACCAATCCATCGGTGCTTCCCTCTTGCAGACTTTTTCTGCCTTGGCATGCTTACGCGTAGGGGTTTACCTTAACCAATAGTGGGGTCTCGGGTCTATTATGGCGGCAAATATGGAAGCCGAGGAGGGGGGTTCCAGCATTCTAGAGGAATTCTCCAGTCCAAGCACATTTCCGCATCTAATACTAATGGTCGTTATTTCGGGCTTTCTTTACATGGTTATGAATCTGGATTTCTATGGATTAGGCGACAAAGGGAGCCTGTTTTTTCTTTCTTTAGCAATTTGTTACTCCATTTCCGCAATAATGTACCAGACGAAGTTGGGCAGAGCAGTCTTAGGTGTCCAAGACGATGGAGAAGGAATTTTCAAACTGATCTATTGGAAGAAAAGTGCAAGGCCATTGATCTTCATGGTACTGTCCGGCATTATTGTTAGTTTTGCGTTTTCCATTCAGTTAGCGGAACACAACAGCAAAATTAGGTATTTCATGGGATCGTTGTTTCTACTAATGTCCTTGGGCCAAGGAATTTCCATAGTATATGGCGGCATCAAAGTTTCAAATAATCGACATCTTGATTATTCAAGGAGCCGGACTAGCCGATTGGCTGCAATTTCTAGAAGTTCGGTTGTGATTCTTGCATTCTTTCCTCTGATATGGTGGTATCAATTATCAACGGAGGTTGAGACTGGTGGTAGCCCCTATTTGAGTTATGAATGGTTGGTGCAGTATTGCTTCCTCATTGTGATTGGAGCGATGGTATACTTTTTGGACAGAATCACAGTAAATTCGAGAAATAGAGATTCAGTCGACGGCAAAAATATTGATCGATTCATGATGATCATGATCGCTTCATCTTGCTGGCACCTATTTAGCACATGGAGGAGGAGCCCCTGGGTTCAGGATCCTAGCAGCATTTCAATATTAGTGGAAGAGTCGATTCTGATGGGAATCACGATTTTTTTGGTTGTCTGGTCAATTTCAAACAGAGGTAAAGATAAGGGATGGAGAGTGTTTCAGGGACAATCGGCTATTTTCTGGGGAGTGGCATTTGGCTATGCCTATGGCGGTAGTGTCGCTTCATTATCATCACTCGGAGGTAGCTCGCTAGATCTGGCTTCCATAACTGCTGTGGGCCACCTAATAACTGGAATAACCATCATTCTCCTCCTGCCCAGAACTCTGGGGCTAGTTGGAAATGTTATTCGAACCGAAAAAATAGATTCACAGGATTTGCCAATTACTAACTACAATGATTTAGGAGAAAATTCCAAACTCGCAACTAATGGAGAAGGCAATTCTACAGAATTGAGTATTGATCCAGATCAAGAAGACCTGGTAGAATTGCTGGACTAGATGCCACTAACTACAGCGACCAGCCTAAGCCTCCCGACCATGTTTTCGCTCGCCCTAGCGCCAAGGATGACTTGGCAATCATCGTCTAATGAAGATACAAATGCCTCAGAAACTGCATTAAGGTGGCCCAAGGTCATGTCGGGCCCTCCCTCGACCTGAATTAGACAGCCCTTGGCTCCATCGACTGAAATTTCAGAAAGGGGGGATTTTCTTGCTATTCTAACAACTTCCTCCGGATTTTCTATGTCGCCATTACCTACGATTAATGTTGCGTTTCCGGGTCTATTGACTATTGTTTTTAGATCCATTAGGTCAAGATTCATCTTGCCAACTTTAGCAAGAGTTGTGACCAAACCGTCTATCAACTCACTAATCCATTCCGATCCAAGTTTCCAGTCCGATTCCCTGTCCCTCGCCTGCCACGCTAATCTCTCAAGGCTTACTCGGATGCAGAGGTCTGAGTTTTCCTCAATAGATGGAAGTGAAATTTCCGCAATCGCACATCTTAGAGGTTGTTCCACAAATGGCAGGCCAACGATGCTGATAACCAGGCTACCAGACTGTTTTGCGTGAGCTGCGATTTGTGGGGCGGCCCCGGAACCCGTCCCACCCCCCAATGCCGATAAAATTACAACCAACTCCGATTTCTCCAGTAGTTCAGAAATATTGGCTAATCCTTCACTAAACCTGTGAGCAGCAAGGTTCGGCAAAGCTGCAGAACCCATTCCATTGCCATTTGCATCTAGATGAAGGCAATGTGAGCTATTACTGGACGAAAAGGACCTTTCATCGGCATCCACCAGAAGCAAATCGGCCATTTTCTGGCACTTCGCGTGAGATCTTTCGGACCACTTGCACCCTATTCCCCCCACTCCAACAATCAAAATGGAGCCTTCATCCACGCCACTCGGCTAGAGTGTAACTAGATTATTTTGTTCTAATCATAGGTGGCATATCTCCTATATCTGCGTCTTTCATCTCTCGCCCAAGAATTATCTGGTTCGAGAAGAAGGACTTGGTCATAGAAATCTATGGCGAGTTCAAAGTCCGAGAGGTATCTTCCGTGAAGATGACCAAGAATGTTCAAAACCGGAATGCAATCCTCGTCATCCTTGAGGAGACTCATCAAAATCTCCTCGGCCTGATTGATTTTCATCGACTCCATCATCTCCTCGGCCTCCCCTAACTTTTCAATTTGATCAGAGCTTAGATCATACACATTCTTCCAACCCGGAACTCCCATGTTTTTCCACGCACAATATGAGTGCTTGATGTTTTCCAGAGAAGTTCCGTTGGGTTCGGCCCCTAAGGGGCCGGAGTGGAACGTTAATATCCCCCTTTTTTGTGGAGCGTTACGTTAGCAGTTGCTAGGTGGAGATGTAATGCTGTATCATCAAAAGTTACTCGTCGTAATACTTGCATCTGTATTCATCACTGGAACGGGTCAAGCTCTCCATTCTGGAGTAGGAGGAAATGCCAACGGGCAAGGCGACGTTACTTTGGCAGGTTGCACTTGCCATGCTGATTCTCCCGATAACTCGGTCACCGTAATTCTGGATGGAGTTCCTTTTCATTACTCGCCTGAAACAGCATACGTGATGAAGATCCAGTTGATTGGCGGGCCAGAAGCAGATACCGATTCTTACACAGGCGGTTTCTCGATGAGGGCCAGTTCGGGGTCACTCAGTGAAAGTGAAGGATATGCGGGATTGGTACAGAATTGGGAAGGCGACCAAGCCACACTTACTCACACTGACGCCGGAGCAAGCACTCCTGATAGGACCTGGGCGTTCACTTGGACCAGCCCTCAAGAAGGTACAGGTGCAGTTACATTCTCTATCGCAGGTAACTCTGTAAACGGAGATATGGCCCCCTCGAGTCTAGATAGATGGAATCGCCTTACAACCAGCGTAGATGAAGGTCAAGACAATGGCAGGATCAGGACTGTTTTTTCGGGTAATGGAGAAATCAATCCTCCGGCTCCAGTTGAGGAGCACAAGGACCTACACCACATGGGTGCCAAACTGCTGGCTCACTGGCTTGGACTGCTTGGATTTACCGCCGTGATTCTGGTAATCCTATTCTGCGGATTATTCTTGAGATATGGATTTTCTAGGCACTATGCCGGAAGAAGCAACTTGTTGAAGTTGAGAATTAAACATTTGAGAAGAGGTGACCAACTATGAAAGAGGACTTGGTAATGGGCCTTCTAAGGCAGGTTAAATCTGGAGAAGTCAGCTTGGAAGACGCTAGGAAGGCTCTCGAAGATGCTACCTTAACAGAAGAGGCTTACTCGGCTGCTGTCGATCACGGAGTTTTCAATGAGCCTAAGCCTGGAACTATAGTTAGAGCCAGCATATCCCCATCAGGGGATTCTTGGCTAATCATCATAGCATCCCTATGGGGTGTTTTGTGGACTCTGTATTGGGCTGGCGCCCTATCATATGGGCTATACAATAACTGGGATCAGCAGTTGCTCTCATTCAACCTTGCAATGACTCTGCTAACACTAATCATCATGGGAATAGTATATCTGAAGTACGTTCTGCCGGACGTAGTAATTGTAAAACATCGAAGGAACAAATTCATCACTAGGCACGATACTGAATCATGGAAGAAATATGAGGTTTAATCATGGCTAGGAATTTCAAGTTAAGGCCCCTTGAACGTGGAACCGAAGGAATTCACGAGAAAAGTGGAACGATAGATCGGAGGGAATTTATGAGAATGTCATTCAATACGGCTGCCGGATTGATTACAACTGCCGCTCTAGGAAGTGTTGGATTTGCATCATTTCTTATGGGCCAGTCCAGCGGCGGTAGTTCTGACTCTTCTATCAAATTCTATGTCCCAAAGGGCTCCGATGTGTGGTACAGCAACATGGATAAGCAACCCATGACAATGCAAGCCTTCGAAGATGAAGCGGCAATATCCCCCACTGGGATGGCGGGGGCAGCAGGGCTATGGGCCGGATTGCCGATAATTGCTACCTACGTCCCTCACGAGGAAAACAAGAATAAACCTCTAGAAGCCGGCCTTCCTAGATTCCAACTCATGGATGGATACACCGCAGGAGGGGCATATGTCGGCTCGGGATATGAAATCGAAGAAAAGGAGGAATATGCATCCCTAAATATCCATGACAATATGATTATTGTCTTTGCGAGGTGCCCCCATCTATGCTGCATTCCTGGTTGGCAGCTTGTGTCCAATGACTTCACTGCAGACAACTGGCTCCCAGGTGGAACTGATTCCGGTGGAAATAAGTCATTCTGCATATGCCATTCGAGCAGGTATGATCACACGGTCATAGAGAAAAACACTGCAAGAAACCGCTCAAATGGACAAGAGTTTGATTTTATTGGAGTGAAGAAGACCGGTGGTCCGGCACCCTATGGGATGCCACTAATCCCATTCACTGTAAATGGGGGGACTATCGAGGCCCTTCCGGACTTCTTAGATTGGTACACATTCTGTGGGTAGGTGGATGAAAATGATACAGTTCTGGTTCCTTTGGATTTTTATTGCGATTGTGGTGGTGATAGTTGCCTTCACACTTAGAAGGGAGCGCGACGATATGCCCCGAAAGGACATCTTGAGGGCAGTGGAAAGTAATGCCGGGAGCATGGGTCTCGCCGAGAAGCTCTTCCTCTGGGCTTTCTCATGGCTCGATACTAGATTCAGGATTCAGGACTACTGGGGCATGAGCAAGGACTCGTATCACAGCATGCATAGGCAAATGCCACTTACCCATGCTGAGAAGTACAAACTCAGAATTATCTGGTACTGGTACCCGTTGTATTGCTTGGGCGGGATTTCATTCCTTGCATTCATCATTCTAGTTATTTCCGGAACCATACTTGGTTTCTACTATGTTCCCGGCGGAGACCTCGACTCAGATCCCACGCCCGCATATGCTTCTATGGAGTTCATCATGCTGGAGCTTCCATTTGGTTATATCATTAGATCAATACACCACTGGACTACTCATTTCATGGTTGCAGCAGTTTTCCTCCACATGTGCAGAGTCTACTTCACCGGAGCATATAGGAATCCTAGAGAGTTGAACTGGCTAATTGGTGTGGCCCTAATGTTCTTCACAATATTCTTCGGGTATTCAGGTTACCTGCTACCATGGGATAGCCTGGCATTCGGAGCTGCTACCATAGGGATAAACATGGCAATGTCAACCCCATTGATTGGCGAGTGGGTTGCTAATGCCATGTTTGGTGGTACGACCCTAACAGGACAGACTGTTGTAAGAATGTACTTCCTACACGTATTCGTTCTTCCTGTGATCGTGACTGCACTAATTCTAGCCCATCTATTCATCGTTTGGGTACAAGGGATTGCCGAGCCGCATTGAGGTGTAAATGAAATGGGAATGATTGAGAGATTTGGTAGGATTGCTGATACCTACATTGCCGAGAAGGAGCAGCTTCTTGATGCAGAAGTTGAAAGGAGGAGAGTGTTCACAGGACATGCATTCTGGCCTACAGAGGTTCTTCGAGACACCATCATACTTGGTGCAATTGTGATGGTAATAGCATTCTACTCGTGGATAATACCCCCTCCACTTCACAATGCAGCAGACCCGTATGCCCAAGCCGGCTTCGTTTTTCCTGACTGGTATGTTCTTTTCTCTTATGGTTACCTGAGATGGGGTGAGTATCTCCCTCAATTTGACATTCCTGCTGGGCCCATTGGTGAATTCTTTGGTCAGCCAATCATCAGCTGGAACGCTGGATGGTGGGGCGCTCTGATCACGGGACTTCCCGTAACCATTCTTGCTCTGCCGCCATTTATTCTAGGAAAGAGAGAGAAGAGGGGGGTGGAAGATCCTTGGTTCGCCACAGCAGGGGCAGTATATTTGGCCCATGTCTGGTTCATTTCTGTTTTTTCGATAAACATCTTCCTCGAAATGTACGCGCAGAATCGTACTGACTATTGCTGGGCAGGATCCCATGGTACATTCTTCTGTGGAACCCAATCACCTTGGACGGCTGAAATCTTCAATGCTATTCCGTGGATTCTGACGGGAATATTTGTTTTCGCCCTTTTATATTTCTCAATTAGAAAATTATTGTTGGGGCCAATGGGTTCCAGGTTAACCCCGTTTCTAGGAAGGCAAATCGCTGTCGGATCGATGGTAGCATCTGTCCTAATATGCTCAGTAACCTGGCCAATCTACGAAAATGGATTTTGGAATCAGCGTGGTTTGGGCACGATGGGTTTCTGGGAGTACCAATACGATGCCAAACTTACAGAGTTAGACGGTATCAGAGGCCAGCCATCAGACACTCTGATTCATGTAGGAAAGGGCCCCGTTTGGGAAGAATGGGAAGCCGAATGCCTACCATATGACCAGACCAGTGGACTCACTATTTGGGAGAGCATGGAAGAAGGTAGCGAACATTCCGAGTGGTGTGTGCTTCCTGCGGTTCACTGGGTCAATTGGGGTTTATACCAGCCCACGAGATCTTCAATAATCGATTTTAGCGGTGTTAATGGGCACGCAGACAAACAGACCTCTAGGAATATCGGAGCTAACGACGTGATTTACGAAGGTCCAGAAGATGGAGGCGAGATACAGATCACGGAGACGATCCAATTCACAGTGGAGAATTTGGGGATTTCAAGTGTTCCGACTGATATTGGGTGTAACTTCAGAACCACTGAGAGAGGAGCGGGCGTGCATTCTCAGAGTCTAGTACTTAGTGATGAGTTTGGAGATCCAATTTGGTCAACAAGTGGCTCTACCTGCGAATCTGGAACAATCTACCTGGAATCTGGAAAGTCCTACTCCATAACATTCAGTACAAGCTCACAAGGGGTGAATGATAGTGTTACAATGATTTCTGACTTCTCAGCAGTCTCTTACCAGCCGCTTCTACTGGCAGAAGATGGGACTGCATTAATCAGATCAGAAACAGGGAGCATTAGTTCGGAAGAGCTTGCTTCCATGTCCGTATCAAACCCTACCTTGCACAAGAATCCCAAGAGTCTTGACGCGAAACTGATCTACTCACTATTCGTACCTTGTCTTGGAGTAGGTGCTTTAGTTTTCATGCTGATGAGAAGTATGGCACGAGGCTATGAATGGGAAATGAACAAGTGCTACGGATGCGATCTATGCGACGATGCCTGCCCAGTGAGATTATTCAATGCCGGAGATAAATTGAATATTATCTACAACACATGGAACAATGAGGATGATGGAGTTCCCCTCTATTCGTGTCTGACATGTACTGCTTGCACTAACGCTTGCCCACAACTTGTTGACTACGACTCCTACATTGACATACGAAGAAATCTGGTTGTCGGAGGACCTCCTGCAGCAGAAATCCCACATACCGTTTTACAGGCTGTTTTGGCAGCAGAAGCAGAAGAAGATGCAGACGAGTCTTTCATAGAAGTAGCAGATTATCCGCTAGACTCGAGCATTGGCTACTACCCTGGATGCGTTGATTACATTGACCAAGAAATGGTTTTCAGCCATGTAAACAAAGGAGAAATGGATCTTGGAGATGTCACAACATCTGCATTCACGATTTTTGAGGAAATGGGCGAAGAAGTAACCTATCTTGGCAGGGATTTCTTGAAATGTTGCGGTCACGACCAGAAGTGGCAAGGGATGACCGAGGTTTTCGAGAAGCTTAAGGCTTACAACCAGAAAAAACTTGGGGAAAGCGGAATTGAAACACTGGTAACCTCTTGTGCCGAGTGTTTCAGGACGTTTGCTATGGACTACGAACTAGATGAAATGAAAGTGATGCATACTACTGAATTTCTGATAGAAAATGGATTCGACATGAAACTGGAAAGCAGTAATGACTTGACGGTCACATATCATGATCCTTGCAGACTTGGCAGACAAATGAATATCTATGACGAGCCGAGAAATCTAGTAAATGCAGTAGAAGGAGTAAATCTGGTAGAAATGGAAAACCATGGGGAAGATGCATTGTGCTGCGGAGTCTCTAGCATGATGTCTTGCAATGAGAACAGCAGGACCTTGAGAATACAAAGATTCGACGAAGTAAGGGAGACAGGGGCCGACATAATGCTTACTTCCTGTCCTAAATGCGTCGCTCACTTCGAATGCTTGAAGTTCGAAGGAGACCCTCGTCACGACTTCGAAATCCTCGACGTCGTCAGTTTCCTAGCTAGACAAATAGAGGAGTCGAAGAAAGCATGACGGAGATTGCAGATCTACAGAGGAGGAGGGCTTTCGAGCAGAATAGGATCAAAGTTCTTCTTAACTCAATGAGAGCGGAAGAAGAGGCAAATCTGAAAGGAGGACCCGACACTGTAGCTTGGGTGAAAGAGGAGCTTTGCATCGGCTGTGATCAGTGCACAATTGTTTGTGAAGACGATGCGATCGAACTATACGATGTCCCTCTTGCAAGCCCAATCCTACAAGTGGACATTAATCGTAAGGCGAAGATTCTCAGAGACCCTTGTACTGGATGCAAATTGTGCGTTCTCGCGTGCCCAACCGATGCGATAACAATGATCGACAGGTGAGGCGATGGCAGAAGATGACCCTGTAAGATTCGGTGCGGAATTTGGGCCCAGGAGGACAAGCAGGGCCAGTGGCGTTTCCCTTTCTACATTCAAGACCCTGGTATGGGTCTCCAACATCGGGGGCCTGATTCTTTTCGCTATCGGAATGGAGCTGATGATCAGGAGCGAATTCTGGTTAGGAATTGCCTGCATAGTAGCAGGGGTTGTTATTGCCCTTTTTCCTTCAAATTACGAAATTGTGGGCATGGATAGTGAGCACGAAGAGGGAAACGCGGTGAAGAAAATTGACTAAAGGTGACGTAGGCACAGTTTTCCAGAGAAAGGTATGGCTTGAACTAAGTAAAATCCCCTCTGGAGAAACCAGAAGTTACAAGGAAATTGCAATTGCAATTGGGCATCCCAGATCAGCAAGGGCAGTAGCAAACGCTTGCGCTGCAAATCCGCAACCCATTTCCACACCATGCCATCGAGTAATCTGCTCAGATGGAACAGTTGGAGGATACAGTGGCAGAGGTGGGGTGATTGAGAAAATTCGGCTCCTCAAAAAAGAGAAAGGCGCTAGAGAAACCCTAGCCAGACCAAGGGTCTGACACCATTCGCTTCCCTCCCTTCTACGACTTTTCGGGAACATTTGTTAATCAATCGGACTAAGATATCTTCAGAAATAAACAAAGAAAATAGCAAATGAAACCAGTGATGCCAATGCCCAAATGAAAAGATACGTACTTTGTCCCAGGGGGGATTCCCAGATTTCCAAATCTGATGCCCCCGAGTCCTCATCATGCTGCTGAGAACCAGATTCATCATTAGCCAATGTTTGGTCGTCTGCATCCATCGACCATGGGGCAGGAATTTAGGATGTAAACATGACGGGTGGAGTCATAGGAACGGCATTAGGATAACTAGTGCGCATAGAGGGATCAGAACCATTGTTGCATTATCGTCAATTAGTTTGTTCGAGGGAATCTCCCCGGCAACTGTGAGCGGGGCTAGTAGTGTAGCTACAATTAGTTCAGTCCCTAACCAGAAATGACATCCAAACCATACAGTATAGGAGGCAGCTAAACCTGCAATTATCGCCAAACGCATGTCTTTTTTGATTCTCTTCACTTCGCCCATTACGGGATCGACTATTGTCATTCCCATTACCAGGGGTGCCCCATAAACACCGGCATCCATCCCTGATTTCCCCCCATTGGGGGAAATAAGTAGGGCTAGGGAAACAGCCAATGCCCCCCAAGCTAAGGCTGAAACCTGGGACGATTCGTACTCTCTTTGCCCGATAATCACAATACCAGTCTTTAGTCGGATTGCTTCGATAGCAAGAATTAGAAGGCAAATAAAACTTACAAATTGTTGAGGACCTAGAGAGAAAATAGATGATATAGACTCACCATGTTCATAGTATAGATAAGGAATAATCGCCATAGAAACATGTGTAATTCTTCTAAATGCATGGCCACCGAATCCACCAATTGAATGTTCAACGTGGTCTACGAATACATCAGTGCCTTGCGATGAAATATTATTCCCCTCCAAAATCAGTTGACTGCCCTACTTGAGCAATCGCTTCGGTTAGAGTTAAAGAACCGTCACACAGTTGTTGGATAATATGCTCGATTTGGTTATGGAATACTAATTTCGAGTCCCACATAGATCTCAAACGTTCCGTCATCCTTAATTTATTTCGATCATCATTTGGCTTGAATGACTTGATTTCCTCCATCAAACGTTCGATTCCAATATCATTCATTGCGGAAACCAAGTGAACTTCTCTACTTTCCCCATCTGTGAGATCTAGAGACATTCTGATATTATTTGCAGCTGATTCTGCACCTGGTAAGTCGGACTTGTTTATTACAATAAAATCAGCCAACTCCAATATACCTGCCTTTTCCGCTTGAATGATATCGCCTCTATCTGGACCGTCGACTAACAAGACTCTGTCTGCAACGGCTACAATTCTGACTTCTGACTGACCGGTGCCCACAGTCTCAATTACAATTCGGGTCCATCCGCACTCCGATAATGCCAAGCACATTTTTTCAATTTGCGGTGAGGAAACACCAAAATTTGTTCCTGAAGCGAAAGATCTTACGAATACGTTATCGTTGCAATCCTGATTAATCCTTAATCTGTCTGCAAGAAATGATCCCCCGGAAATTGGAGAGTTAGGGTCGAATGCCAGAACCGCTATATTTTCCCCCTCAGAAACCCAGTGATCAATCATCCTACCAATCAGAGTAGATTTTCCCACTCCTGGAGGGCCAGTGATTCCAATAGTCCAACTAGTTGTGGAAATAAGATTCGGATAAACGCCCGACTCGATGACGGATAAAAGTCTGGAAAGACTCCTTCTGTTTCCTGTTTTTGCTGAAATTAGAAGGTTTTCTGGGTCGGTCAATTCCAGTGCCACCCCAATTCTTCTCCAACTCCAGTTGGGGAACCATTGTCAATTCTAGAGTTGGCTTCCTCCAGGAATGACAGAACTTCGGAAGTAGGAGTCCCTGGCCCAAATACTGCTCTTACTCCATTTTCGTATAGTTGCCCTCTATCTCTTTCAGGAATAATTCCACCAGCGAAAACAATCACGCCCCCCAGTTCATTGTCCACTAATAATTCGCAAATTCTGGGGATTAGTGATTCGTGGGCGCCGGAGAGAGTGGAAAGCCCCAAAACAACTGCATCTTCGTCATTCACAATTCTTACAATCTCGTCTGGCGTTTTTCTTAGGCCAGTATAAATTACATCGTGCCCCCCATCCCTAAGTGCTCTTGCTACTACCTTTGCACCCCTATCGTGCCCGTCGAGACCGGGTTTTGCAATCACAATTCGCATCTTATAGCCCCATGCAAGTGGCAATATGACTTCAAGCAACCGCACAAGGCGATCTGAGATTTTCAGGAATGCTCATGGGCGGCCTATTGCCATGTAAATTCATGAGTGAGGGCACCAATAGGATTGACGACCTTAGAAGGCGGAAGTCAAAATCGCATTCTGGTGGTGGACAAGAGAGGATTTCAGCCCAACACGCTAAGGGAAAGATGACTGCAAGGGAGAGGATCGATCAATTGCTTGACTCAGACTCATTCATGGAAATCGATGCGCTAGTAGAGCATAGATGTAGAGACTTCGATATGGACAGAAATATTATCCCCGGAGATGGGGTAGTATGTGGACATGGTACAATTGATGGAAGGCTGGTGTATTGCTTTGCCCAGGACTTTACTGTATATGGGGGATCATTGGGTGAAATGCATGGACTGAAGATTTGTAAGATACTGGACATGGCATTGAAGACTGGAGCTCCTGTTATTGGACTGAATGATAGCGGAGGCGCAAGGATCCAAGAAGGTGTAGCAAGTTTGGGGTCATATGCTGAGATTTTCTTTAGAAATGTTAGATCCAGTGGTGTAATTCCTCAAATCTCAGTCATAATGGGGCCCTGTGCAGGTGGAGCAGTATACTCTCCCGCAATTACCGATTTTGTAGTGATGGTTGAGAATTCCTCACACATGTTCATTACTGGTCCTGAGGTGATAAAGACCGTAACTAATGAAGAGGTAGGATTCGAAGAGCTCGGTGGCGCATTAACTCATGCCAGAAAGTCGGGAGTGACCCATTTCACAGCAGAAGACGATCAAAATGCTCTGGATATCGTTAGAGATTTGGTTGGACTACTACCCTCGAATAATCTGGAGAGAGCGCCTATTGAGGAGACGAACGATCCATTCGATAGGACGTGTGACAAACTAGATGATTTTATTCCGGACGACTCCAGTATACCGTACGACATGGGAGAAATTATTGAGGAAGTCTTAGATTCAGGAAGCTTCCTAGAGATTCAACAAGACTTTGCCCCAAATATTGTTATTGGACTAGGTAGGCTGGGCGGGCAATCTGTTGGAATTGTTGCAAATCAACCGATGTTCCTAGCGGGATGCCTGGATATCGATGCATCGGTAAAGGCTGCTAGATTTGTCAGATTCTGTGATGCTTTCAACATCCCTCTTCTCACCTTTGTTGATGTGCCAGGATTCCTACCTGGGGCAAGCCAGGAATGGGGAGGGATAATCAGGCATGGTGCAAAACTCCTGTATGCATTTGCTGAGGCAACAGTTCCTAAACTTACAGTTATCACCAGAAAGGCCTATGGAGGGGCTTACGATGTAATGTCCTCAAAACATATTCGTGGAGATTACAACATCGCTTGGCCGACTGCAGAGCTAGCCGTAATGGGGGCCCAGGGTGCAGTTCAGATAATCCATAGAAGGAGGATTGCGAATGCAAATAATCCCAATCAAGAACGTGAAAGATTAGTAGATGACTACGAGGAGGCTTTTGCCAACCCCTACAAAGCAGCTGCTTTGGGATATATTGATGATGTAGTAAATCCGTCAGAAACGAGGGTTTCTCTCGTCAAGGCCCTTGGCGCACTATTGGAAAAAGAAGAGCCGAGGCCAGAAAAGAAGCATGGGAATATGCCGTTGTGATAAAATTGAGTGGGACGTATTCGAATCGGGAGCTTCTCGCAGTGGCTGTGGTGGCAGCATTGTTTGAAGAAGATGCGGGGTCTTCGATCGGACCATCAATCGGACGAAATAGAGGGAAGTCTTGGTCCGAAGATCATAGAAGAATGGCCCTTGGAAAGGGAACAATACTAAAATCCAAATCTGAAAGGAGTTCGAGGAGGTGAAATATTGCCAGAAACGAGAAGGATTGTAGTAGATGGCAATGAGTTTGAAGTGGAGATTGAGAAAAATGGAGATTACTGGGAAGTTACTGTTGAGGGAAAGAAATTCTCGGTTGAAGCTAATCAATCTTCAAGCCCCGGCCCGAGGAAAAGGAAGGTTGTCCCCAGAAGCAGTAGTTCCGGTTCAGGAGCAGTTTCATCAGCCATTCCAGGAAAAATTGTCTCGATACTTGTTTCAATAGGAGATAAAGTGAAGGTAGGCGATGTGTTGTTAGTTCTTGAGGCTATGAAGATGCAAAATGAAATTAAATCCTCCATTGACGGAACTGTTGAAAGAATTGACTGTTCCCCGGGGGAAATGATAGAGGCAAACGTCCAATTGGTTGAGATTATGGGTGATGATGCCAATGGCTGAATGTGATAACGAAAGTTGTGCAAGGACGGCTTCGATAGTCAGTAGGCTATCGCCCGAGGGTTATCTTGTAGCAAGTGGGAAAAGGGCCTATTCTTTTCGAGAGGCATATGAGAGATTCCATTATTGTAACGAGTGCCATGTACTATTGATGACAGAAGTCTGGGCAAGAGTCAGGAGTTCTGGTTCGAAGGACGAGGGTCATGTTGCACCTACAGCAGTCTAGCGGCAGGTTCATCGAACATCGGCCATAACCACGGCCATGGTAAGTTACGTGAGTCACCTTGAATGCGCTTTTTCTGGAAAAAAGTATGAGCCTGGTTTGATCCATTCTGTTTCTGAAGAAGGAAAGCCGATAATAGTGAAATATGACTTGAAAGCAATTTCAGGAAGTGTTTCCAGACTCGACATTGAGAAGTCCAAGGATCCTGGATTCTGGAGGTATTCCCCACTACTTCCTGTTAGTTCAAAGAGAAATAGAATTTCTTTGGGAGAAGTAATTACACCCATAATTGAGTTAATCGGGTCGTCTCAATTTATCGGGGCTAAAGAAGGAAACGCAATGGTAAAGGATGAGTCCAGGTTACCTACGGGATCTTTCAAGGCCAGGGGATTGGGTTTGGCTGTTTCCATGGCAAAGGAGCTAGGAATTCGGCACCTGGCCATCCCGACAAACGGCAATGCGGGATCGGCTCTAGCCGCATATTCATCAAGAGCAGGAATTAGAACTACTGTACTATGTCCGGACAATACCCCGGAAATAAATGTTAGAGAGACTCAAATGCAAGGGGCTAGAACTCACTTAGTTAATGGTCTGATTGGGGAATGTGGAAAAATTATCTCAGATGGAAAATCTCAGATTGATTGGTTCGCGGTTTCTACATTGAGAGAGCCATATAGAATCGAGGGGAAGAAAACAATGGGCTTGGAGCTGGCAGAGCAAATGGGATGGGATTTGCCTGATGTCATTTTCTATCCAACTGGTGGTGGAACTGGAATAATCGGAATGTGGAAGGGTTTCCAAGAATTGAAGTCTCTGGGATGGATAAATTGCAATCTTCCGCGAATGGTTGCAGTGCAGTCTACTGGATGCGCACCTATAGTTAAGGCATGGGAAGAAGGTCGAGAATTCGCAGAATTCTGGGAAGGTGCAGAAACAATTTCATCCGGAATTAGAGTCCCGTATGCATTAGGTGATTTTCTCATTCTCGAAGCTATTAGATCATCACGAGGATTCGCTATTTCTGTTTCAGATGAAGAAACTATTCAGATGCAAAAAGAAATTGGATTCAGAGATGGGCTTTTGCTATGCCCAGAAGGGGCGGCAACAGTAGCTGCATACAAGAATGCCCTTGAATCTGGGCAAGTATCCTCGGAAGAGAAAGTTGTGCTATTCAATACTGCAACAGGGCTAAAGTATCCAATGCCCGATGTATATTCGAGAATAGACAAGGAAAATGTAGACTTCTCAACATTCACAAACTAGATTAGCCCAAGAGCGTCCTCAATCCTGTTCAATTCGGGACCGGTTGAACCGGAGCCAACCAGTGCATGGGTGTCGCTAGAGCAACATCCTGCGCCTACGAAGGGAGACCCAAATGTCACAGTTCCAACCATCACAGGAACTCCTAGAGCAGATTCCATAGCTTCAACTTCATCGGTTTTTACATCAGGGTGAGCCAATACCCCATTGTTGTTAGCCACTATCATGCTTCCAACCGTCTTGTGACCGGCGACCTCGGTCCTCAGTACCTTGACTCCAAGAACTTCTGAAATCATCTCGGCCCCAAGTGGAGGTATCGTTGGGCTAACAACGGCCCCTTTGTCATTGCAGTCGATTAGGTTACCGGCAGCATTTACGCCACTCTCCATTACCACGATATCGCCAAAACTAGAGAGTTCGTCCAGATCATCTTGAGTAGCCATATCGGCAACTGCAATGCCCTTCCTGTTTCCCCTAATCAGACTGCCTAATAATGCCGACCCTCCAATCGAAATTCTATGTGATTCCAAATCAAAAGCCGATTCGACCTCATTTGCAGTGTCCTCGTCTATAATACTCGGAATGAATAGGACGTCGCCGACAATACTGAGGTACACTCCAACTTGAGAGTGACCGAGGATATCACCGGTAGAAATAGGCATGTTCTCTCCTTACTAGGTAGAAATCGGTGCGGGGATGTGAAGGAGAGTGGCACAGCGACGACCTTTCCCGTGGGCTTGCGCACCACAGTACCAGAAACGACGCAGGAGGGCTTGACTTCCGGGTTCGATATGGGACCGGGTAGGGCCCCTCCGCTTTGGCCGTGCACAACTCTTCCTTCGAATGTGAATTGATATGCTCTTTTGGACAGAGACTCACATGTAGTGTGTATCTCGAAATTTAGATGCTCGGGGGGTTAGTG